>Ga0181583_10002565_pt1 | contig 13481 bp, 9 predicted proteins | sample 071ome_31_FD_132461 | JGI IMG/M metagenome (GOLD analysis project Ga0181583, IMG submission 132461) | Coastal salt marsh microbial communities from the Groves Creek Marsh, Skidaway Island, Georgia - 071405CT metaG (megahit assembly) | ecosystem: Environmental > Aquatic > Marine > Intertidal zone... | reverse complement strand
GGACCCTCCCGGCGGCGCCCAAGGGGGTCAGCGCGTCGAACCTTGTCTCCAAGACGGCGCAGCCACCCAGCGTATGCGGGATAGCCAGCGGCTCGGCATCGAGAGCCCGACGCGAACTCCCTTCGGAAAGAAGATAGCCTCGCCCATCCCCAATTCTTCGTAGTTGACCCCGTCCACGGGGAGTGGGTGGCGAGATGTCGAGTCCCGCGCCTCTCCTGCCCAGGTGAGTTCCCTGGGCTGCGTCCCGCGATGGCTGGGTCCTCTCCTCCGCTTCTTTTCAATGGGGCAGGACGCATGTGGTGCAGCATCTCTGCTCGAGTGCTGCATCAGAGGGTAGCGCGGGGGTCCCGTCCTGTTATAAATTCACCAGAAATACTCCCACGTGGCCGGCCCTCCTCCACGTAACGCCCTCGCCCGCAAAGCGGGCGCGGGCGCGAAGGGCAGTGTTGGCGTTCTGGAAACTGCAGCCAATACCGTCCCGAGGCCTCATTCGCCCTGTCCGGGAAGAATTCCAGACACTTGACGGGTTAAATCGCCCTTGTGGGGCCATATGTCCCCCCCCGCTCGCGTCGAGCTGGCGCCCGCGGATCCTCGGCGAGGCCTGCATGTTGCCTTCGATGGCCTGGGGATCGGACTCACCCCGCGCCCCCCCACGGTCCCCGACTCGCAGACACATCTTCGGCACCCGCGGAGATATCGTGAACAATGTGTTCCACGTCGACGACCGGACGGTCCTGTACCCTGCGGGGCATTACATAGTCGTCCTGGACATGGTCTCGCGGACCCAGCAGTTCCTCCCGGGAAGTCACGAGAGCGGGGGCATCACAGCTGTGGACCTGTCGCGGTCGCGCAAGTACCTGGCCGTCGCTGACTACGGCGAGCGCGGGTCTCTGTCCATCTACGACCTCACGACCCTCAAGCGCCGCAAGCACATCATCTCCTCCGAGGTGGGGTCCAAGGAGTACGTCGCGATGGCCTTCAGTCCCGACGAGAAGTACCTCGTCGCCCAGGGGGGGTCTCCGGAGTGGAACGCGGTCCTCTTCATGTGGGAGAAGGGAAAGGTCATCCACTCTGCGCGCATGTCCACGCCCACGACCCCCGTCCGCTCCGTCAGCTTCTCCCCGGTGGTCCGGGATGGCTGCGCGGGCACCTTCTACGTGGCGGGCGCGGGGTTCCTCCGGCAGTTTGTCATCGAGGGGTCCACCGTCTCCGAGGTGTCCCAGGGCACCGCCAAGAGGCCCCAGACATCGTTCATGTGCATGACGCACCTGACCCTGGGCGGTGCTGGGTACGTCCCCCCGCCCTCCCCCACGCGTGGCGGGGAGGAGGCTGAGGCGGGGGAGGAGGACGACGAGGAGGTGGAGGAGCCGCCGCTTGTGTGCGGGACGGACCAGGGGGAGATGCTGGTGGTGGAGAACGGGGAGGTCACGCAGCTCCTGGCGAGGACCGACGGGCCGGGGGCGATCACCTCGATCTGCTCCTACTCGCGGGGCTTCGTGGCGGGCGGGACGGACGGGATGGTGTGCGTGGTCGAGACGACGGGCGACGAGGAGACGTCGTTCCGGGTGGTCAAGCAGCTGGCGGTGGGCAAGGGCGAGGGGGCCGTCGTGGGCATCAGCATGGCCCCGGGGGAGCGGGAGCTGGTGGTGACCACGAGCGACAACCAGGCCTTCCGCCTCACCCTCCAAGGCCTGGACCTGGGCCGCGGGGACGAGATCGCGACGGAGCTCCTGAGCGCCCCGTTCCACGACGGGGCCATCAGCGGCCTCGACACGTGCGCGCGGAAGCCCATCGCAGCGACGTGCTCCGTCGGGGGCGCCGTGCGGATCTGGAACTACCAGGACTCCACGTGCGAGCTGAGCAAGGACTTCGTGGAGGAGGCCTACTCGGTGGCGCTGCACCCGTCCGGGTACCTCCTGTCAGTGGGGTTCGCGGACAAGCTGCGGCTGATGACGGTGCTGATGGAGGACCTGCGCGTCGTCAAGGAGTTCAACATCAAGGCGTGCCGCGAGTGCCAGTTCAGCAACGGTGGGCAGCTTCTGGCAGCGGTCAACGGGAGCACCATCTCTGTCTACTCGACGTACAACGGGGAGAACGTCGCCAACCTCCGCGGGCACAACGGCAAGGTTTCCTCGATCGTGTGGTCCGAGGACGACAGCAAGCTCCTCACAACGGGCGGCGACGGGGCCATCTACATGTGGCACATGGATGACCACTCGCGAGACAAGGACGTTGACTACGTCCTGAAGGGCTGCGTGTACAACTGCCTCGCCGCCACGCCTGACTTCAAGGCCTTCTTCGCGGTGGGGTCGGACCGCCTCCTGAAGGAGATCGACGGCGTGGGCAAGGTAATCAACGAGATCAAGTCGGCAGAGGTGCTGACGCAGGTCGTGCTGCCGGTCGGGGCACGGTCCATGTTCGCGTCAACCGACTCGGGCATCGTGAGGGCGTACAGGTACCCCCTCACCGGGGAGTGTCAGGTGCCCGAGGCGAAGCCGCACCACGGGAAGATCACACGGATGCGCCTCAGCCGGGACTCGGCCGTGCTGTTCGCGGCTGGGGAGGATGGGTGTGTCTCGGTCCACGACGTCCGGGACGTGCAGTCCATGCTCGTGGCGGACAAGGAGCGCGACGTGCTCCCCTGGGCGGAGGAGGTCCTCGTGACCAAGTCGGACCTGGAAGAGCGCAAGCGCCAGATGACCGAGAGCGAGAACAAGCTCCAGAACGACCAGATGGACTTCGAGTATGAGAAGCGGCTCAAGGAGACGCAGATGCACGAGGAGGTCAAGACGAGGACCAACCGGTACATGGAGGAGCTGGAGAAGGACAAGGATGCTTTCGAGCGGCTTCTTCAGGAAAAGAACGAGCTTGAGATGCAGTATGAGCAAATGATCAAGGACATGGACGAGAAGCACCAGCACAGGTTGTCGCAGCTGGACAGCCAGTTCCAGCAGAAGATCATGGAGGAGGTGGAAAAGTGGCAGGAGCTGACGCAGGACAAGGACACGATGATGCAGGAGTGGAGCGAGCAGCAGGCGATGATGAACGAGCAGCACGAGAAGGCCGTCGAGGAGCTGACGGAGAAGTTCGACGCCGAGCTCGACGCTGAGCACCAGAACATCGAGAACCTCGAAAACGAGAAGGCTGACATGCAGCGCGAGTTCGAGGAGATGCAGAAGCAGATGTACGAGGACTTCGACAAGGAGATCGAGGACCTCAAGGCGCGGTATCAGCGCATCCTGGACCAGGAGAAGGAGGTCTCCCTCGGCCTTAAGGGCGAGAACGGCATCATGAAGAAGAAGTTCCAGACCCTCAAGAAGGAGATCCAGGAGAAGGAAGCCGAGATGGGTGACATGCGGAAGAAGCTCATCGACCTGGACAAGACAATCGAATCCACCGCTGGTGAGTGCGCCTGATCCCCCCCCACACGCACCAGTCCGCACCGGCTACGGGACAACCCCCCTCGCACGCCCCTGCCGCTCATGCTGCCGCTCACCTCCGACGTCGCCCTGCAGCGGACAACAAGGGGATGAAGGAGGACATCGACGAGAAGGACGAGCTGATTGGGGAGAAGGACCAGAAGAGCTACGAGCTGAAGAAGAAGAACCAGGAGCTGGAGAAGTTCAAGTTCGTGCTCGACTACAAGATCAAGGAGCTCAAGAAGCAGATCGAGCCTCGCGAGGCTGAGATCGCGAGCATGAAGGAGCAGATCAAAGACATGGACCTTGAGTTGGAGCGGTTTCACAAGCAAAACGCGATGCTCGAGGGGACCATCCAGGACATGCGCAACAAGGTCGCGACGAGCCAGGCGGAGGTGCTCGAGCAGCGGACCCGGATGGGGTCCAAGCTCAGCACCATCCACAAGATTCAGCACGACCTGCACCTGCTCGCCGACGTCATCCAGGACCCGAAGCGGCTGAGGGAATGCGTGAAGGCGCTGTACGAGGAGCATGTGGGCACCGCGCACATCGAGGAGGTCACCATGGATGCCGACATCCACGAGGAGTACCGGCGCCAGAAGGAGTATCTCGAGGTCACGGTGGAGGAGCTCAAGCGTAAACTCGCCAGCCACGCCGCCCGGGCCGCGGCGCGCAACCGGGAGGCAATGCAGGAGAACGTGGGCCTGATCAAGGAGATCAAGGAGCTCCGCCGCCAGATCAAGGAGCAGCGGTCTCGGCAGCAGCAGGAGAAGATTGACAAGGCCCGCGACCTGGACAAGGAGCTGCGGCAGTCCCTGTCGGCCCGGCGGTCCGAGTCGAGCCCGGAGCGGCTCCGCGAGAAGGAGGAGGCGCTTGCGGGGAACCGTGCGTACATGGCGGAGCTCCGGGCGGAGCTGGCACAGATCGACAGCGAGCTCAACCGCGTGGGGTCCCCCCCCCCCTGACGTGCGAGGCCTACTCACGTTGAAGCTTAGAGTCACCCACTACCCTCACATCAAAACCCCCGGGTGGGGGGAGGCCGGGAGGGCCTCGTAGGCGTCCCACGTGAGCAAATCGGGGGTCACCGACACGTTGCCTTGCTCGGTCCGGGCTAGGGCGACGGCGCTCTTGTTTGCGTGCCGCAGGAGGCGGGGCCCGGCGAGGGGCGCCCAGCGCTCCCTCTTGGACGGTGTGGCCCCGATACCACCGGTGTGAGCGCCCGTGATGGAGCCCGGGGCGTCCTTGGGCGTCGTCGGCGTGCCGGAGTAGGCGTGAACAGAGGACGGGTGGGGAGCCTCGCTCGTGCCCCCCCCCAGGAACTGCAGGGCCTGCGCGATGACGTCGTCCGGCGAGCCGCTGCTGGACGGAGACTCGTCCACTGGCAAATTCCCGTCACGGGTATCCACAGCCTGCGAGTGAGGCGGAGCGAACAGCCGTTGCCCAGCTGGCAGCCCCGAGCGCAGGGTGGGTGTCCTCCCCGCGAGAGGGCCGCCCCAAGGTGCGGAGCGTGGAAAAGCGTCACCTGGTACTCGCATGTCGCGTCGATTGTCATTATCGTCGTAGATGGAGCTTTATTCGACCTGAAGATCGACAGGATGGACGACGACGGCCGAGACGACGCACGGCGGGGCTTGGTTAGAGTCGTGGAGCTCACCCTCCGGGGCCCTAGGAGCCTCCGCAGGAGGTGCGACCTGGATCGCGCGCTCCTATCTATGTGCATCGCCTGATATCCGCTTCCGTGCTCCGAAGGGCGACTTATGCCGCACAGAAGCGTGGAGATGCGCCACGGCATCGTGCTTGCTTGGGGGGACGACAAGGCGGTCGAGGCTGTGTGGGATGGCCAGGCGTCGTGTACCGGGTACTGAGCGTTCCACTCTCTCGTGTACGTGTATGGGTGACGCCCTCGGTTCCCATAGCTCTTAACCCAGAGGGGGCGGGCTCCCAGGTACTCGCGAGGTCGGTCCGATGGCCGGGAAGACAGGCGGGGCGGCCCTCCACCTGGCGGGCGGCCCGCCACCTGGCAGCCTGGGTCTATGAAATTAATTCAGAGCAAGAGTCACGTCGCGGAGCCTGTCCTCCATCAGCTTCCCGCTGGGAGCGTCGCCGGGGGCGTCGCCCTGCCGCAGACCCCGCCGCGACGCACGTCCAAGAACGCCGCCACATGTTCGCGGAGTCGGGCGGAGCGACAGGCGGGAAAAGCCCCGGGTGATTGCTGCGGGGGGATATGCGCGCGGTACTTGCGACGATAAAGTCAATTTATCGCCTGCGGTCCGCCAGAGAAGTGGAATCGGGAGCGGGGTCAACTTGCGAGGGGCCGCATCGAGCCTTGTCTAGCTGGCGAAGCGCTCATTGGGGACCGATCCGACAGAGAAACATGCGAGGGGCCTTTGGCTGCTCGTTTGGCGGGGTCGCGCTGTCGTCGAATCGGCATGCGAATGTCAGGGGCCGCTGCGCGTGCTCTGTCCCCCCAGTGTCGAGGGGCGCTCCCGACAGGTGCGTGGCGCCGGGCGGTGGTTTTCGTTCCACCAGAGCATGTGTTCGCGTATCGTTCGAACTGAATGAACTGGCCCGCGGGGGACGACTCCGTTGCCGTTCTAGCGAGGCGCGCGGAGGGTCCCCCCCCCCGGCGTCGGGTGCCCCCCGACTGGTTTCCTTCTCCGTCGCACTCGTTCGGCGTTGCGGTCGTCGCTGTGGGTTTTTTTTAACAGTCGATGGAGCCCCAACGCCTTGGCGAAGCGATCGTCGCCCTCCCCGTGGCGCATCTCCCCCCGCCCTCCCAACTCCCCCGCCTGGCCCCTTCGGCTCGGTGGCTGGATGGGCCGTGGTGTGCTGCTATATCGGGGCCGGTATCCTGTCGCGGTTCTCCTTTTACCACAACGAACGGGTCTATGTACCAGGACGCCCCATCCACCGTCCGCGTGCGCGAGCCGGGGAGGTCGTTTGGTCACTCGTCGGCTTCTACTTGCCCCCCCCAATCCGCATCGCGCACGGGCGGAATTCCGCGCCCGCCGCCGTTCTGGAACAAATGCCTCGTTAAGAATCCACGACAGCCTCTCGCCCCCGCGGCCCGCCCGCGGATCCACTTCGCCCAAGCCCCGGACTCCCCGGGCCCGCGATCGATCCTGAGCCCCACCCCCGCACTCGCTCGCAGGGGGGCCGTGGGGCAGCGGCGATCCTTGGTGAGCGGCGCGGCGCAGGGGGCGGCGGGGGCGTCTGCGGCCAAGGTCGCGCCGGGCGCACCTGGCCTATCGGCGCAGCCCGGCGCCGCGGGGACCGGCGCCAACACGGGTGCCGGGGGCTCGACGAGCTCCTTCGTGGTCCTCGGCGCCTCGGGGGACCTCGGTGAGCCCCGCCCCTCCCGCAACAGCCCGGCACGACACCCCCGGCGCCGAGGGCCGCGGCCGTCGGCGCCCCCGTTGGTCAGGGTGCGCCGCGGCCCGTACCCTCCCCCCCAACCCCCCCTGCCCCCCGGGCCGCCGCTGACGGTCCCCTCGACCCCTCGACCTGCAGCCAAGAAGAAGATTTTCCCGGCGCTCTTCGCCCTGTACTACGGGGGGTACCTGCCGGCGGACCTGCAGCTGGTCGGCTACGCCCGGAGCAAGATGACGGATGAGGAGTTCCGCGAGCGCCTTCTCGAGTACCTCTCGTGCCGTGTGGAGGGAGGGGCCGACTGCGGGACGAAGATGGAAGCCTTCCTGTCCCGGGTGACGTACGTGAGCGGCAACTACGACAGCGAGGAGGACTTCGCGCGGCTGAGCGAGGTGCTGGCGGGGCACGAGGAGGGGTACGCGCAGGCCAACCGGATGTTTTACCTGTCCCTCCCGCCCTCGGTGTTCCTCGTCGCGTGCCAGGCCCTGTCAGCGAGCGCCTCGAGCCCCTCGGGCTGGACGCGGGTGATCGTGGAGAAGCCGTTCGGCAAGGACCTGCGCAGCTACCAGGCGCTGGACGCGGGGATGAAGGAGTGCCTGCGGGAGGACCAGATCTTCCGCATCGACCACTACCTGGGCAAGGAGCTGGTGGAGAACCTGTCAGTGCTCCGCTTCAGCAACTCGATCTTCGAGCCGCTGTGGAACCGGGACCACATCCGCAACGTCCAGGTCACGTTCACAGAGGACTTTGGGACCGAGGGGCGCGGGGGGTACTACGACGACTTTGGAGTGGTGAGGGACATCATCCAGAACCACATCCTCCAGGTCCTGTCGCTCTTTGCGATGGAGCAGCCCGTGTCCCTCGAGGCGGAGGACGTCCGCAACGAGAAGGTCAAGGTGCTCCGGAGCATCCAGCCCATCCGCCCGGAGGACGTCGTGCTCGGGCAGTACAAGTCCTGCCCGCGGAGCAACCGCCCCGGGTATCTGGACGACGACACGGTCCCAGCGGGGTCCACCACCCCGACCTTCGCCGCCATGGCCATGTTCATCAGCAACCCCCGGTGGGACGGCGTGCCCTTCATGATCCGCGCCGGCAAGGCCCTGGACCGGCGGGTCGGCGAGATCCGCATCCAGTTCCGGCACGTCCCCGGCAACATGTTCCAGGCCCGCTACCCCGAGCTCGACCAGAACACCAACGAGCTCGTCATCCGGATCCAGCCCGACGAGGAGATCTTCATGAAGATCAACAACAAGCTCCCGGGCATGGGCCTCCGCATCAGCACCACCAAGCTCGACCTCGTGTACCGCGACAAGTTCAGCAAGGCCCAGGCACCCGAGGCCTACGAGCGCCTCATCCTCGACGCCCTCAATGGGGACCGGAGGCTCTTCATCCGCGACGACGAGCTCCAGAAGGCGTGGGAGCTCTTCACGCCCCTCCTGGACGAGATCGAGGGGAGCCCCAAGCAGCCCGAGCTCTACCCCTACGGGTCCCAGGGCCCCGTGGGCGCCCACTACCTGGCCGCCCGGTACAACATCAAGCCCGCGGGCGGCGACTAGAGGGGAGCCGCTCCAGGTCACAGGAGACGCCCCGGGCGGACCCTGCTCACCCCCCACCTCGCGTAGTGTGAGGCTCCGTGGTAGCGGGAGGCGTGCGCCGGCGCTGGTCGGTTCAACGCGGGCCTTCCTTTCAGTTCCCCTCGGCGGGCGGCCTAGAGCATGAAAATGAGGTCGTTGTTGCGCACTCCCGTCCCCACGTAGAGGCCCCCGTACTCGCAGGTGCGGGCGTCGAAGTAGAACGTGTAGCCGAGCCAGATCATCGACCGGAGGAGCGCCTTGCCCTGGAGCTCATCGAAGCGCACGGTCCACGTGCCCCGGGGGTCCTTGGCCAGCGTGGCGCCGGCCGCGGGGCCGGGGAGGAAGTGCACGTAGCTCTCGAGCTTCTCGGGGTGGTGCACGCCGCGGAAGTTGAGGTTGGGGACGATGACGTTGTCGGCGTTCTCGACGAAGGAGCCCTGGGGGACGACGCCGCAGTCGGCGGTGACGGTCTTCACGAGGAACTTGAGGCGCTTGAGCTCCGTGACAGTCCGGTTGCCCTCAGCGGGGGCCTCCTCGCCCCCCTCCTCCCCGTCGGCCTTGACCACCTCCTGGCCGCTGGCGTCCACCTCGTACACCTTGGCGCCGTCGCCCGTGAACTGAGTGTTGACGCCGGCTGCGACCGCGCTATCCTCCTCGCTGATGTCCTCCAGGTCGGCCCAGTTCACCCCGTCCTGGGTGAAGAAGTGCTTGAGCTCCACGTTCACCTTGCCCTTGTACAGGAAGGCCCGGTTGTACCCCTCCGCGACGACGTAGTCCTTCCCGTTGCGGGTCTGGACGCGGCCCCAGAGGTACAACGTGTCGAGCCCCGACTCCGCCTTCTTGAGGGGGAGGGAATACTCGAGCGCACCCTGCGGGCGGGGGGGCGGGGGGCGCAGGCATGTGGGGAGGGGGAGTGGGCGCGCGAGCGCGACCGGCGAGTCACAGAGCCCGAACAGCATCATTGGGGAGATGCGCGTCCAAGATGGACCAAAAAATATCGGAGGAGGGCAGCGAAGAAACTTGCTACGCCTTCCCACGCCGCTGCGGACCATCAAAGGCCCCAGTTGTGTTTCCCACATGCACGGACCACCTCCCCTACGCAAAGACAACTACGCCTGGCGGTAAGCTCGCGCCAGATGTCATTTCTTTACACAACACGTCGCGTGGGGATGTAGGTGACGGGGGAGATGCGGGAAGGAGAGGACCCAAGCGGTTTTGGGAGCAAATGGGCGAGTGCCATGTGGCCGGGCCGACTGCCGCTCTGGCCCAGCACTGACCCCCCAATGTCAATAAGGGGAGAGAGACAGAGGTAGGTTAGCACTCCCTTGCGGGCGTGTGGACACAGGTGGCAAATACCACCCGCAACAAGCGAACAACATGCGGGTGGGTAGGCTCACCTTCATCTCCGTCGTGAGGGGAGACCCCGAGGTCGACAGGGCCTCGACCGTGAGGCCCATGTGCGGCTCCGCGTGCACCATGATCCCTTTCGCAGCTTCGAGGCGGCAGACGGCGAGGCCTTTCCGGTTGGCGGGCGGTGCAGGGTCGCGATGGGGGAAGCGAGCTTGGGAACGCTTCCTTTGTTTTCGGAGAAGCAGATCGGGTGGGGGGAGCTGGTGTTCCTGGACGTGTGAGATGTGCGCGGCGAACCCGCGCCTGCACGCTGAGATGCCCAGAACGAGGGCCGAGGCTGTCCAGTAGTCTGGGACCCAGGTCTGCTTGGTTTGCTGGCGCATCCAGCCCAGCCGGGCTGGACTTTGGCAAAGTCTTTCCGGCACGACCCCGGGGTTCCCGGGTACACTTGAGCCAGGGATACATGACGAACGCTCTCAGAAGAAAGAACGGTGTGAGATCCGTGCATCAAGACGTGTGCTGGCCGAGCGCTCGCAATGGCACTCGCTCTCGGGATTGTCCCCCACAGGGGGGGGTTGGGCCGCCCTGCGGCGCGGCCAGGGCTGCTTCCGGGCCGGAACTGGGGCTGCAGCTCTTCCGATACTCTTAATTCGCCGGTACGCCTCGGATCGGCCCCCAGATTCCTGCCTCACGCGGCGTCGTCGGGCGGCAATGAAGTCGGCAAGGCCGTCGACCGGGAGAAGCTCTCCACGGCCGTGTGCATCGTTGGCAGCGGCCCAGCCGGCCACACTGCGGCGATCTACACGGCCCGCGCGGAGCTCAAGCCGCTGATGTTCGAGGGCTTCATGGCCTGCGACGTCGCCCCCGGCGGCCAGCTGACGATGACGACGCTGGTGAGTCCACGCGAGCCCTCCGGTGCCCGGCACCCCGCCTCCGTCGTGCCGGCGCTGCCCACGCCCCCATCCCCCCAGCCGCAGGTCGAGAACTTCCCGGGGTGGCCCGAGGGCGTCATGGGCATCGATCTCATGGACAGCTGCCGCCAGCAGTCGGTCCGGTGCGGGGCCCAGGTCTTCACCGAGACGGTGGAGCGGATCGACCTCTCCAGGCGGTGCGTAGCCACCCCCCGGGTGCCCCCGGTGACTCTGGGCCTCGTCTCCGGCCACTCCGGGCGGGGACGGAGTCCGGACCTTCCGCCTCCGCCGCCCCCCCCCCGCCCCCGCAGCCCCTTCAAGGTCTTCACGTCCACCAAGGAGGTCACGGCCGACGCGGTCATCGTGAGCACGGGGGCCTACGCCAGGCGCCTGCACTTCGAGGGCGCCGACCGCCTCTGGAACCAGGGGATCTCGGCCTGCGCCGTGTGCGACGGGCCGTCCCCCTGCTTCCGGGACCAGCCCCTGGCCGTCATTGGCGGGGGCGACACCGCCATGGAGTACGCCACCTTCCTGGCCAAATACGGCCGCTCCGTGGACGTGTTCGTGACGGACGGAGAGCTGATCGCGTCCAAGCAGATGCAGGCCAAGGCCAGGGACCACCCCAAGGTCAGGATCCACCTCAACACGAGCGTCGTGGAGGCCCGCGGGCAGACGGCCCTCGAGTCGGTCGTGGTGCGGGACGCCACGTCCGGCGAGGAGGTCGAACACCCGTGCGCGGGCCTGTGGTTCGCGATCGGCCACGAGCCCGCCACCGACTTCCTGGAGGGGCAGGTGAAGCTCGACAGGCAGCGGTACATCCTCACCGCCCCGGGCTCGACGGTGACGAGCGTCCCCGGGGTCTTCGCCGCGGGGGACGTCCAGGACCGCAAGTGAGTGCCGCCCCCCCCACACACCCCCCCCGCCGCCCGCCACCCGTCTCGCCGCCGGCCCGGCGCCCGCGCCACGCATGCGCGCGAGGACGCGCTCGCGCACCCCACTCGCCGGGCGCAGGTACCGACAGGCGGTGACGGCGGCCGGGAGTGGGTGCATGGCGGCAACCGAGGTCGAGCACTTCCTCAGCTACCTCCGCCACCTGCAGCAGGACGAGCCGGGGCTGGGGGCGGAGGAGACGTGGTACCAGGCGGCCAAGTACGCGCACGACTGGCACGCGCCCGAGGAGGACATCGACAAGACGATCTACGACCACTGAGGCCGGCCCCGGCCCGGGCCAGGATGGGTGCGTTTTTTAAGGGGCAGTCGGGTGCGGCTGCGCGTCGGCTAGTCCTTGGACACGTAGCCGTAGTACTGCAGCATGGGCACGACGAACGCGATGCCGAGCAGCGTGACGACGATGGTCGACGTCACCCCCCGGGCCTTCTCCGTCTCGGCCTTGGTGCGGTACGTCCTCCGGCGGGTGTTGTCCTTCCGCTGGGGGCCGCCGATGTCGCCCTTGCCCTCGAGCGCCGCGATGGTGCGCTTGACGGACGAGGTCACCGCCTCGTTGTACTTCTCCTCCTCGGTGAAGATGGGGATGTTGTCGCCCACCACGGCGTCAATGACGTCGTCGCCCACCGCCTTCATGAAGGCCGGGCCGCCGGTGAGGGCGCCCTCCTTGGACGAGGACACGACGAGGAGCACCCCCTTCTTGTCCCCCTTCTCCTTGGTCGGGTACCACTTCTCCACCATCTTGTCCGCGAAGGAGAAGGCGTCCGGGTCGTACTCCAGCTTCCGCAGAGTGATCACCACCACCCGGTATCCTGCGGTCGGCGGCGGGCCGGCGGCGCGGTGAGTGGCGGGACGGACGCGTCGCGGCCGGATGGGGCGGATCGGGGCGCTATCAGCGCGGGTGCCCCTGGGGGCAGGGGGGGTGGGGGGGAGTGGACCCCCAGCCCCGCCCCCCCCCCCGGGCCCGCGCGGCGCCCCGATGCGGGGAGATGGGGGCTCACCAGTCTTCTCCTCGGCCTCCTTCAGGGCCTTGTTCACCTCGGACCTGGAGACGGCGTTGAGGATCCCCGCGTCGTCGATGAGGTACCCCGAGGGGATGGGCTCAGAGAGCACGTCGAACTCCGAGGCCATGGCAGGCACCACGGGGGCGACGGCGAGCATGCCAGCGAGCGCGATGGAGGCGGCCTTCTTCCCGACCTGCTGGAAGAACCCATCGGCCTGCGCGAGGGGGGGAGCGGGGGTCACCGCTCGGCCAATCGTTGGTGGTGGTGGAGTCCCCCCCGCGGGCGGGGCGTGGACGGGCGATGGGCCCGTACTTGCGACTACCGGCTATTATTTCGTGTTCGACCCGCGAATCAATCGCGTATGAATCGTGGATCCCTCCGTCGCGCCCCACTTTGCCGGAAAGATCTTCCGGGCGAAAGCTGCTCCCCCCGCGCGGACAGGGCAATGCGGCCCCCCGATAACGGACACCGTTAGTCTCATTTATACAAAGAAACGTGCGACGCCGGGCATCGTATCAATGCGGGCAAAAGCGAGCCTCCGTGGGACTCGATTGCGAGGGGGGCCTGGGCAACAGGGGGGGAGCATGCACGTGCAGGAAGGCGCAGACTCACGTTCTTGGCAGCAGCCTGCACCCTCACGGCGGACACGCGAGCCTTGCCCTGCGCGCGCGTGGCGGGCGCGCAGGCGCGGAGGGAGGTGGACGCGGTGGCCATTGCGTCTTGTTTTATGTGGCTCTTGGAGAGACGGTCACGCTTCTCGTCAAAGAAAGTGCTCGGGCGACAAGCACGGGGGAGGGGGGAGAGGGGGAGTTCTGGGGGGGTGGGGGCACGCCGCACAGGCTTTGGGGAGGGGAGTGGGAGGAGGGCAGCGCACCCCACGTGGGTTGGGAACTGGCAAGGGCGAGTCTT
>Ga0181583_10002560_pt1 | contig 13485 bp, 8 predicted proteins | sample 071ome_31_FD_132461 | JGI IMG/M metagenome (GOLD analysis project Ga0181583, IMG submission 132461) | Coastal salt marsh microbial communities from the Groves Creek Marsh, Skidaway Island, Georgia - 071405CT metaG (megahit assembly) | ecosystem: Environmental > Aquatic > Marine > Intertidal zone... | reverse complement strand
GGGGGCCCCGCCCGGGGCCCCGGGCCCGGCGCCCCGCGCCCGGGGCCCGGCGCCCCCCCCCGGGGGCCCCCCGGGGGGGGGGGGCCCCCCCGGCCCGCCCCCCCCCCCCCCCCCCACTCCCCCCCGCGCCCCGCAGGATCGCGACGGGGGAGTGGGTCCGCATGCTCAGCGCGGTGCTCCCGGCGCGTCACCGGCAGGCGCGGTGGACCCTGGCGTACAGCACGGCGCGGCACGGCATGTCGCTGAACACGCTGATGCGCCGGGCGCAGGGGCGGCGGCCGTGCGTGATGGTGGTGAAGGACATGCAGGGGCACGTGTTCGGGTGCTACACGAGCGAGGCGTGGCACAAGCACCACCGTTACTACGGCGACGGGGAGACGTTCGTGTTCCAGCTGCACCCCCGGCCCCGGGCCTTCCTCTGGGACCGGGAGAGCCCGCAGCTCAACCAGTTCTTCCAGCTGGGGTCCGAGGACGCCATCGCGCTGGGCGGGGGGTCCGGGTTCGCGCTCAGGGTGGACGGGGACCTCAAGTGGGGGAGCAGCCGCGAGAGCACCACCTTCGCCAACCCCAGCCTGAGCGGAACGGAAGACTTCATGGTGGAGGGCCTCGAGCTCTGGGGGCTGTCAGGGGCGGGCTAGGGGGGCGGGGGGACGGGGTCGGTGGGAGCTGGCCGGCGGGCGCGGAGGGCCGGCAGCCGAGCGGCGAGGGACGGCCCGGGCGGGCCCGTTGAACGCCCTCCCCCCCGCGCGGAGACGCGGGGGCGTCCCCGCCACCCCGCCCGCTCAGGTCCCCGGCTGCCCCGCCCCCCTGCTCGCGACCGCGGACTTGGCGACCTGGTGGCCGCGCCCGAGGGCGTCGGCGACCCGCGCGAGCTGCTGCAGGGCCGGCTGCATCTTGTCGAGCTGCTCCTCGGCCCGGGAGAGCGCGGCGGACGCCTCGGCGGCCTCCTGCCGCGCGCGGTGCGCGGAGGCCTCGGCGCGCGCCAGCCGCGCGGCCTGCTCCGCCGCCCCGCGCCGCAGCTCGGAGAGCTCCCGCTCGCGGTCCTCCGCCGCCCCCTCGAGCTGCGCGGCGCGGGACCCGAGGACGGCCGCGCGGTTCCTCGCCTCCTGCGCCTCGGCCGCCAGCAGGTCCTCCCGCGCCTTCCCCTGCTGCACCAGCCCCTCCAGCTCCTGCCGCTCCTGGGCGTGCCGCAGCTGCCGCTCCCGCCACTCGGCCTGCTCCTCCCGGTGGCTCGCGATCAGCTGGTCCAGCTCGGCGCTCCCGCGCGCGATCGTGTCCCGGAGCCCGGCGATCTCCGCCCCCCGCGCGCGCGCCACCTCCTCCCCCGCCCGCTGCTCCCGCCGCAGCTGCAGCTCCGCGTCGTCCCTCTCCTTCCCCAGCCGCACGCCCTCCGCCCGCACCTCCTGCAGGTCCACCTCGAGCCGCCGCCGCTGCTCCTCGGCCCGCCGGGCCGCCTCCCGGTGGTCCGCCCGCCGCCTCTCCGCGTCCGCGAGCCGCAGCTCCAGCTCCCGCACCCTGGCCCGCGCGGCCCCCGCCTCGAGCTGCAGCGCCGCCCGCTCCTCCTCGGCCCCCCGGAGCAGCGCCCGGGCCTCGTCCCTGGCCCTGGCCGCCTCCACCCACGACTCGTCCGTCACGGCCAGCTCCGCCCGCATCTGCGCCCCGCGCCGCTCGCTCTCCGCGAGCGCCTGCCGCAGCCGCGCGTTCTCCGCCAGGAGCTCCGCCGCGCCCGCCCCGGCGGCCCCGCCGGGCGCCCCGGGGGGGCCCGCCCCGCCCCGCGCCCGCGCGGGCCCCCCGCCCGGCGGGGACGGGGACCGCCCCCGCTTCCGCACCAGGTGCCACCCGCCCGCGTCCTGCGCCCCCGCGGGAGGGCGCCGCCCCGGGGACGGCCCCGGGCCGCCCGGCGACGCGGCGTCCCCGGCCCCCGCTCGCTGCGCCAGGTCGGCGGCGCTGCACCAGTCCCCGCAGCGGGCGACCCAGAGGTCGGACAGCCACCGGCCGCGCCCCGCGTACCCCCCGAAGAGCAGGACGCAGGGGCCGCCCCCGGCCCCCTCGGCCCACGCCATCGAGTGCTGGCTCCGCTCCCCGGGCCAGGGGGGGCCGGGGGCGCGGCCGCCGCGGCGGGGGCCCCGCGCGGGCGGGGGCCCCAGCGCCCGCCACGCCAGGCGGCCCCCGCGGCCCCGCGGCACGAGGGCCGCGGCGTCCGGCAGCCGCCGCGACTGCCCCGACACCCCCCCGGCCACCACCACCGCCCAGCTCCCCGCGTGCCGGGGGCCCCCGGCCCCCCCCGCCAGCGGCACCGCCACCGCCCGGTGGCTCGACCGCGGGCCCGGGGCGTCCCCCTCGACGCCCGCGGGACGCATCCACCGCATGCGCCCCTCGAGCGCGCGGATCTGGGCCTCGCTGCGCCCCATCCGCGCGACCCCGAGACGCCCATACTCGGGGGTCCCCGCCGCGTGGCCCCCGTACAGCCCCGCGACCCGCTCCGCGATGCGCGGCGGCGGCGCCGGGAGGCCCCCCCCGGGGCGCCCCGGCCCGTCCCCGTCGCCGTCGCCGTCGCCGTCCCCGTCCCCGTCCCCGTCGCCGTCCCCGTCGCCGTCGCCGTCGCCGTCGCCGTCGCCGTCGCCCCCGCACTCGAGGAGGGCGAGGAACTCGTCGCCGGAGACGGCGGCGTTGCGGGCGTCGGACCCGCCCGTGACGACCAGGCGGGTCCCGGCGCACGCGAGGGCGTGGTGCGACCGCGGGCGGAAGAGCCCCCCGTGCCGGGGGGGCCGCGGGGAGAGGGAGTGCACCGCCAGGAGGGCCGTGTCGATGGCGACGACGTCGGCCGAGGGCGCGCGGGTCCCGGGGCCGGTGGGGACCAGCCCGCCGTGGACGAGGAGGACGTGCGGGTGCGTCGGGTGCGGCGCGGCGCAGTGGCCCGCCCGCTCCAGGAGCCTCGGGTCCCCCACCAGCGGCGGCGAGTGCCACTGGCCTGTCCCCAGGTCGAGCACGGCGGCCCCGGGGGCGAAGGCCACCTCCCCCGGGGCGCCGCCCTGGGCCGTGCCCCCGACGACCCAGACCTCGGAACCGTACACCAGCGTCGCGGTGTGCCCGTCGCGGGCCTGCGGGGCGCGCGGGGGGGAGGGGGGTGTCGGGAGGGGGGCCCCGGGGGAGGGCAGCGGGGGAGGGCAGCGGGGGACGCCGGCGGGCGCCGGCGCGGGGCCCGGGGCGCACCGCGGACACCTCGCCCCCGGTCGTCTCGAGCCTGGACCACTCCCACTCGGACGTGCTGACGGGCGCGGTGTCGAGGCAGTAGACGTCGCCCAGCGGAGCGCCCTTGTTGGCGCTGCCCCCGATCACGAAGACCCTCGAGCCGACCACGAGCATCGCTGCTCCGGAACGCTCGCCCGGGGCGTCCCCCTGCGTCGCCGCGGGGGGCTGTCGGGGCGGTTTCGTCGTCGCTCTGGACCGGAACAGGCGGGACCCGCACGGGAACGCTCCGTATCGGCGGCGAGCAGGGCGGGGACGGGCGGACGGGACCCGTCACGGACACGCACCTTCGCGGACACCTCGGTCCACGACACTGCGTTCTGGACCATAGCTATCGGGGCACCGTGGACAAGATACCGGATTCTATGGGATCGGGGGTGGGAATGGCCTGTCTATCCATCGACCGAGGACCGGCGGCCTCTAACCCCCCGCAACGCTCAGCATGAGTGACACCGGCCGCGAATGACGAACCACGCGTTCAGCCAGGGCGCACGGCGAGGGTTCGGATGAACTTCTCTCCTTCATTCAACGCACGGCCGGGTCACTGAGCCCCGAGGATGTCCCTCTTCCCGCTCGCGAGGGTGTTCTGCAGGAGCATCGCGATGGTCATGGGCCCGACCCCCCCGGGCACGGGCGTGATCCCCCCCGCAACGGCCTTGCACTCGGCGAAGTGGCAGTCACCCACGAGGCGGAAGCCGGACTTCTTGGTGGCGTCGTCGACGGGGTTGGTCCCGACGTCGATGACCACGGCCCCGGGCTTGAGCCAGTCCCCCCGGATCATCTCGGCCCTCCCCGCGGCGGCGATGACGATGTCGGCCCCCCGCACCGCCGCCGGTAGGTCGGCCGTGCGCGAGTGGGCGATGGTCACGGTGGCGTCCCGCTTGTTCAGGAGCATCGCGGCGGGCATGCCGACGATGTTCGACCGGCCCACCACCGTGGCGTTCTTCCCCTTGATCTCCACCCCGCACCTCTCGAGCAGCACGATGCACCCTGCAGGCATGCGACGGAGGGCCCGTCTCACAGGCAGCCGCGGGGGCCCCGGTGCCCGGGAACTCGCGCGGGGGACCGGGCGGGGGGGCGGAGGCGGGTTGGACACTCACCCATGGGGGTGCAGGGGACGAACAGCGGGTCCCGCCCCTTCATGGCGAGGCGGCCGATGTTGAGGGGGTGGAAGCCGTCGACGTCCTTCTCGATGGAGATCTCGCCGAGGACCTCCTCCTCGACGATGTGAGCGGGGAGAGGGAGCTGGACGAGGATGCCGTGGATGGAGGGGTCGGCGTTGAGCTCGCGGACCTTGGCGATGAGGTCGGACTGGGAGACGGCCTCGTCGAGCTCGCACTGCACACTGCGGATCCCGACCTCCTCACAGGCCTTGTGCTTCATGCGGACGTACGTCTGCGAGTCCTTCCGCTCGCCCACGATCACCACCGCGAGGCCCGGGACCTTGCCTCCGGAGGAGGCCTTCATCGCGGCCACCTCGGCGGCGATCTCGCTGCGGATGGCCTCCGCCACCAGCTGCGAGCGCGGTGGGAGGGGGCCGGGCGCCAGGTTAGGCGAGCAAAGCCGGGCGATTCGCGGCGTCCCCGGGATGGACGCCGGGCTGGAGCGCGTCGCGCCGTTTCTCGGTCTCTCTCAGAGACGCGCGAAGTCGACATGTCGCCTCCGTCGACCATGCGAGGCCGCAACCGGCGCCCGCGCCCGGCCGGTTGCTCCCTGGACGTCCCGCGGTCCCCCGCCGGATATGCAGCGATGATACCGATAAAAAGCGCATCAAGGGCGAAAAACGGGATTCATAAGAGAAGTTGCACCAATAACAGACTCGACAGATCGTCATCGAATCGGGGATGCCTCGCGAAAGCTCGTGGTCCCTCGGGGCCTGCGTGCGCGAGGGCATCCGCCTCTAGGGCCGCCACCAGCGCTCACCTTCCCGTCGATGATGTTACCATCCCGGACAAACGGGCAGTTCGGGTCCATCACGACGCCTGTTGCCTCGTGAAACACGCCGAGCGGGCCTGGAGGAAGTGCTGCTGGGCAGGCTGCGTGACCGGCCTGGTGAGTTGCCTCTCGAGGGAGCGCAGTGTGGAGGGGTCCTGGCGCAAATATGCACGGACCAGGCCTCCCCGGCTAGTGTGACGACACGGGGCTTCGGTCACGGGGCGTCGGTCGCGGAGCTGCGCAGACTGCGCACGCCCCTAGTGCCAGTCATGACCTGCGGGGGACCCTAGACGGCCACCCCACCGCCCACCCCACCGCCCGTGTCTCCGGGTAATGTGCTTCTTCAACGAACGTCATCACATCCGACGACCACAAGGCAATCATGCGACTAGGTCAAGGGATGGCAACTACTGGAACCCCGGCACGGGGAACCTGTGACAGGCCCCCCGCGGTATGTAGACGCGCGCCTACTCCTGGGAGTCGGTGGCGGCGATGCGCTCCTTGAACTGCGCGGCCATCTCCTCGGCGCGGGCGAACACCTGGTCGGGGTTGCGGATGAAGTCGCCGGGGGCGGGCTCGAGCTTCTTGGTGGAGAGGGCGTAGCGGTCCTTCTCCTTGTCGAGGCCGAGCACCATGACCTTGATCTTGTCGCCCGAGGCCACGACGTTGTTGATGTTGGTGATGCGCTCGGAGGACATCTGGGAGATGTGAAGGAGGCCGGAGGAGCCCCCGAGGTCGATGAAGGCGCCGTAGGGCTTGACCGAGATGACGGTGCCCTCCACCACGTCGCCGGGGGCGCGCTCCACAGCCTCGGCGGCGCCCTGGCCCTCCACGCGCTTGTTGGAGAGCACGAGCTTCCCAGCGGCCTCGTCCGCCTCGATGATCTTGAGGGGGATGGTGATGCCGGCGCACTCGTCCTTGTTGTACTGGGGACCGAGCTGGGACATGGGCACGAAGCCGCGCACGCCGTGCACGTCCACCATCACGCCACCGCGGTTGGAGTTGAAGATGGTGCCCTCGATGGTCACGTCCTCGGACTGGTACTGGCGGAGGCGCTGCCACACGACCTCGAGCTCGAGCTTCCGGATGGAGAGCTGCACCTGCTGGTTGTTCTGCCCAAGCACCACGAACTCCCGGGAGGAGCCGATCTGCACGATGGCCGAGGCGTCGACGACGGGGGCCACGGAGAGCTGCGGGGAAGGGAACGCGATTTTTCGGGGCATTGGTGAAACATACTCCCACAAGTTACACGCTGGAGGCGAAATATTCCCCCGCACGGGAGCATCGGCGGATAGGATGGCGGGGGGCGACCCGTCGAGCTTTCCTCACCTCGTCAGCGGGCACGAAGCCGGGGGACTTGCCACCGACGTCCACCCAGGCACCCCTGTTGTCGACCTTGATGACGTTACCCGTCACGCGGTCGCCAGACTTGTACTGCGGGCGGCGGAGAGGGCCATTGGGAGGTCACGGCCCGGATGGCCTCGGCGGCCTCACTTCGCCCCCCCGTCTGCACTCGACGCGACGCTCCGAGTCGCCCTCTGTCGTCCGAGGGGACGAACGCTGTCGTGATTCATCGTCACATCGGGCGCCAAGAGGTATCTCCGCTCCACCGCGGCGAGGGCGCACGGGGAGCTGCGTGGACCCACGGGGGGGCGACTTCGCGGGGGAATCGTGCACGAGAGCGGCACTCACGGCCACGGAGAACTCGTCGATGAGCTTCTCGAACTCAGAGTAGAGGTCGGCGTCGGCCACGGCGCGGACGGCCACGGTGCGGCGGGCCTGCGGGAGCGGATAGCAGCGGGTGGGGCTCCGGCCACGCGGAAACGCCCTCGCCGCCGAGGGCGCTCCAAGGGGAGCGGCTGGTTTTTCACTCCCGGGGGGGGCGAATGGATTGGTTAATCAAGATGCGGTCGCGGGAGCTGGCGCCCGGCGGGGCACGAGAGCGGCAATCGGGGGGAAGGAGCTGTGAGGCAACCGAGGGGGGGGGCGTTGCACCTGCACGGGGGCCGCGCGCACAGCCACGGAGGGCTTGGCGAGGGTGAGGCGAAGAGACATTCTACTCGAGCGCGTAGGAGGAGAACTGGGAATTCCCTGTGCTTCCTTCGGAGTAAATGGGTTTCAGTGCCGCCAACAAAGGGAGCTTCACGGGGAGTGTAGTGGATTGCTCTTCCGCCACACAGGTGGTGAACTTCGTACGGGCAAGAGAGGGCGACACCGAGCGCGCGGCCCCGCGCTTGTGCCCCGTCGGTGCTCTCATCCCCCCCGCGGCCGGGTAACCGGCCTCAAACGATGTCAGTGGCTGGAGCCCATAGAGACAGACACCCCCCCGCCAAACCTCCCACGCAGCGCGCCGCCATCCCCCGCTCTTTATTTTCACTCAAAACCCCCGCGGTGATCAATAAACTCGTCACCCGGGACCCCCCCACACTTCGCACGACACGGCCTCTCCTCATGGCCTCTGCGATGATGAGGGCCGGCCTCCGCGCCACCGTGGCCTCTGCCGGCCAAGACAGCGCATCCAGGACCGGCGTCTGGGGCGCTCCGATCTGCGCCGCGGCCCGTTCGGCCGCAGTCTCAGGCCAGCGCCTGGTGACCCCCTCCAGGACCAAGCGCTCAGCTCGTGGCGCCATCGCGACGCAGGCCCTCTTCGGTGGCCTCCAGAAGGCCATCCAGGGCGACCCTGCCGAGAAGACCCGGAAGAAGTACGAGGGAAGGGTCGCCAAGATCAACGACATGGGCCCCGCGATGAAGGTGAACGCTGAGCCCTCCTCCTCCCCCACGAGTTCGCTCGGCACCTGGCTTGCGATCGGGAGGACGCCCTGGCCAGAATCTGCGAGCTGATCTGGGGGGAAACGTCTGATTAATCCTGCATGGCTGCGTCACTTCCGCGTATGGCCCCCCGGATCGGACCGTATCGCCGGATTTCTCCCGGCCCTCGCCAGGGTCCGCCTATCCATCGCGATTGCGCGCTCCGCGCGAGCTCATTCCACAGTCCGACGCCCTTCCCGTCTCCTGCAGGCGCTCTCTGACGAGGAGCTCCGCGAGAGGACGCACCAGCTCAAGCAGAAGGTCCAGGGGGGCGCTTCCCTCGACAGCGTCCTCGAGGAGGCCTTTGCGCTGGTGCGGGAGGCCTCCACCCGCGTGCTGGGCCTGACGCCGTTCGACGTGCAGCTGATCGGCGGGATGATCCTCCACGACGGCGAGATCGCCGAGATGCGCACGGGCGAGGGCAAGACCCTCGTGGCCGTCCTCCCGGCCTTCCTCAACGCCCTCGCCGGCAAGGGTGTGCACGTCGTGACGGTGAACGACTACCTCGCGCGCCGCGACTCTGAGTGGGTCGGGCAGGTGCACCGCTTCCTCGGCCTCACCGTCGGCCTCATCCAGTCCGGCATGGAGGAGGAGGACCGCAAGAAGGCCTACGCCGCCGACGTCACCTATGTGACGAACTCGGAGCTCGGCTTCGACTACCTCAGGGACAACCTCTGCAACCGCCCCGAGGACCTCGTGCAGCGCGACGCCAACTACTGCGTGATCGACGAGGTCGACTCGATTCTCATCGACGAGGCGAGGACTCCGCTCATCATCTCGGGCTCCGCCGACAAGCCCAGCGAGAAGTACGTCAAGGCGGCCAAGCTCGCCGAGGCGCTCGTCCGTGACGTGCACTACACCGTGGATGAGAAGCAGCGCAATGTGCTCGTGACGGACGAGGGGTACGAGGCTGCCGAGACCGTCCTGGGCGTCCCTGACCTGTACGACCCCAAGACGCAGTGGGCGACCTTCGTCCTGAACGCCATCAAGGCCAAGGAGCTCTTCAAGAAGGACGTGGCATACATCGTGCGGAATGACGAGGTGGTCATCGTGGACGAGTTCACGGGCCGCACCATGCCGGGCCGGCGGTGGTCTGAGGGGCTCCACCAGGCCATCGAGGCCAAGGAGGGCATCGAGATCCAGGAGGAGACGATCACCATCGCCTCCATCACGTACCAGGCACTCTTCCGGATGTTCCCGCGCCTGGGGGGGATGACGGGGACTGCGTCCACGGAGACCAAGGAGTTCAAGGAGATTTACGGGCTCGACGTGACGGTTGTGCCGCCCAACCGGACCGTGCTCCGCACGGACAACGACGACGTGGTCTTCGCCAAGGAGACAGGCAAGTGGAAGGCGGTGGTGACCGAGGTCAAGCGCATGAACAAGGCGGGGCGGCCCGTGCTGGTCGGGACGACGAGCGTGGAGCGGTCCGAGGTGCTCAACGCGCTTCTCGCGGAGGCCGGGATCGAGTGCCAGGTGCTCAATGCCAAGCCTGAGAACGTCGAGCGCGAGTCGGAGATCGTTGCGCAGGCTGGGCGCAGGGGCATGGTGACCATCGCGACCAACATGGCCGGCCGCGGCACGGACATCCTGCTCGGCGGCAACTCCGAGTTCATGGCCCGCCTCAAGATCCGCGAGGCCCTCATGCCCAAGGTCGTGTCCCTCGTGGACGCCAAGGAGGGCGGGAGCGACGGGCAGGCGGTCGCCAAGGCGAAGTCGTGGAAGGTGTCCCCGGGGCTCTTCCCCGTGGAGCTGTCGGCCGAGGCGCAGGGCAAGGTCGACAATGCGGTCAAGGTGGCCGTGAAGCAGTGGGGGGAGAGGCAGCTGGACGCCCTCGAGGCCGAGGACCGCCTCTCGGTGGCCTGTGAGAAGGGCCCCACGGAGGACCCGGCCTTGCTGGCCCTCCGCGACGCCTTCCGCGCCGTGGAGGACGAGTTCGACGCCGTCGTCAAGCGCGACCGCGAGGAGGTCAAGGGCCTGGGCGGCCTGCACGTCATCGGCACGGAGCGCCACGAGTCGCGCCGCATCGACAACCAGCTCCGCGGCCGCGGCGGCCGCCAGGGCGACCCGGGGTCGACGCGCTTCTTCCTCTCACTCGAGGACAACCTCTTCCGCGTTTTCGGCGGGGACCGCATCCAGGGCATGATGGACATGTTCAAGGTCGGCGACCTCCCCATCGAGTCCAACATGCTCACCAAGTCGCTTGACGAGGCCCAGCGCAAGGTCGAGGCCTACTTCTTCGACATCCGCAAGAACCTCTTCGAGTACGACCAGGTCGTCAACACCCAGCGCGCCAAGGTCTACGCCGAGCGCAGGCTCGCCCTCGAGGCCCCTTCCCTCGAGGCCAAGATGATCGAGTACGCCAACAAGACGGCGGACGACATCCTCGAGGCCAACGTGGACCCGACGCTGCCCGTGGACGAGTGGCCGCTCGAGAGCCTGTGCGGGAAGATGATCCAGTACTGCCCGATCATGGCCGGGGACGGGGAGCAGGGGCTCACCCCCGCCGACCTCAGGGTCGCCGCGGGCGGCGGCGGCAAGGAGGGCTTCGAGGCCCTCCGCGACTACATGCGGCGGTGCGGGCTCCAGGCGTACCAGATGAAGCGGAGCTTCGTGGAGGAGATCGACGCGGGCCTGATGCCCGAGGCGGAGCGCTTCTTCCTCCTCCGCAACATCGACCAGCTCTGGAAGGAGCACCTGCAGGCCATCAAGTTCATCCAGCAGGCCGTGTCCCTCCGTGGGTACGCCCAGCGCGACCCCCTCACCGAGTTCAAACTCGAGTCGTACAACCTGTACCAGGACATGATGGCCCAGGTCCGACGGAACGTCATCTACAACGTCTACGTCTTCGAGCCCGCCAAGGCCAGGCCCGCGGACGGTGCCAGGAAGGAAGAGGTCAAGACGGCCAAGGCCTGACAGGGGCAGTACGACATCCGGGGGCCCGTGCGTGGCGCCGCGCCGCCACTGCGGCAGTGTTTGAAAGGGGAACGTTGCCGGGTGCCCTCGAGCCGTGGGGGGAAGCTCGCGAGGGCTATTCCACGCCGCTGCCACTGACGCGGACGCCGACACCGTCCAATCTCGGCAGCTACCCCGGGCACAATGAACAGGGCCCTCCGCGCAGCAGGTGAGGGACACGTGTGTGCGCCGGCGCGGCGTGGTTGAAAAGCTCGCGCTCATACCTGTGAAAGCGAGTATGTATTTGGGGTCCTGTTGTCCACCCGGCCCATGCGCGCGCCCCTTCGTGTCCCGGGGAGGGCCGGGGACCGTTCGCCGTTGGGGTGGACTGAAGTGTTCAAGGCTCTCGACCGCCTGCCCCCCGTCCCCCGTCTCGCAGGGCTGTTCGGCGATACAGCCGGGGAGGAAGCGTGCGAGAGGTCGTATGGCTTCCTTCCATGGTGAGTCGAGCTCCCGCCGCACGTTCCGGGACCTCGTAGGGGGGGTCTCCCTGCGGGCCGTTACGGCCCCCGCGGCCCCGGGATGCGTCTTGTGCGCGCTCCGTGGCGTGATTCGCGCGGATTTTTACCACATCCACCCTCCGCGAGCACCCGTGCTCCGATGTACCGGACGCCCCCGCCCCTCCGCGCTCCCGAACTGGGAGCCCCCCCCAGCCACGCCATGGCGACGCAGCGCCGAGGACGTCGGGGGGGCGAGCTTCCTGATGGTCGTCTACGGCTACTTCCTCCTCCAGGGCGCCCAGCTGATCGGTGATGGCTCAGAGATGCTTCTCCACGTCCTGGACCCGGGCATCATCGGCGGGCTCGTGCTCCCGGTCCTCGGGGCCCTCCCAGACGCCATCATGATTGTGGTGGCCGGGCTGGGGTCGACCGACCCCGCCGTCGTGGCCGAGAACGTCAAGGTGGGCGTCGGCACGCTCTGTGGCTCCACCATCATGCTCCTCACGCTCGCGTGGGGGGGCTCGGTGTACCTCGGGCGCTGCGACTTCAACCGCAGCGGCAAGGCCATCGACCGGCGCCTCCGCCGCCCCGCCGACTACAAGACCACGGGCGTGACGTGCGACCAGGGCACCGCCTTCGGCGCCCGGATCATGGCCGTCACCGTCCTCCTCTACCTCATCGTCCAGGTCCCCGCGTCCTGGCCCTTCGATCGGGTGCACGACCCCACGGCCGCCCTCATGGGCTCCCTCGTGTGCCTCCTCGCGCTCGCCGCGTACTCCGTCTTCCAGGTGCGCTTCCCCGAGCTCCAGAGGCGTAAGATCCGCAGGGCCCACGAGCGCTTCATGCGCTACCACGCCGTCTCCCAGATCAGCCACCAGATGGGAGGGCTCCTCGACGGGCACGGCAACGTGTCCCGCAGCAAGACAGACGCGCTGTTCGACCAGTTCGACACCGACGGGGACGGCGCCATGGACGCCCCGGAGGTGGAGGCCATGGTCACGGGGCTCCTCATCGCCCTCGGGGACAACATCAGCGTCGCCGAGCAGGTCCACCACTGGATGACAGAGTTCGACGCCGACGGGGACAGGTCCATATCCAAGGACGAGTTCTTCCACGGGCTGACCAAGTGGGTCGACGAGAAGCGCCTGGGAGCGGCGTCCGAGGAGGGGTGGCTGCACGCCGAGGCGCCCCGGCCCGAGGGGGAGGAGGACGCGCAGCCGCTCCTGGGCGGTGGCGGGGCGGCCAGCGACGTCGAGGAGGGGGCGTTCGCCGACGCAGAGGAGCACGGGGAGGAGGGCGGGGAGGACGACGAGTCGGACGAGGAGGACATGAGCGCGTGGCCCAAGGGTAAGATCGCCGCGCACGCGTGCGGCAAGCTCCTCCTGGGCACGCTCATCTGCGCCGTCTTTGCCGACCCTATGGTGGAGGCCGTGGCGGGGCTGAGCACGGCGACGGGCATCCCCTCCTTCTACATCTCCTTCGTCGTCACGCCGCTGGCGTCCAACGCGTCGGAGCTCCTCTCCTCCCTCCAGTTCGCCCGCAAGAAGAAGCGCGAGAACATCTCCCTCACCTTCAGCCAGGTCTACGGCGCCGTTACGATGAACAACACGCTGTGCCTCGGCCTCTTCCTGCTCGTCATCTACGCGCAGGACCTCGACTGGGAGTACAGCGCCGAGGTCCTCGTCACCGTGGTCTCGACGCTCGCGATCGGGGCCATGGCGTGGTCCCGCGTGTCCTTCCCCACCTGGTTCGCCTTCCCCGTGCTCGCGCTGTGGCCGGGGTCCGTCGTGCTCATGGTCATCCTCAAGAACGGTCTCGGGATGGAGTGAGCTAGCGAGCGCTCCTCTTTGAATACGGTTCTTGACGTGGGGCGGGGGCGCGGTGCTTGAGCGCGGGGTGGGGGGCTGCGGGGGTGACAGGCGCGGGGGGACGCTGCGAAGGGGTTGAACCGCTCGTGGCGGGAGGCACTTCCAACTTCTGTGGTGTCAATAAACACCGGGTTGGGTCGGTTCCCGGGGAAACCTTGTGGCATGGAAGCAGCTTAGGAGGAGGTGAACTTGGTCACGGCCTTGGTGCCCTCGGACACGGCGTGCTTGGC
>Ga0181583_10002552_pt1 | contig 13499 bp, 9 predicted proteins | sample 071ome_31_FD_132461 | JGI IMG/M metagenome (GOLD analysis project Ga0181583, IMG submission 132461) | Coastal salt marsh microbial communities from the Groves Creek Marsh, Skidaway Island, Georgia - 071405CT metaG (megahit assembly) | ecosystem: Environmental > Aquatic > Marine > Intertidal zone... | reverse complement strand
TCATCAGTCTCTTCGACCAGATGGCCGTCGACTCGCATCCCATCCTTCAAGATCACATCATGGTGAGTGAATTTGGATTTGTACTCAAAGGACTTGATTACCACGAATAGCAAGGCGCAAATGACCGTAATCCCTTGGTAGAATTTAAATTTCTTGAAGTCGTTGAGCTTGAGTGAAGCCCAAGCCATGACAACCGTCACACTGGAAAGAATGAGGACCAGGGTGTTGACAAAACCGGGCCCGACATCAAGTAACCCCGTTGGCCAATGGCCAGGCATTGCCCCCACGCGAAGAAGTATGTAGGCAGAGAAAAGCGCACCGAAGAGCATCACCTCCGAGGCCAGAAAAAGCCAGATGCCAACCTTGGCATTGTAAAGGCCAGTATCCGGACGATTAGTATCTGTATAGGGAACTTCCATCGAATTGGGTTTCTAAGAGCGGTTCAGGCTTTTTGGTTTTGTGGGATATAGTCGGCCTTGGCGCCAGGTACACTGTATTCGTAAGGGCCGTTGACCACTTTGATGGGGCCTACGAAATTGCCATGAGGAGGAGGTGTTGGGGTCTGCCAATCCAAGGTTGTCGATTCCCAAGGATTATCAGATTCCACCTTCTTACCATTCCTGATGCTGTAGAAAAGATTGATGATGAATGGAATCTGGGAGATCCCAAGCGCATAGGCAGCTAGTGTGATGTTCACATTAAGCTGCAGGTAGCGGTCAGCCAGACCGCCAATGGCATCAGGGTTATTGGCAATGGAGTAACCGACCCCTCCATCAGCCATACGCCTGAGCATGCCCGCCATGCCTTGTGCAAACATGGGCTGAAAGGTCAGGTTCATGAAGACAAAGGAACACCAAAAGTGAACCCGTCCCCAGAATTCGCTCATGTAGCGCCCCGTCATCTTGGGATACCAGAAATAGATGCCCGCAATGAGGGCGAAGATCGTGCCTGGGGCCACCACATAATGAAAGTGCCCGATCACGTAGTAAGTATCGTGGAGAAGGATATCACTGTAGTTGAAACCCAGAGGAAGACCAGTCAGTCCACCGATACCGAACATGGGCAGAAAAGCCAAAGCGAAGAGCATCGGGGTGTTGAAGCGGATCCGCCCCCCCCAAAGTGAAATAAACAAACATGTCAGGATGATCACCGAAGGAATCGAAATGATCATGGTGGTGGTCTGGAAGAAGGTGGAAATTTTCGTACCCATGCCAGTTAAATACATGTGATGGGCCCACACGATGAAGCTGAGGAAGCCGAGCACCAGAACGGAGTAGACAAGGGACTTATAGCCCCAAAGCGGCTTGCGGGTGTTGTTCGCGATGATCTCGGAAACCACGCCCATCGCGGGAAGGATGAGTACGTAAACCTCGGGGTGCCCCAAAAACCAGAACAAGTGTTGGTAAAGCAATGGGCTGCCTCCACCACTGACATCACTCAGGGTTGAGATAGCCAGCCCGGTTGGTAGGTAGAAACTGGTCCCGGCCACATTGTCCATGAGTTGAAGCAAGGCTCCGACTTCGAGTGGTGGGAAGGCCAACAAAAGGAGGAATGCGGTGACAAACTGAGCCCAGCAGAAAAAGGGCATGCGCATCCACGTCATGCCGGGGGCCCTGAGCTGGATGATGGTAGCAATAAAGTTAACCGCACCCAAAAGGGATGAAGTGATGATCACCACCATCGCCACCAACCAATAAAACTGCCCGTCAGTCGGAATGGAAGTCGCCAAAGGCGAGTAGGAAGTCCACCCAGCCTGGGCGGGACCACCCGGAATGAAAAAACTGGCAAACATGATCAGACCTCCCAGAAGGAACAGGTGGTAGCTAGCCATGTTGAGCCTTGGGAAAGCCATGTCCGGGGCACCGATTTGGAGGGGCACCACGTAATTACCGAAGGCAGCGAAAGCCAGAGGCACCACAGCTAGGAAGACCATGATGGTTCCATGCATGGCGCCAAAACTGTTGTAGAGGTCATTCGAAATCGCGTAGCCAATAAGTTCCCTGGTCTGGGGATCCAGCACAGGGGACGCCATGTCACCCATGATAGCGTGAAGCAGGTAACCCACGACCGGTACGGGTTGTCCTGGGTAGGCAATGGACCACCTCATCAGGGCGATGAGAAAGAAGCCAAGCAACATGAACAGAAGTGAAGTCAGTCCATATTGGATCCCGATCACCTTGTGATCAGTCGAAAAAACATACTTTCTCCAAAAGCCGGGGTCGTGATGACCGTGTCCGTCTTCGTGATGAACATGAGAGTCAGTTGATTCCATAAAATTTTAACAGTTCTTTTTGTTAACCAAATAAATCAGTGCACCTTGCCTTACTCAGTGATGAGTAGAGAATCCTGCATGGCATGGCCTTGGTGCTGCGCCCCTTCGGATTTGTTAAAAGTCAGAGCCATCAACAACAAAGGTAGGTAAATAATCGAATAAAAAAACAATTGTCGAGCCCTACTTCGGTCCAGATTGGCCGAGAATTGCCAGGCCCGCCAGATAAAGCCCACTCCCAAAATCAGCGCGGTGACTCCATAGACCCATCCCGAGGTGTGCGCTAGCACAGGTATCAGACTGATTGGAAGCAGCACCACGGCGAAGAAAAGTGCATGCCGCGAAGTGCGCACTCCCTGAGGATCCACCTTGGGCATCATGCAATAACCGGCCGATTCATATTGGTCCTGATACATCCAGGCAATAGCTAGAAAATGAGGCATTTGCCAAAGAAACAAAATCAGGAACAATGCCCAACCGCCCATATCAAGGGTCCCCCGCACAGCTGTCCAGCCCATCAACGGAGGCAGGGCTCCAGGAACCGCCCCAATCAAGGTATTCCAAGGTGTCAGTCGCTTAAGCGGCGTGTAAACGAAAAGATAGAGACTAAGTGTCAAGGCACCCAAGACCGTCGTCAGCAGATTGCTCTTCCAAAGCAAATAAGCCACCCCAGTGATGCTCAACACAACACCGAACCAAAAGGCTTTTTCGGGAAGAATGAGCCCAGATGGCAACGGGCGGTTCTGTGTTCGAGGCATCAAGGCATCTAGCTCACGCTCCGAATACTGGTTGAGGACAGAAGCCCCGCAAGCCAATAAGCCCGTGCCTAGCAGAATGTGAAAGAGCAATCCCCAATTCATGGGGTTTGCTGAGGCCAAGTAAAAGCCGGAGAGGGTCGTGAGTAGCACCAGAGCAGTGAGGCGCGCTTTCACCAAATCGGCAAAAACACCCCAAGCCGATCGGACGCCCACTGAGTCGGATTGCATGGTTTCAACGGTTGACTTCATGCGCTCGCCGAGGACCATTCGGGTTTGAGTTTCGCGGGAAGGATTGCCTTGGAGCGAACCCTGGACGAGGCATTTGCCAGATGGAGCTCCCTTCTGACATTGAGAAATATAAGGGAACCGCTGACCAGGGTCAATGCGCCGATCATGACATGAAGGGTGGCCAAGTCAGCAGCCTTATTACTCAATACAGTGGCAATACCCAGAGCGGCCTGTGTTGAGATAAGCCCTAGAAAAAACAATGATTGCATAGCATGAGCATGCCGCCATCCATAACGTCGAACCACCCATGCGGTGAGAACGGCAGCGCCCAGAAGGAGAAGGACTGCGGTGGCACGGTGCACCATGTGGACCTGGACGTGCAAGGCAGTGATAGGTTCGAACTCGCGGTGGTCAATACGTTCAGAGTTGATTTGATTGATAAAATCTTGGTCTGTAGGAGGCCAAAGAAAACGATCGTAGGCTAGAGGGAACCCGCTGACCGCTAAACCAGCGTGTTGATGACGCATCGTAGCACCCAATATCAACTGCATGAAGACCACCAGGCTCAAAACCAACATGGCCCACGAAAACCAAGATGCCTTAACCCTTTGAGCAGCCTGGTCTGACGAGCTCCCAGAGTTGAGCAATTGACTGGGCTTTTGATTGGCCCACAAGGGACTCACGATCAAGGCAATCACACTGATCAACACCAGGAAAAGCTGAGCTGTAGACGCGTGGAAGATGCCTATCTGATCAGCATAGAGCGTCACCCTCAAGCCCCCTAACATGCCCTGACAAACAACCAGCCCAAGAGCTGCCCAGGCCAGGCGCCTCACCAAGACGGGGGCTGCCCCCATTCTGGGCCAAGCGAAGGAGACACCTAACACAAACAGGGAAAATCCGAGTGTGATCGACAAATGCTGACCCAGATTCTCCCGAACAAAAAAGACAACCAGCAAACTGATTAGAAGACCGGCGGGGAAGAAGAAGAAACGCAAAAGACGACGACCGCCCTGACCCTGAGACCATATCGCTAACATGAGGGTCATGAAGCCCACCAAGGAGGCCACCAATCGGTGGGAATGTTCCCAGAAAATCCCTCCCACCCATTGCGAGAAGGGAAAATAAAACATGTTGTAGCCGTAGGTGTTGGGCCAGTCAGGAACCGCCATGCCCACACCGTGGCTCGTAACAACTCCCCCTACGCCAATCAGGAACCATGTCATCAGACAGGTCAGGAGCGCGAACCATCGAAAAGCAGTCGATGTGGGAGAGGTCACTTTTAAAGGCAGTTGGGCTTGCCCCTCCGCCTTGCTAGGCAGGGGGGCAAGCGAGCAAATTATTTGGTAATGTCGACGACGAAATCAACCTGGCCACCCGCATCGGTAACTTCCACCTTGGCAACAATGCCTTCACCTTTGGTGTGAGTCTTGCGGTGAACCGCTTCGATCTCGTAAGTTCCAGGAGGCACATCCTTGATGGTGAAAGAACCATCCTCCTTGGTGACAGCGAAGTGCCCATGCTCAACGTAGCCAACGTAAGCGAACATCCATGGATGCACATCGCATTTGAAGCGAAGGAAAACCTCAGGCTTGTCCCACGAAAATTCGAGGGCTGGGCCATTGGGTAGTTGGGCTTTGTTGTATTCCTTACCCGCTTTCTTGGGTGTTGGATGAACATTGTGCAGGACTGGATCAGAGTTGAGCACCTTCACCGTCTGACCGACCTGAGCACCGACCACGTAAGGGGAGTACTCGCAGGACTTCTGGTCCAGGACCACAGGGTCAGCAGGAGCCGTACTTGCGTCCACGTTCTTGAGGTAAACAAAGACATCAGCCAAACCACCTTGATCATCGGTCACGTAAAAACGCGTGGTGGGGGTTGTGTTGGGTTTGACTGTTTTTTTGCATAGGGGGTCTAAGGGTAAGTTGAGTTCACCCGGAGCTGTGCCTTTGAGGGTGACTTTACCTGTGATATTTCCAGCTTGAACGAGCTGGGCTGATGCAGTCAAAGCTGCCAGAAAAACAATGATTTTCTTGGGGTTCATGATGTTTTGGGCGTTAACAATGCTTCCAACAACTGTTGAAAGTTAGCATTAGGTCATTTGGGTTCAAGTAATTTGTGAAATTTTTCACAAAGCCATCACACAACTTTTAGACTCGTGAACTGGCAAGGGTATTCAATTAGACCAGCCGATAATGCTTATCTAATTGATTAGTTACTCTAATAAGTAATCTTGGTTGATCTTGTGGGAGAGTCTGGCCATTTTTAAAGCCGTTTGAGCAGCTTCGGCACCTCGATTATGAACAGGATCCAGGCAGCGCTTTCTCGCCTGGTCCTCACTTTCGACCAGCAGGATCTCGTGAATGATGGGAATACCAAACTGGGCCTGCTGACGCGTGATCTCATGGGTCGCTGCTTCCGTGATGAGTCGAGCGTGCTGGGTCTCCCCCTGAATAACCACTCCCAGGCAGATGATGGCTCCGAATCGAGGGTGGCGAGAGTGACACATCTTGGAGGTGATGAGCGGGATTTCATAGGCACCCGGAACGCGCACGAGATGAATGGCCTCCTCTAGCATCCCGGATTCAAGCAGGAGGGTCATGGCTCCATCGAGCATTCCCTGCACAAACAGCTCATTGTATTCCGAAGCAACGATACCTACCGGCATGGGGCTCGGTTCAAGTTTGTCAGCGTTAATTTCTTTAAGCATAGACTGTGATTTCAGAGCAAGTGCCCCATACGGGCCTTCTTGGTCTCCAGGTAACGTTCGTTGTGTGGGTTGGGTTCCACAGTGATGGGCAATTGCTCGGCTACTTTCAGCCCATAACCTTCAAGGCCTACCATCTTTTTGGGATTATTAGTCAACAGCCTGATGGACTTGAGTCCAAGATCGACCAAGATCTGAGCGCCAATGCCATATTCCCTCAAATCCATACCAAAGCCCAGCTTGAGGTTGGCATCGACTGTATCAAGGCCTTCTTCCTGAAGCTTGTAGGCCTTAATCTTGGCGCCAAGCCCGATACCACGCCCTTCTTGCCGCATGTATAGGATCACACCCCTGCCTTCCTGGTCAATGCGCGCCATGGCTTTATGAAGCTGCGGCCCGCAGTCACAGCGCCTTGATCCGAATACGTCCCCAGTGAGGCACTCACTATGCACCCTAACCAACACCCCTTCCTGACCCCGCACTTCACCTCGGACCAGTGCCACATGTTGTTGTCCATCAACCGTGGATTCGTAAAGATGCAGATTGAAATCACCATAATCTGTTGGCATGCGCACCACTTCAACCGCTCGCACTAGCTGTTCTCGACGACGACGGTATTCGATCAAATCGGCAATACTGCCGATGCGCAAATCATGCTTATTGGCAAAAGAAATCAAGTCGGGCAGTCGAGCCATACTACCATCATCGTTCATGATTTCGCAGATCATGGCAATGGGACGGCATCCAGCTAATCGAGCCAGATCCAAAGCAGCTTCGGTATGCCCAGCACGCTGGAGTACGCCACCTGCTTTCGCTCGCAATGGAAACATGTGGCCGGGTTGAACCAGGTCAGATGGAGTTGTCGAAGGGTCTGCCATCACTTGCACGGTCCGCGCGCGATCAGGACCGCTGATTCCACTGGTGATACCGGAGGCCGCATCGACACTAATCTGAAAATCCGTGCGGAATGAGTCACGATTGTCCGACACCATTTCTGAAATACCCAATTGCCTGAGGCGCTCCTCAGTTGTGGGTACGCAGATCAGACCACCTCCCATTTTGGCCATAAAAGTCACCGCTTCGGCCGTGACCCACTGCCCTGCCATCACTAGGTCTCCTTCATTCTCCCTGTGTTCATCGTCCACAACCACGACCATTTGGCCTTTGCCAATAGCAGCGATGACCTCTTCGGTCGTGTTCATGAGTCGGGACTTGGGTTCCTGGTTGCTTTCGTTCATGGGGCTGATCGGAATGTCCTTCACGACACAAGGATCGTGGAGTAACATGCCATGCTTAGCCAATCTGGCAAACTCTCGGCCAGCATGAACTGTTTCGATCAAAAACTCAAGGAGCACCACAAGCGGCTTGATCGCGGCGGTCTGGAAACCCTTCAGATCAACCTCGGTAGGCGATGCAACCAGGCATGCAGGCACTGTCATGTCGATGCTGGGCCTTGGAGAACTGAGAACATGTCCTCACAGACCATGGAACGGGTGATCCATTGGATACATCGCCATCGCCCTAGGGTCGTTGACATCACAGGTGGTGCACCAGAGATGAATCCCCACTTCAAGGACCTTGTCCGATCCGCACGGGCTGCCGGTTGTGAGGTCATAGATCGCAACAATCTAACCATCTTGGAGGAACCAGGCTTTGAGGATCTGCACAGCTTTCTGGCTGAAAACCAAGTCGAGGTGATTGCATCCTTACCGTGCTACGAGCCAGAGAATGTTCACCGCCAACGTGGGCAGGGCGTGTTTGAGCGCAGCATCCGTGCTCTGCGCAAACTCAATGAGGTGGGTTATGGGGGCGTTTCACTCAAACTCAACTTGGTCTACAACCCCCTTGGCCCAACTTTGCCACCGCCGCAGGAGGCATTGGAGGCAGACTACCGCAAAGCCTTGCTGCAAGAACATGGCGTCCAATTCAATCGGCTATTTACCCTCACCAACCAACCCATCGCTCGGTTTGCCGAGGACCTGAAAGCCAAGGGTCAATGGGAAGCCTACATGAGCCTCCTAGCCAATGCGTTCAATCCTGCCACCTTGGAAGGACTCATGTGCCGCTCCACCATCAATGTGGGCTATGAGGGCGAGGTGTTTGACTGTGATTTCAATCAAATGCTTGGGCTGCAATTGGCAGGAAACCAAGCTACCTACCTCTGGGATATTGACCCTGATGGATGGTTAAGGCTTCCGGTTGTCACCGGGCCTCACTGTCTGGCATGCACTGCAGGGGCAGGCAGCAGCTGCACTGGGGCGCTCAGCACCTCAGCATGAGTTCAAGCATGCGATCGCGTGGGATAAAACCCCAACCCAGGTTTTCAACCGAGAGATTACACGGCTGAATGGCTCGACCTTGGCCTCGCACCTGAAAGGAGCCAGAGCTCAGGCCAGCAGATCGTGCATCACGTGACCGTGGACATCCGTCAGCCTGAAATCCCTCCCTTGGTAGCGATAGGTCAATCGCTTATGGTCCAACCCTAGAAGGTGCAGGATGGTGGCATTGAGGTCATGGATGTGCATCGCTCCGGGGGTGTGACGATCCTTATTGGGCTGTGGGGTAAGCGGGTTGCCATCCGCATCAGCGATGTTGTAGCCAAAGGCATCGGTTTGCCCGTAGGTAATACCCGGCTTGATACCTCCGCCTGCCATCCACACAGTGAAACAGCGAGGATGATGGTCGCGGCCGTAGTTGGCTTCAGAAAGCCCACCCTGGCAGTAGACGGTACGGCCAAATTCCCCACCCCAGACGACGAGGGTATCTTCCAGCATGCCTCGCTGCTTGAGATCCTTGATCAGGGCTGCGCTGCCTTGGTCAATATCTTTGCATTGAGACTCATGCTCAGTCGGGAGATTGCCATGAGCATCCCAACCACGGTGAAAGATCTGGATATTGCGAACACCTCGTTCAGCCAGACGCCTGGCATTCAAGCAGCAGGCAGCGAAAGTCCCCGGTTCCCGGGCCTCCTCCCCGTATAGATCGAAGGTTTGCTGGTTCTCATCTGAGAGATCCATCAGTTCTGGCACCGAGCTTTGCATGCGGTAAGCCATCTCGTGTTGACGGATTCTGGACAGGATCTCTGGATCACCAAATTGCTGGAATTGTTGCTGATTCAGTGCACCGAGCGCATCCAGTTGGCGGCGACGGTCCTGAGAGGAAATCCCTCCAGGGTTGTTCAGGTAAAGCACTGGATCTCCCTGGTTACGGAGGAGAATCCCTTGATGGTCTGATGGCATGAAACCCGTCCCCCACAACCTGGCAAACAAACTCTGTTCGGGAAATTTGGACCGTGCGTGCATGACCACATAGCTGGGTAAATCCTCGTTGAGGCTGCCCAAGCCGTAACTCAGCCAGGCACCGAGACTGGGTCGACCAGGCACCTGGCTACCTGTTTGAATATAGGTAATGGCTGGATCGTGGTTGATCGCCTCGGTGTAGGTCGAGTGAACCACACAAAGTTCCTTGGCTACTGTGGCCGTATGGGGAAGCAATTCACTGACCCACAGACCGCGATCATTGTTATCGTGCCGGGTAAAAGCATATTTGCTTGGAGCAATGGGGAAGCCGTTTTTCTGATTGGCCGTCATGCCAGTGACCCGCTGCCCGTCGCGAACATGCGCAGGCAATTGCTGATTGAACCGATCCTTAAGCCCAGGCTTGTAGTCCCAAAGATCCAGATGACTGGGGCCACCACTCATGAAAAGGTAGATCACTCGCTTGGCACGCGCACGGTGGTGGGTGCCCTGCATGGGGATTGGCGTATCCGAGGCAGTCAGACTCCCGGCCCCCAGCAAGTCTGAGAGAGCGAGGGTGCCCAGACCCAGAGCCGAACGGCCAAAAAGCTGACGCCGAGTCATCATCAGGTCTGCTTCGATGAAAGGATTGGGAGAGGTCATGATATGCGAAAGATCTTGGTTCAAAGCGTGATCAGTAGAGCAAAATCGCCGCGTCACTGGCCATCACAGTAGCAGCTAGTTGAGTCCAAGCGGCGTGCTCAACGGCGGTGAAAGGCTGAGCGTCGCGCCCCATTTGTTGCGGCACCAGCGCTAGCGCATCCTCTGGAGACTCTTTGTAGCGATCCATGCTAGCCTGCAGCAGCTCCAGGCAAGCTTGCCGTTCAGCTGGTTGAGCTGTGCGGCTTGCCAACAGGGTAAAGAGATAATCCAATCGCGATTCATCAGTCCACCGATCCTTGAGAAGCCGGCTACCAAGAGCGCGTGCCATCTCAAGGCGTTGGGATTCATTCAATAACCCGAGAGACTGCAAAGGTGTGTTGGTGCGCGAACGCCGAATGCAACTGGTTTCACGGCTTGGTGCATCAAATAGTGTCATCATCGGATGAGGGCTGGTCCGCTTCCAGTAGACATAAAGACTTCGACGATAGACCCTGTCGGAGAGATCCTGCTGGTATTGCTTGGTGTTGCTTGCAGGGTGCGCCATGGCCAACCACATACCAGCTGGCTGGAAGGGTTTGACCCCTTCTCCCCCCATGTGCCCGTCGAGGATACCACCGGCCCAAAGCCCCATGTCCCGCAACACTTCGGCATCCAAACGATAGCTCGGTCCTCTGGCCAGCAACTTGTTTTCGGGATCACTTACATCCTGCCTCCATGCCGCACTCTGACGGAAAGTGCGACTGGTGACCATGAGTCGGGTCAACTCCTGAAAATCCCAACCGCTGTCTTGAAACTTCAGCGCAAGCCAGTCAAGCAATTCAGGATGCGTGGGCTGCTGCCCCTGGAGCCCAAAATCTTCAGGGGTGCGCACCAAACCCTCACCGAACAATCGAAGCCAAAGCTGATTCACCAGTACCCTGGCCACCAGAGGATGCTCTCCGCTGGTCAGCCACTGAGCTAGCCCAAGTCGGTTTTTGGGTGCCTCGCTGGGAAGATCTCCCATGATGGCCAACACCCCCGGATTGAGAGGATCACCCACTGGCTGATCATATTCTCCTCGATGCAACAAGCGGGTAGAGCGTGGTTTTTTCAGATCAGTCGCGACCAGGGTGGTGGTGAAATTAGCCTCTTCCATGGCCATGGCATGGGCCAGTGATGACGCCTCCTGCTGGCGAGGGTGATCGGCAAAGGGTCCCAAGCGGTCCGCCAACCGCTTGAGCTTCACTGCGGCATCAAGCTGATCCCACCCAAGCTCGGTCTCACCGGATTCCCAGGCAGAGCCCAAGCTCACCCTGCGCTCGGTAGGCACCTCCGAGGCGGCCATCTTGATCCACACCTTGTGTTGACCCTGGGCGATCAGCAGTGACAGCGAGTGATTACGAAGATCGGCTGATTGGGCAGTTTTCACCGAAACAGGATTGCCATCCAGTAACAACTCCGAATCTGGCCCTCCAGAAAAGGTCACCCATAGGGTTTGTGTTTCTGGAGAATCCAACTCGAAGTAAACCCATCGAGCCTGCCCAAGCTCGGGAAGGACTTGACGATCCCCAGCTGCAAAACCATGCCTGTCCGCCTTGAGCTCCTCCATCGCATCCAGGTTGGGTTGAGGATTGTCAATTCCCTGAGAAGCTGAGAGACGCCAGCTGGATGTCTCCCAACTCCCAATACCTTGCTTGGGACGGCGGGAGGCCTCAAGATCTTGGGCCAATTCGGCAAGCAAGCTCGATCGAGCAACCGATTGGGTCTGCCACCGATCCCATGACTGTTGGTTTTCAGGCACCCTAAGCACCGGGCCATAACCGTAGGCATTCCCATCGAGAGGACTTTCCGAGGTGCTATTGAAAAAGCCCATCAGCTCATAATATTCCTGTTGGGATATGGGATCATATTTGTGGTTATGGCAGCGGGCACACACCATGCTCATCCCAAGAAAAACGGTCCCGAATGTTTCAACGCGATCAAAATTGTTTTTGGCCTGAAATTCATCGGCAATGGCGCCTCCCTCAGCTGTCGAGGGATTCATTCGCACAAATCCTGTCGCGATTTGCTGCTCCATGGTGGCGTTCTCCATGAGGTCTCCAGCTAGCTGCCAGGTGATGAACTGATCGAACGGCAAATGGTTATTGAAAGCCCTCACAACCCAGTCTCGGAAAGGGTAGATACCCCGGCGATTATCCAGATGCAGGCCATGCGTGTCGCCATAGCGAATGGCATCGAGCCAGTAACGAGCTTGATGCTCACCATAGGCTGGATGCTCAAGCAATTGATCAACCCAGCGCTCGTAGGCATCGGGCCTTGTATCGGCGAGGAAGCGTGCCAGAGAAACAGGGTCGGGCGGCAAACCGGTCAGGCTCAGCGACGCCCTGCGAGCCAGGACATGTCGAGGAGCCTCCTCGGCAAACGAAAGATCCCGCGAGGTTAATTGCCTGGCCACAAAAGCATCGATTGGATTCTCATGGAGTTCGAGCTCCGCTTGAGTTGGCTGGGAGGAACGCTCAGGCTTCAGAAACGCCCAATGCCGCGCGTAGTCACCCCCTGAAAGGATCCATGCCTCAATCAATTGCTTTTCTGCTGCGGTCAATTGGCGGTCGGCGTCCACAGGGGGCATGGGGTCCCCTGAATCATGGATTCGATGAAGGACTTCACTTGCTGCCAAGTTGCTAGGGTCAATCGCACGATAGCCACCAAGATCTCGGGTGGCGGCTTCCCTGGAATCAAGACGAAGCTCCTTCTCATTCTTGGTATCTGGGCCATGACAGACAAAGCACTTATCCGAAAGAATGGGTAGGATTTCCCGCGCAAAGTCCGGCTTCTCAGCCATCACTTTAGCCTTGAGCAGAGGCATGCATGCAGCCAGCAGAGCCAAGAGCGAACAGGTTGGATGAAAGACCGAGAACATGATTTGAGAATTTAGGCAAGGCCTGGCAGGAAATCAACCCTGCCATGGTAAAGAGGTCCCTCTTGTGGGGAAAGGTCCCTTGCCCATTAAGGCACTTCCTCGATTTGGGACTCCAGAGCTTTAGCGCGAATCCGATGGGCCTCAAAGAGTTGAGTGCGATCAAGCTCTCTGAGTGACTTGCTGGCCTCGGCAACTTTTCCAGCCCGCCACATCGCCTCACTGGTGCCAAGGTGATACAATGCCAAATGAACGGAATCCAAAGCTGGAAGCTGAACGGATTCAGGCCAAGGAAGCGATGATTCAGATGGGTTCAGGAGGATAGCAGCAGTAGCCAGAATCACCTTTGCTCTGGCTTCCTGGGCAGTTCTGACCGCAGCCTGGTTATCAGATACAGCCTGCCACCCAGCCATGGCCTCCTTGAGTCCTTCAGTCGTCAACACAGCAAACTCCAGCTCTCGCCAAGCCACCTCCGTCTGATTGGATCGCTCCTGCAACAGGCTCTCGTGAGCACGACGTAACTCGGCTTCATTCTGCGACTTGATCGCGGCTTGATAGAGCAGGGAGACATAGCCGTCATCTTCGCTCATCAGCGTCTCGTGTGCTCGGAGGAAGGAGAGTGCCCAGGAACCCTGATCACTCTCCAGGAGGATAGTCGACATGGCAGCCACCATGGAGGGAATGCTCAGTGGGGTCTGCTCCATGAGTTTGTCAAAAGAGGCCTTAGCACCAGAAATTC
>Ga0181583_10002549_pt1 | contig 13500 bp, 12 predicted proteins | sample 071ome_31_FD_132461 | JGI IMG/M metagenome (GOLD analysis project Ga0181583, IMG submission 132461) | Coastal salt marsh microbial communities from the Groves Creek Marsh, Skidaway Island, Georgia - 071405CT metaG (megahit assembly) | ecosystem: Environmental > Aquatic > Marine > Intertidal... | reverse complement strand
TTCGAGGTGTATTCAGGACCAGTAGAATCGGGGACGTATCGTGTCTTTCTGGGATACCAAATCTCTGATGGCGGACCACTTCACTTTAATACAAAAGCATTTAGATTAATTGTAGAATAAAATTTCTTTGAGTAATCTATAAAGCCAGATTTAGAAGTAAAGAGGGTCTCCGCTTCTGGCCGAAAGCAGCCTATTTGGCCGGCACAGTTTCGCCGCGTTTCCCGCCTGAAAACAACCCCATCAACCTGCCGATCCACTTGCTGGTACCCAGCTGCATGTCATCCACCAGCGTGTAGAACACCGGTACGATGAACAGGCTCACCACGGTCGACACGATCAGGCCGCCCATCACCGCCACGCCCATCGGCGCGCGGAAGCTTGGATCGCCGGCCCAGCCCATGGCCACCGGCAGCATGCCGGCACTCATGGCGATGGACGTCATGACGATCGGCCGTGCGCGCTTGGCACAGGAATCCAGTATGGCATCGAGTCGTGCCATGCCGTGGTCACGCTGCGCCATGATGGCGTACTCCACCAGCAGGATGGAGTTCTTCGTCACGATGCCCATCAGCATCAGCAGCCCGATCAGTGAATTGATCGCCAGCGCGTAATTCCAGATCAGCAGGGCCACGATGGCGCCCGCCGCGGACGGGGGCAGGGCGGACAGGATGGTCAGCGGCTGCACGAACTTGTGGAACAGGATCACCAGCACGGCATAGATGGCGAAGATGCCGATGATCATGGCGTTCGCGAACTGGCCGAAGATCTCCGTGATGAAACGGGAGGAGCCGGTGCGCAGCCATTCGACGCCCTCAGGCATGTTGCGCATGGGCGGTGACGCCGCCAGGTCTCGCAGCACGTTGCCCAGCGGCAGGCCGCTGAGGTTGGCGCTGAGCGTGATGTTGCGGCTGCGGTTGACGCGGGAAATCTCGGCTGGGCCGGCGCCCAGGCGAATGTCGGCGACGTTGACCAGAGGCACCGGGCCGTTCTTGCCCATCACCGTGAGTTCACTGATGCGTTCCAGATCGGTACGGGAATCATCGTTCAGGCGCACGCGGATCGGCAGCTGGCGGCTGTCCAGGTTGAACTTGGCCAGGCTGTTGCTGATGTCGCCGGAGGTGGCGATACGCGTCACGAGACTGATCTGCTGTGTGGTCACACCGAGCTGGGAGGCACGGTCCTGGTCCACCTCGATGACAATCTCCGGTTTCTGCAGCGCGGCACTGCTGTTGACGGCGCCCAGGCCTTCGATACTGCGCATTTCCCGTTCGATGGCGGCGGCGACACTGTTGAGCGCGGCGGAATCGTCGCCCACCAGGGTGATTTCCACGCTGTCGGTATTGGCGCCCTGAAAGCGCACGCGGGCGCCGGGAATGCTGCGCAGCATGGTGGAAGCCTGACGCTCGAAAGCCTGCTGCACACCGGTGGCGCCGCTTGGATTGTCGAGCTGGATGGTCAGGGTGGCGTTGCGCACGGCGCCAACGGAGCCGCCCTGGCCGAAGCCGTTGCCGGACGAGCCGGCGCCGATAGTGGTGAACACCGAGCTTACTTCGGGGAACTCCATGACCATCCGCCGTGCCTGTTCGGCGGCGGCGAGCGTGTCCTCGATCTTCGACCCCGGCGGCAGTTCCACGGACAGTTGCGTGAAGCCATTATCGGAGGCGGGCGCGAACCCGGTCGGCAGCAAACGGAACAGGGACAGCATAAGCAGCATGGTGACGCTGGAAACCACGACCACGACCAGACGGTGGCTCAGGCACCAGCGCACCTTTTTGATATACCAGTCGATGGTCCTGCTGCGGCTTACCACTTCCGCGTGCGGTTTCAGGAAATAGGCCGCCATCATGGGTGTCAGCATACGTGCCACCAGCAGGGAGAACAGCACGGCGATCGCCACGGTGAAGCCGAAGGGCCGGAAAAATTCGCCGGGGATGCCGTCCATGAAGGCAACCGGGATGAATACGGCGCAGATGGTGAACGTGGTGGCCACCACGGCCAGGCCGATCTCGATGGCGGCATCCATGGCCGCCTGGCGCGGCGGTTTGCCCTGCCGCAGGTGCCGCACGATGTTCTCCACCTCGACGATGGCATCGTCCACGAGAATCCCCACCACGAGCGTCAGCGCCACCAAAGTCAGGATGTTCAGCGAGAAGCCGAACAGGTGGATCAGCCAGAAGGTCGGGATGATGGACAGCGGCAGGGCGGCTGCGGAAATGAGGGTGGCGCGCCAGTCTTTCAGGAACACCATGACAACGATGACGGCGAGGATCGCACCTTCGATCAGCATCTCAATGGAGGCGTCGAAGGAGGTCTGGATGTATTCCACCGTGTTGGTCGCTTCCGCGAAGGTGACATCCGGGTATTTCTGTTTCAGTTCCTCGACCCTGGCGCGGGCATCCTTGGCGACACCGAGCGCACTGGCACCGAAGGCACGGACGATCTGGAAGCCGACCACCGGCTTGCCGTCGAGCAGCGCCATCTGGCGTTGTTCGCTGGGCTGGTCATGTACTTCAGCCAGGGTGTCGAGGCGTACACTGCGGCCATCGGGCAGGGAAATCGGCAGGGAGCGCAGGTCCTCGACCGAGGTGATCAGACCGGTGGTTCTCACCGTCTGTTCGAGCCCGCCGAGGCGCGCCTCGCCGCCGGGGAATTCTGCCTGGATCTGGCGCAATTGCCGGGATACGTCGGTGGCCGTAATCTGCATTGCCGCCAGCCGGTTCGGGTCGAGGTCCACCCGGATCTCGCGATCGACGCCGCCGACGCGGGAGAAGCGGCCAACGCCCGGGATGGCGGTGAGTTCGCGCGCCAGGGTCAGGTCGACGAACCAGGACAATTCGGTATCGGTCATGCGCTCGGAGCTGACCGTCCAGGTCACCACCGCACCGCCGGCCGTCGTGTTGCGCGATACGATGGGTTCGTCGGCATCCTGGGGCAGGTCGGGACGAATGCGGGTCATGGCATCGCGCACTTCGTCGGTGGCCTCCTGCATGTTGGTACCGAACAGGAACTGGATGATGGTGGTGGAGTTGCCTTCGTTGACCGTCGAGCGCATCTCGTCGATGCCCGCGATGGTGGCTACCGCGTCTTCCACCTTGCGCGTGACCTCGGACTCCATCTGCGACGGCGCCACGCCGGCATAGCCGACCGTGACGACGATGGCGGGGAATTCAATGTCGGGTCTGTCGAGTACCGGCAGCTTCGGAAAGCTTTGCAGGCCGCCGATGGTCAGTGCGATGAACAGCATCACCACCGGGACGGGGTTGCGGATGGACCAGGTAACGAAATTCATTGAGTACTCCTTGTGGAGGATATTGTCATATGCATGGAGTACTAAAAATCCCCTACCACGTTCACCCGGTCGCCGTTTTTCAGAAAGCCTGCGCCGCTTGTCACGATGTTGATTCCCGCATCCAGGCCGGAGCGGACTTCGATGTTGTCGCCCTGGATGGTGCCGGTTTCGATCATCTGCCGGCTGACGGTCATGTCAGGATTGACGACGAACACGTAGTGGTAGCCGTCGCTGGAGACGAGACTGTTTAGCGGCACCATCAGGGATTTACCCTGGCTCAATTCGATGCGGCCGCGCGCGAACATGCCGGGACGCAGGGCATCATCGGAAGGCACATCCACGTACACGGTACCGTTATGGGTATTCGGGTTCACGACAGGCGACACGATGCGGATGGTGCCGGGGTGCTGGCGGCCATCCACGCTGGTGATCGTTACGCCCTGGCCGACGTGCAGGTTGGGCAAGTCACTTTCGGGCACATCGCCACGCCATTCAACGCGGTTCTGCCGCACGAGACGCAGCAGTTCAACACCGGCCTGGGCGATCTGGCCCACCGACACGTTGCGCGCACTGATGACGCCGTCATCCGGCGCTTCCACGTGGGCAAAGCGCAGGCGAACACGCGCGGCCTCGAGATCCGCCCGGGCGGCATCGACGCGGCCATCGGCACCGATGGAATCACTTTCCAGGCGGTCGATTTCTGATTGCGACAGCAAGTCGCGGCTGGCTACGGTCCGGCCGCGTTCCAGGGCAAGCCTGGCGTTAATGGCTTCCGCCTCGCGCTGTTTCAGCGCGGCTTCCCGCGAAGCCACGTCGGTTGCCAGCAAGGCGGTGGACAGGTGCACAAGCTGCTGGCCCTTGTTCACGTAATCGCCGACATCGACCAGCACTTCCTCCACCCGGTAACCGCCGACTTCGGCGGCGATGATGACTTCCTGCCAGGCGTTGATGGTGCCATTGACACTGAGGAAGCGGGTGAAGTCCTGCAATTCAACTTTCGCGACATTGATGGTCAGGGCCGCGTCATTGTTCGCCGCGCCGGGAGCAGGGGGCTGCGCGGACAGCGGCAGGGCAGCCAGGCAGCAGGCCGAAAAAAAGATGGTCAAGACAAAAGGGGACGTGGCAGGATGGGACATCCGTGAATTCCTGGAGAAAGGGAGCATGTGACGAAACCGGGGAAATATGACTCGCGGGTCATATTACCAAAACCCCTCGGCTTCTCCTAGTAAATACTGCAGTGACAGACACTAAAGCAGGTGCCTGTAGCGAACACACGGCAGACTCCCGGATAAGCGATTCATTGACTGACCAGTCAGTCAGTTTTATAATTTGGCCGATTTTTCGGCATAAAAGCAGGTTTTTACCCCGGTGGAAGCAGTCAAAGAGCGAATACCGAGCAAGCGCGAACTCCAGAAGGAGGCCCGTCGCAATGCCATTATCGATGCCGGCTTCCAGGAATTCATCCTGCAGGGTTTTACCGCCACCAAACTCGATGATGTCGCCGTTCGCGCCGGCATCGGCAAGGGCACCATTTACCTGTACTTCGACAGCAAGGAAAGCCTGTTCGAGGAAGTCATCCGCAAGAACCTGTTTCCCGTGCGCGACGAGGCGGAACTTTTCTCCGCCGAATTCCAGGGGTCGGCCACCGAGCTGCTCACCATGCATTTCCGCCGCATGTACAACTCGCTCAACGAAGCCAACATGCCACAGCTGATCGCGCTCATCATGAGTGAAGCCACGCGTTTTCCCACGCTCGCGGATTTCTTTTTTCGGGAAATGGTCAGCCGCAACCAGGAAATGCTCAGGAATGTCGTCAAGAAGGGTGTAGCCAGCGGTGAGTTCCGTGCTTCCTTTCCCACGGAATTCACGCAGATACTCATTGCCCCGGCCATGATCAGCGCCCTCTGGCGCCTGCAGTTTGATGCCCATTCACCTCTCGATTTCGACAAGTACTGCGAAGCGCATATCGACTTCGTTTTAAGAGGCTTGAAGGCCTGAATTACAGCAGCTGCTGCGCCAGAACATCGTTCACGACGCTACCTGCGTGTTGCATCTCTCCCCCATTGATTCAGGTCAACTGATACCAAAATGTTGCTTTCTGTCCGCAAATTTCAGGAGTAGATTGGCATCATTCTGCCTAGAGGGAGTCGTCCATGAAGTTCCGGTTGATTAATTTACTGTTACTTGTCGTTTCCATATCGGTTTCGGCTGGGTCACTGGCGCAGTCCGATCCCGATGATCGCCTGGTGCTGGCATCGCCCGATGTCATCGCCGCTACGCCGGAACTCAAGACGCGCATGGAATCACTGGCGCAGGCTGCCATCGCCGACCATTGCGCGGCCTGCCACGGTGCCGATCTCACCGGAAAGATCGGCGTACCCAACCTGGTGGACTTCGACTGGAACTGGGGCATGACCGGCTTTGAAATGACGCAGGCGGAAGGGGTGTTCGAGATCATGCAGACCATCCTGTACGGCGTGCGCAACACCGATTGCGCGGATGACCTCAAGCGCTACGGCGGCTGTCCCGATACGCGCTATTCACAGATGCCCGGTTACCTGGAACTGAACATGACCGACGCCCAACTGAACGGGCTCGTGGATTATGTTTACAGCCTGGCGGGGAGGGATCACGATGCCGCTGCGGTGGAAAGTGTTGCCGGCCTGAGCAGTCTCTGCGCTGAATGCCATGCCGAGGACGGCAGCGGCTACAAGCCGTTCGGCGGCCCCGACCTGACCGATGACATCTGGCTGTTCGGCGATACGCGGGAGCAGATATACGATGTGATTGCCAACGGCAGGACGGAAAGCTGCCCCGCCTGGAGCGATACACTCAGTGCCGCGCAGATCAAGGCGCTGTCCGTGTATATCTACAACCGGTCCATGGGTTACTGATCACGTCGTAATCAGTCGTCGTCGGGCAGGTTTTCGAATTCCGCTTTTCTTTCGTTGTACCACTTCTGCATGGCATCCGGTGCATGCATGAGCTGGCGCATCGCCTGCATGGCGGCAAGGTGGTCGGCGTCCTGTTTTTCAAACATGTCCATGCCGTGCTGCTGGCTCATGGCCGCAATCTGCTCAAACGTCTCGGCGGTGAATGTTTCGTCGCAGGCGCCGCCCAGCTGGCGGCAGGTCATGGTTTTCATGGGGCTTCTCCTATTGTTTGACAGCCAGGCACTCGATCAGGGTGACCCGGTTCTCGTCGAGGTTGCGGCGCAGGTTCCAGGCTTTGGTCTGGATGTCACGGCCGGCCAGCATCCAGACACCCAGTGCCGGTAATACCGGTTCGCCTTCAGGCAGTTTGGCGCCGGCAAAGGCTTCCCGCGCCTGCGGCGTCTTGTCCTGCCAGCCGGCGACGCTGAACCCGGCCTGTTCCACCAGCGTACGAAAGGCAGCGGCGGGCACCAGGAAACTCATGCTCTGGTCCTGCGCCCAGGGCACCGGAAAATGCTGCGGTGTATTGCTGCCGCCACAGACTTCGTAGATGACGGCGCGACCGCCCGGTTTGAGCACGCGGCAGGTTTCCTTCAGCCAGCCCAGCTTGTCTTTCACGTTCATGTTCATCTGCAGCGACCAGATGCCGTCAAAGCTGTCATCGGCAAAGGGCAGGTCGAGTGCGCTGCATGCCTGGAAATCCACCTTGTCCTGCATGCCGAGCAGGTCGGTGAGTTTCTTCGCGGTGTCGATGTATTCGTCACTGAGGTCGATGCCGGTGACCCTGCAGCCGGTTTCATGGGAGAGACGGCGCGTGGAGCCGCCGATACCGCAACCAACGTCCAGGATATGCATGTCGGGTGTAAAGGCAGCGAGCGTGATCTGCTCCCGGGTCGCCTTGTCGCCGCGGATATGGAATTCGTCGACGGGCTGCAGGTCGTCCGGGGTGAGTGAAGCCAGGTCCTTGCCCAGGGTTTTCAGGCCGGCAAGGATGTTGCCGTACAGGTCTCCCGGCGAGTAGTACCTGTGTATGTGACTGATGTCGTCGTTCATGGCCAGTTTAACCTTCCAGAAAATTTGGTTGTCATGTCTTTTCAGCCCAACTAATGTGCATCGTTTCGCCGAAAGGTGTCGCCCGCCAGTGACCGGTCAATTGGCGCGCGCGTTCAAACAGGCGCTGGGCCAGGTCCGGTGTCGCGATCTGTGGCTGGAGGCGTTCCAGCATGGCGAGATACTTGTCCGGCGGTGCCTCGAGGCGCATCAATGTCTGCACCGGGCCCGCCAGCGTTTCGGCAAGGGCAATATCCCGGCCGCCGGCGCCATCGCCGGTCAGCGTGGCACCCGCCGCCACGCAACCCCAATAGCCGAGTGCCACGGGGACCTCGGTTTCCACGGCGAAGTGCGCAAAATCATGGCGCAGGAATTCACGGGTCACCATTGTCGTCGATTCGGTAGATCCGTCCCGGCGCGTGATGGTGACGCGATGCTCCGCGTCGGACAGTTTGGTGATGGCAATATCCATGACTCGCTTTTTTACTGCTTCCAGAACGTCAGGCGAGAATAAACGGCTGCTCCGGTGGCGTCCAGTAACACCCGGCTGGATGACGCTGCCGCGATTTGTTGACGGAACTTGCAACAATCCTTTTCGCTCACTTCGCCAGCAGGTAACATTGGCGGCTGTCACACGCTTATGCACGCTCAAGGGGGTCCACGCATGCGTTACCTGAACTTTACCCGTTTTGCCATCCTGTCCATCCTGGCTGCATCGCTTGCCGGTTGCGGCGATTCCGGCGCGCCAGCCAATGAATCAGCGAGTACCACAGCGCAGGGTGGGGCGCCTGTCCTGGCCGCGACATCTCCAGGCACAGTCGAAGCAATGGCGGATCCGGGCCAATGGCCGGCCTACGGACGCGACTACTCCGAGCAGCGCTACAGCCCCCTCGACCAGGTGAATGCCGACAATATCGAGCAACTCAGCCTGGGCTGGTACGCCGATCTCGCGGAGAAGGGCGGCGCCTACGAAACCACACCGGTGGTCTACGACGGGCGCATCTATGTTTCCGCGCCCTGGAGCAAGGTCTACGCCTTCGATGCCGCCAGCGGTGAACAACTGTGGAAATACGATCCGGAAGTGCCGGGCGAATGGGCCGTGAACCTGTGCTGCGGCATCGTCAACCGCGGGGTCGCCACCTGGGACGGCATGGTCATCTGGGGTACGCTCGACGGCCGCCTGGTGGCCGTCAACGCGGAAACCGGTGCACTGGTCTGGGAAAAACAGGCCACCGACCGCAGCAAGCAGTTGTCCATCACCGGCGCGCCGCGCATCGCCAATGGCCGCATCTTCATCGGTGAAGCCGGTTCCGAATTTCACATGCGCGGCTATCTGGCCTCCTATGATGCCTACACCGGCGAGGAGCTGTGGCGCTGGTGGGCGGTGCCCGGCAACCCGGAGCTCGGGTTCGAGCAGCCGGAACTAGCCTGGGCCGCCGACACCTGGAACGGCGACTGGTGGGAAACCGGCGGTGGCGGTACGCCCTGGGACGGCATTCTGTATGATCCGGAAACCGACATGGTCATCATCGGCACCGGCAACGGCGCGCCCTGGCCGGCCGAAATCCGCTCCCCGGGCGGCGGCGACAACCTGTTCACCGCCTCCATCGTCGCGCTGGATGCCACCACCGGCGAATACCGGTGGCATTACCAGGCCACGCCAATGGACAGCTGGGATTTCGACAACACCCAGCAGCTGACCACCGCCGATATCGTCATCGACGGCGTCGAGCGTCACGTGGTGATGCAGGCACCGAAGAACGGCGTGTTCTATGTCATCGAGGTGGCCACCGGCGAAGTCATTTCGGCCGATCTGTACGTGCCGACCGCCAACTGGATGCTGGGTTTCGACGAGAACTTCCGTCCTGTCATCAACCCGGACGCCAACTACGGCGCCTTCGGTGACCGCGGCTTCCACGTGGTGCCGTCAGCCGGCGGCGCGCACAGCTGGCACCCGATGGCCTTCAACCCGAATACGGGCTACATGTATATCCCCACCAACTACGGCAGCTTCCCGCTGGTGGCCGAGGCCGGCGCCAAGATGGGCAACCAGTTGTTGTCCATCAATGTCGGCAAGCGCCCACAGGATCCGGCGCCGGAACTGGAAGGGGCGGGCTCCTACCTGCTGGCCTGGGACCCGGTCGCCAAGGCGCCGGTATGGCAGCAGCGCCAGGGCGGTTCCCGCTCCGGCGTACTGACTACGGCCGGCAACCTGGTTTTCCAGGGTACTGCTGACCGCACCTTCTCGGCGTTCCGTGCTGACACCGGCGAAAAGATCTGGACCACGGAAACGCAGTCCGGAATAGTCGGCGGCGCCGCCAGTTATGCCATCGACGGCAAGCAGTACATCGCGGTGGTGGCCGGGCAGGGCGGCGGCTTCGGTCCCAACGCCTACCGGGCGCCCAGTTATTCGCGCCTGCTCGTATACACACTGGACGGTGATGCGGTGCTGCCGGAAATGCTGAGCTACACGCCGCCGGAACTGAACCCGCCCGCCAACTTCGGCGATGAAACACTACTGGCGGCAGGCGAGCAGCACTACAACGAACACTGTGCGAGCTGCCACGGCAACAACGGCCGCGTCAGCAGCCTGTTCCCCGACCTGAAATATTCACCGGCACTCAACAGCGCCGAGTTGTTCAGCGCCATCGTCATCGACGGTGCGCTGCAGAACAACGGCATGGTGTCCTTCAGGGAATTCCTGGATGCGGACGATGCGGATGCGATTCGCGCCTACGTGGTGAGCCTGTCCAACTTCGCCAGGGACAATCCACCGCCGGCCTTTGGCCGGCCAGCGCCTGCACCGGCGCCCGCCGAGGACGAGGAAGAGGAGGACGCGGAGTTGCACGAGTAGTAAATCCGCCAACTCGGATGAAGCAGGGGCGTTACCGGAATGAGGGAACGCCCCTTTTTTATTCCAGGTACAGAACCTGTGTGGAAACGGCTTTCCCTGGGATCGACAGGATGGCCCGCATGATGTCCAGGGCGCTTGCAACAGCTGGCCCCGTTATTTCCACTTTTCACCTGGCATATGAAAACGGGGCTGAATGAACCGATGGTCAGGCATCGAGCACATGCCGCAATTCATGTTTGCAGCGATCAACGAATTTGTTGTATTGCCCTTTGGTCAGGAACAGCCTGTGGATGCTTTTGTCTGATTGGCGACCTTTATCCAATAGTTGCCGCTGATCGTAGCCAACCCGGATGATATCCAGGTTGTCCAGGTCTATTTCGATAAAATAACGGGTGTCGTTGTCTTCAATTCTGTTCATGTGGATTCAACCTGTCCCTGAGACCTGGACACATAATACTTTAAATACGGAACAAGCACTTTTTTCTGCCTTGACTTGCTTTTCCGGCCCACCTAGTCTGCCCGCTTTCCGGATGCACTCATGACCAAGCTCGCCTACACAGCCCTGTCCGTGGCCGGCATCATCGCCGCCATCGCCTTCCTGCAGGCGCACAGCCAGCCCGCGGGGCGACTGGCGCCCGCCGTTGCCGCGCGCATGACAGCCGATGCCATCCGCGAGGTCAGCGGCATGGTCAAGAGCCGTTCCTACCCAAACACCTACTGGCTGGTGAACGATTCCGGCAACGACGCCCGACTGTTCGCCATCGATCGCGACGGCCAGACACTGATCCCGACCTTTTCCAGATTCTCCTACTACGGGGAAGAACGCGAACGCGGCAAGGATCCCTGGCCGGGGTTCAAGGTGTTGTACACGACCAATGTCGACTGGGAAGACATGACCGTGGACGACAACTACCTGTACGTGGCCGACACGGGCAACAACGCCAACAATCGCCGCGACCTGGTCATCTACGCCCTCAGCGAAATCGACCCGACGGCCTCCACCCAGTCCGCCGCCATCAAGGCCATGCCGGTGCGCTATCCCGAGCAGGTGTCGTTTTCCCCCGTTGGCGGCGAGCTTTACTATGACAGCGAGGCGCTGTTCAGTGCCGACGGCAAGCTGTACCTGATCACCAAACACCGCGGCGGCTTCGGTCGCTACCAGGCCGGCGCCAACCTCTACCGGCTGGACACCGAATTCACCGACAAACCCAATGATCTCGTGCTCATCGACAACAACCCGGACATCCTGACCGCCACCGGAGCGGAGCTGTCCCCGGACGGGCAGCGCCTGGCGGTGATCTCCTATGAGGACCTGTGGATTTTCGACCGGCCCGCAAGCGGGGATGCCTGGCTGTCCTCCACGGCCCGCCGCTATCCGCTGGATACCCGGGTACTGAGGCAGGTGGAGAGCGTTATCTGGGACGATGATGCCACGTTGATCCTGTCCAACGAGCAACGCGACCTGTTTCGCATCGACCTGGCCGAAATCGGCGAACCTGCACCTTAAAGGTGCAATAAACCCCAATTAAATCAATGGCTTTTAGCTGTTTCCTTCCACTCTCTCTGGTGGTATGATGCGCCGCTTTCCTGACGAAAAGACGCGCATTCCGCGTCCGGCAAGGGCTTCATGAAAGCATTCCACCAGGACCTGAAACTCGGCATTCTCGGCGGCGGACAACTCGGCCGCATGCTGATACAGGCCTGCACCAACTTCAATATCCATACCACGGTCATGGACCGGGACGCCGGCGCGCCCTGCGCCGAAGTTGCCAGCGCCTTCCGCGTGGGCGACATCACCGATTTCGATACCGTCTACCAGTTCGGCAAGTCGATGGACATGCTCACCATCGAGATCGAGAACGTCAACGTTGACGCCCTGCGCAAGCTCGAATCCGAGGGCGTGGTCGTCTATCCCCAGCCCGGCATCGTCGCCATCATCAAGGACAAGCGCACCCAGAAGCAGTTCTACCGCGACCACGGCATTCCCACCGCCGATTTCGTGCTGGTGGACGATCGCGCTGCCATCAGCAAGCACCTGGATTTCCTGCCGGCCTTCAACAAGCTCGGCACCGGCGGCTACGACGGCGGCGGCGTGCAGCGCCTGAACGGGGCAGGGGACCTCGACAAGGCCTTCGATGCGCCCGGGCTGCTGGAAAAGCTGGTGGATTTCGACTGCGAGGTCTCCGTCATCGCCGCCCGCAACAGCAAGGGCGAGGTGAGCGTATTCCCGGCGGTGGAATGCGTATTCCATCCCGAGCACAACCTGGTGGACTACCTCATCGCCCCCAGCCATGTCGCGCCCGAGATCGAGGAGAAAGCCGAGCATATTGCCCGCCAGGTCGTCGAAGCGTTCGGCATCGTTGGCCTGCTGGCGGTGGAGATGTTCGTCACGAAGGATGGTGAAGTGCTGGTGAATGAAGTGGCACCGCGTCCGCACAACAGCGGCCACCAGACCATCAATGCCAATGTCACCTCCCAGTATGAACAGCACCTGCGCGCCATCTTCGGCCTGCCGCTCGGCTCGACGGCCATCATGATGCCATCCGCCATGGTAAACCTGCTGGGAGAAGCGGGCTATACTGGACCTGCCGTGTACGAGGGCCTGGATACGCTGCTGCGCATCGATGGCGCCAGCATCTTCCTTTACGGCAAGCAGCAAACCCGTCCGCACCGGAAAATGGGTCACATCACGATTGTCGACAACGACATGACCAGCCTGCGTGCCAAGGTGGAGCAGGTGAAGAAATCAATCAGGGTAATCGCATGAGTAAACAAGCGCACAAGGTAGGCATCATCATGGGCAGCAGTTCGGACCTGGATGTCATGCAGCAGGCCGCCGACATGCTGGCCGAATTCGGCATCGACACGGATATCGCCGTGGTCTCCGCCCACCGCACGCCCGAAGCCATGGTGGAATACGGCAAGACCGCCGCCGATCGCGGCCTGCGCTGCATCATTGCCGGCGCCGGCGGCGCCGCCCACCTGCCGGGCATGGTCGCCTCCCTGACCACGCTGCCGGTGATCGGCGTGCCGATCCTGTCATCCAATTCCATCGACGGCTGGGATTCGGTACTGTCCATCCTGCAGATGCCGGGCGGCGTGCCCGTGGCCACGGTGGCGCTCAATGGCGCCAAGAATGCGGGCATCCTGGCGACGGAAATGATCGGGGCTTTCGATCCGGCTATTTCGGCGAAACTTTCGGCGTACAAAGAAAGGTTGAAAGTGAAGGTGAAGAAAATGAATGAAACGATAAAGGGATAAAGGGATAAAGGGATAAAACGATAAAGCGTATGTAATCGACTGCAACACCAAAATCATTATCGGTGGATGTGGAGAATTCGCTGAACTGAGACCATTACTGATCTGGTTTGTTT
>Ga0181583_10002535_pt1 | contig 13543 bp, 10 predicted proteins | sample 071ome_31_FD_132461 | JGI IMG/M metagenome (GOLD analysis project Ga0181583, IMG submission 132461) | Coastal salt marsh microbial communities from the Groves Creek Marsh, Skidaway Island, Georgia - 071405CT metaG (megahit assembly) | ecosystem: Environmental > Aquatic > Marine > Intertidal... | reverse complement strand
CGTCGTGAGTGTGATCACAAGAGTGCTCGTTTTCGTGATCATGTGAGTGGTGATGATCACAAGAACCACAGCAATGATCATCGTGGGAATGTTTCGATGATTCTTTTTCTTTAGGGCAAATCACCGAGTAAATGCCGAGGATAAGAATTCCAATTCCTCCAATGAGTACAAAGTGGTGAAAGCTTTCAGCGAGATAGAAACGAACCCGCATGGAATGATAAAAATAAAGTAGGATTGCGCCCCAGATACAGGCAATCAATCCGAAGAGTCTGACGTGGAGAGTGATCATGCGGGCAAGGGGATAGAGGCATTATTCTCCATCCAAGTCGGAAGGATCGTCGATTCAAAGAGGAGGGCAAGTGCCCCAGTCAGGATGAAAACCACCACCACGAGGAAGGCGATGAATTTCCAGCGGAAAACAGTCGAGTAGAGGAACACAAGTTTCGCATCAATCATCGGCCCAAAAACCATGAAGGCCAGCTTTGGGCCGTATTTAAAGTTTACGAAATTAGCGGCAATAAATGCGTCGGAAGTTGAGCAAAGACTTAAAACGAAGGCGAGAACCATCATCGCGGCGCTCCCAATGAGAGAGTTGTCTGCTAAGCTTTTCCAAAAGTCGTCGTTGGGATCGATGACAATGGTTTTAAGCAAAGCAGTGAGAACAACGCCAATGGTAAAGTAGAGGCCCACATCCATCAAATCACGCAGTGAGTTATTCATCGCGGCGTTGAGATTACGCGGATGTTCGTGGTGGTGAGATTCATCAGATCGTAGCGATCGCTTCAGTATGAGATCATGAGTCACACGGGAAATAAGAAGAGCAACGATGATCGCAATGAGGTAGCCCATTATCAGCCGAGAGCTTGCGATGGGAATCTCGTTGTTAAACGCTTTGTAGGTGCTGATTGCTGTGACTGGATTGAAGATCGGTGCTGCGAGCATGTAAGCCAACGCGCAACCCACAGGCAGCCCGTTTTTAACAAGGCGGCGAATCACGGGAACCACGGCACATTCACAGACTGGGAAAATTGCTCCAAGTAAACCACTCATTAAGATGGCGAGAACTTTGTTTTTAGGGAGGAATTTCTCGAAGGCGCCTTTGGGTAAATAGGTCCCCAGAAAGCCGCTTATGAGAGTCCCTAGAAAGATAAAGGGTAGCCCTTCTAAAAAGATGGCAAGAAACTCCATGGAGCCATCCGAGAGTTGTTCCTTCATTTCCTGAGTCACTTCACAATAAAAGCTTAGAAAGGGTTGAGTGGTCCAAACAAAAAATCGACTCTCTTGGGTTGGTGTTGTCAAAACGCGTGAGGTCTGCACTTTTTTGAGGTTTGAGTCCCTTGGAGTTTCTAAAAAGGAAGAGCTTTGAGGCGGAAAAGGGAGCAAGTTCTGCATCGAGAAGTCGCTGAAAGCGAGAAGGGGAGGAGTGGGAGCGCATTTTTGTATTTCATGCTTTTCCTTCTGGGAGCGACATCCTCAAAGTGGAGCGCAGATGACCTCAGAGCCCCAGCCGATTTCTCTCTCGATTGATCGTGGTCAGGCTTGGGGGGTCGTTGGTAGAAATGGAAGTGGGAAATCGTCTCTAGCGATTCACCTATTAAAAGAAAACCATCTACTTTTTAGTCGGCCGGCAATCGTATCATTTGAGCTCGAGGATCAACTTCTCGAGCGAGAAATCCGAGAGGATGATTCCGAGTTTATGGATCGTCAAGATCCCGGCAGGACTGTCAGAGAGCTTCTTGAGGAAGTGTGGGTAGAAGGTGCGCTTTCAATAGAGAGCCTCTCCCAAGACCTTGGAATGACTGAATATCTCGACCGAGGCTTTCGCCTCTTGTCGACAGGAGAAAGACGACGCCTCATGGTTGCTCGGGCGTTGGCGCAGTTACCGGACTTGTTAATCCTAGATGAGCCTTTTGATGGTGTTGACCAAGATTCTCGGCATCAGTTATCTCGGATCATTGAGAAGTTGCGACACCAACTGACCCTTGTCATTGTGGTAAACCGGATGGCTGAGCTTGAGGCTTTTGTTGATCACGTCTTCTGTGTGGAACATGGGTCCTGCGTGTTTCGAGGAAGTTACATTGAAGCCAAAGACAATCAGGTTTTTCAACAATTAGTCGCGGTTTCAGATCCCCAGGTCCAGATTCCTCAAACTCTTTCGGGAGCTCGTTTCAACGACTCCAATATTATTCCAGTGGAAATGAGAGAGGTGAGTGTCATCCACGGGGGACGGGAGGTCATCTCGAATCTGACCTGGAAAGTCGAAAGGGGGCAAAACTGGAAAATATCTGGTCCAAACGGCTGTGGGAAATCCACCCTTGTAAACTTAGTCTCGGGAGATCACCCGCAGTGTTATTCCAATGATGTGTCCGTCATGGGGATGAGACGAGGTTTTGGGGAAACCATTTGGGAAATCAAAGAGTTTCTTGGCATCGTCTCTCCCTCTCTCCATCAGCTTTATCGGGTGAGCACTTCGGCGATCAGCACGGTGCTTTCCGGGTTTTTTGATAGTGTGGGAGTTTACCAAGAAGTGAGCCCAGATCAGGTCAAAATTGCGAGGCAATGGCTAGATTTAATTGGTCTTCATCGTCAGTCCGAGGTGCCTTTTCGCTCGCTGAGTTTTGGCCAACAACGATTGCTGCTCATTGCCCGAGCTTTGGTAAAGCAGCCAGCTTTGTTGATCTTAGATGAACCTTGCCAAGGGTTGGACCCTTTGAACCGCGCTCTCGTTTTAAAGGTCATCGACCGGATTGTTTCATCTGGTCTGACCCAGCTGCTTTATATAACCCACGAGCCAGAAGATCAGCTCGTATGCCTGACTCATCATTTGAGACACGATGGCCGACATTGGATTGAGGAGGTTCTATCATCTTAAGAGTAAAATCCTATTTTTTGGGAAGGCTCGTAGGAGAGAATAAAAGCGATCAAGAGAGGCGCTTTGAAAAGATTGTGTCGATCTCAGAGTATGATATCCTTGAATCGTGAAACGTTTATTTCTCTTATCAATCATTGGCGTGTTTGGGCTCGTTTCTTTTCAAGCTTCTTTGTCTGCTGAAGTCTCGCCTTCGCAGACCTCTCTCGAGGCCAAGAAACCAAGCCTCACCTTTTACTATTTCCCGGGATGACCACTTTGCGGAAAGATTAAAGTCATCGTGAATGACTTAAAAAAGATAAAGGGTGACCAAGTGAATTTTTCGAATGTTTTGATGGGGTCTGCCCAAAGCAAAGAAGAGGTCAAAAAGGCCGGCCTTACGAGTCATGGGTTAGTTGGTAATGACAAGGATGGAAAACTGGTTCAAGCCATCGAAGGTCACTCCTACGGAAAAGAGAAAGTAGAAGCGGTCCTGAAAGAACTTCTTCAGGGGAAGTGAGCCATCAATCGTATCGAATTTGAGTGCTGATCGCCTTAATCAACGCTCATTTGTTAATCGCTCCAATCGAGCCCCTCGTAGAGTGGCGAGAGGATCTCGTGCCCATCTTTCGTGACTAAGGCCATGTCTTCAACGCGCACTCCTCCGAGCGTCGAAGAGTAGAGTCCAGGTTCGACGGTGAAGATTTCGTTTTCGAGAATAATTCCGCCTCCGTGATCAAGCAGGATTGGTTCATGGATCTCGAGTCCTATCCCATGACCGGTTCCATGGCGCATGGCCGGGAGGCTGAGATCGTGTTGGTGATCACCACGGATCAGGGAGAAGCCGTTTTTTTCGATGATCGCCGTTGTCGCTAGGTGCACCTCTTCTCCTGTCGTTCCAGAACGCAAGGCCTGGCAACCTGCGGCTTTGGCATCGCAGACTGCCTGATGCATTTTAAGAACTTCATCGCAGGGCGTTCCATGAACGACCGTTCGCGTCATGTCTCCGTTGTAGCGGGTTCGTTGATCCATTGGAAAAATATCGACAATAACGGGAAGGCTCGTCTTGAGGGGGCCGTCTCCAAAATGGTGACAATCTGCGACATGAGGAGCCGTCACAACAATGGAGTCATGCACATTTGAGAAATTTCGTTCGAGAAGAAACGCCGTAATCATCGAGCGCATTCTTTGAGAAGTTAGGATTTGGTCTTCGTGATAGAGTATGCCCTCTCGGTCGGCGCGCGCATGCGCAATCGTTTGGCAAGCAAAGGTCATCGCTTCACCGGTGATTTTTTGAGCATGACGGAGGTTTTGAATTTCCTCTTCATCTTTCGATCTCCGATTTAAAACTCCGAGGTCGGGTGCATATTCGATCTGAATGCCAACTTCCTGAATAAAATGAGCGTATAAAAAAGGGAAAGTCCGATCCACTTGAACGACTGTTTCCCCGGCCTGAAGCAGGCACTGAGCAGTGGCCTGAGCGAGAGCGGTGTCTCGATCGCCGGAAAGGCCCGTTACTGGAGCAAAATCTGCAGCACAACAGACTTGGCTGGCTCTGACGGACTTTCGAGCCCGATCCATTTCGATATCTCGAACCAAGTAAGTTGAAGTCCCATCGCTAAAATCAATGATGACCGAGGCATCAGGCGCAAGAAAACGAACCCGGTGGAAAAGAGCGGCATTCGTTGAGGAGAGTCCTGCTAGGACGATTGTTTTTTTGAGAGACATGATGAGAGGAAGCGGTTTGAAGAAATGGGAAAGGAGAATGCGGCAGCAAAAACTAGAGGGTACTTTTGCCCAAAAGAATGCTCTTAACGGCCAGAGACGTCACCCTCAAAATCTGGCACCTTTCTTGTAGGTAGTGGGCGGATCAAGTAAGGTTCAGGTTCTTGATCAACCTGAATCATGAGGTGGTTTGAAAGGTTTTTTTCGGGGGTCCAAATACTAAGTTTCTCTTGGTTAAGCAGGTTGAAGGGAACGGGCCATTGATGTTTGGGAACGATTCTAAACACCGTTTCGGAGGAGAAGTGAGTTGAGATTTCATCGGCCCAAAGCCAATACCCTCGCCTGCACTCTGGATTCAAATAGGGAGCGGTGATCAGAGTTTGATTTGTGACGTGTTCAAAAAGGCATCCATAGATGAGGTGTTGCGTGATGATCGGCTTGTCTCGGTATTCTTTGGGAAGAAATTCTCGATATTTGTGTGCAAGGATGAGTTGGTGTGAGCGAAGACGATCAAGTTTTTTGAAGTAATTGTCACGATCGTCAGGACCCGGGAGTGTCAGACCAGAAGGGCTTTGCACTGCAAAATAGAACTTGGTGGCAAGTTCAAGATGGATCAGATGATCGGAGCCTTCTTCAGAAATAAGATAGTCGAGTTCGCCAATGGTCGTCTGGGCATCTTTTTGAATTTGCAGATTTCGGGCCAGAAGCCGGTAAGTCGGAGAATTTTCAAGAACGAGGGATAAGGCGTCCTCCCAGAGATGACCTAGTTTTTGGGAGAGTTTAAGTGGGGCGTGATTGATCGGTGCAATGAGGCGATCTCGAGGCAATGACCTTGCTTCGGGGAGGTCTTTGATAAGAAGAGGAGCGCAGAGAAGGCTTTCTAAAAGGGGATGCGGCACGGCTTCAATGATGGAAAAAACTAAGATCAATCCCGATAAAAAAAGCTCGGGCCTCTTGAGTCGAGACACCGAGCTAATTGATGAAAAGTGACTGAACCTTTAAGCCGTGATGGGCTTCATGGCGCCCATGGCTTCGCGGAGGTAGATTCCGATTTCTTCAACTTCATGCTCTCGGATGACGGCGTTGACTTGCACTAAAGTTTGGTTGTCGACGCTTGTGTCTGAGGTGCTCAGGCCTTTTCCGATAACAGAAGTATTCACTTGAGACATGAAGTCCTGAAGAAGAGGGACAGCAGCATGGCTAAAGAGGTAGCAGCCATACTCAGCGGTATCTGAGATGACGCGGTTCATCTCATAAAGCTTCTTTCGAGCAATCGTGTTTGCGATGAGCGGAGTTTCATGGAGAGACTCGTAGTAAGCGGACTCAGGCTCGATGCCAGCTTCCACCATCGCTTCGAAGGCGAGCTCAACACCTGCGCGAACGAAGGCGACCATCAAGATTCCCTTATCGAAGAATTCTTGCTCTGAAATGTCTCCTTCTCCCTCGGTCTTCTCAAATTCAGTTTCGCCAGTTTCCTGACGCCACCCCAAAAGTTTGGCGTCATCATTTGCCCAATCTTCCATCATGGTGCGAGAAAACTCGCCAGAAATGATGTCGTCCATGTGCTTATAGAAGAGATCACGCATGATCTCTTTGAGCTGCTCAGAGAGATTGAAGGCCTCGAGTTTAGCAGGATTGGAGAGGCGATCCATCATATTGGTGATTCCGCCGTGCTTCAGGGCTTCCGTAATGACTTCCCAGCCTTGCTGGATGAATTTGACTGCCCAATTTGTATCGATGCCGTCGGCCTTCATCTTCTCGAAGCAAAGAATCGAACCTGCTTGAAGGAGACCACACAGGATCGTTTGCTCTCCCATGAGGTCAGATTTCACCTCGGCAACAAAGGAGGACTCGAGGACGCCAGCGCGATCGCCGCCCTGAGCGACAGCAAGTGCCTTGGCAAGCTCAATACCTTGTCCCGTTGGGTCGTTTTCGGCATGGCAGGCGATGAGAGTGGGGACTCCAAATCCACGCTTATATTCCTCGCGAACCTCTGATCCGGGAGATTTCGGAGCGACCATAATAACGGTCAAGTCCTCACGGATTTGCGTGCCTTCCTCGACAATATTAAAACCGTGCGCGTAGCAAAAAGTAGCTCCTTGTTTCATGTGAGGAACGACCGTTTCAACGACCTTGGTGTGTTGCTTGTCAGGAGCCAAGTTCATGACGATGTCAGCACTTGGAAGCATTTCTTCGTAAGTGCCGACTTGAAATCCATTTTCAGTCGCATTGAGGAAGGATTGGCGTTTTTCTTCGATCGCAGCTGCGCGTAAGGTGTAGGCAACATCTAAGCCGGAGTCGCGCATGTTGAGGCCCTGGTTGAGTCCTTGGGCACCGCATCCGACGATGACAATTTTGAGTCCTTTAGCGGCTTGGACACCATTGGCGAATTCGGAAGCGTCCATGAATCGGCATGTTCCGAGTTCGTCGAGCTGGCGTCGGAGAGGAAGAGTATTAAAGTAATTAGTGCTCATAACTGAGTGATTTTGTTGCTGACGAGGTGTGAATGTCAGGAACTTGAGATTTGTAAACGATGAAACGCGATAGTTTGCCTGAATTTGGCCTCTGTTCCCTGACTTTTGGCTAAAAAGACAAAAAAACCGGGGATTTTCATCAAATCCTCGGTTTTTGCGCCCTTGAGATTAAGAAAATCTAATTTGTCGACGAGGTTTCTTTGACCTTGGCAAAAGCGGGACCTTTTCCTTCAGCAATTTTATTTCCGGAGCGGTCCACCAAGATATAGGACGGAATTGCCCTCACTCCGTATTTTTCGGTGAGGGTGTCTTTACCCTTGTCGTCCCCGACAAGAGTGGGCCAAGGCATGTTCTCTTTTTTGGCCCATGCTTCAGCAGCGTCTTCGTCTTGATCCAAAGAGAGATGAATCATCTCGACCTTCGGATTTTCAGCGATTTCCTTATTGTATGACTCCACCAACTGGGGAGCACTTGCTTTACAGGGGCCTCACCAGCTCGCTGAAAAGTAAAGAATGAAGTATTCAGGAACTGTCTCGAGCTCCGTTTTGGAGAAGCGCTTCCCGTCGAATTTTTGTAGCTTTTTGAATGCTTTGCCTAGGTCACTACCCTTGAAGTTAGCGGCCGCTTCTTCGTTTGCCTCTTGGTTGGCCTTATTAGCGACCATTGTTTTGACATACTCTTGATCTTGCTCCGAGAGGAGATCGAGCTTGAAGGTCAGCTTACTTCCTTTTTTTAAGACGGTGACTGAGTCCGAACTACTGGAGAGGTAATCACCTTCAAAAGTTTTGCTGCCATCAGCACTGGTCCATGTTCGTGCCCAGCTAGAGCCAGCGATCAATAAGGTGATGCTGGGGATGAGTAATTTAAACTTCATGACTTTTGTTTCTACAAAGAATACCGATTCCTAATCGATAAAATATCTCTAAATGTCGATCAATGGGCATTTTTTTTATTTAGAGGTCATTAGGGCCGCCGAGGTGCTTTTGAAAAAATTGGATTCTTTTTCGCCGAAGGTGCGGCATTTCACCGCATCCGTGTCCAGCATTAGGAACCAAAATGAATTCAAAATCTTTATCTTCTTTGATGAGCCCATTCACGATCTGGAGCGTGGAGGCAGGATCCACATTGCGGTCCATTTCGCCGACGGTGAGCATCAGGGCTCCTCGGAGCTTGCTTAGGTGAGTGAGGTTTGAGTTTTCAAGGTAGGATTCATTGACAGGCCAGTCGAGCCACTGCTCGTTCCACCACATTTTGTCGATGCGATTGTCATGGCAACCGCAGTCTGAAACCGCTGCTTTGTAGAAATCTCCATGGTGAAGCAGGGCCGCGGTGGAGGATTGCCCACCTGCAGAGCCTCCGTAGATGCCGACTCGAGAGAGATCCATTTGAGGGTATTTTTCGGCAGCGCTTTTGAGCCACTTAATCCGATCGGGGAAGCCCGAATCCTTAAGGTTTTTGTAGGCAACCTGCTGAAAGTCTCGGCCCCGATGATTGGTTCCTAGTCCATCAATTTGAACAACAATAAAGCCGGCTTCAGCCATTTCAGATTTGTGTCCATGCCACGCCCGGAATGCCTTAGGGACAAAAGCCCCATGAGGGCCAGCATAGATGTTTTCGATGACGGGATATTTCTTTTTGGGGTCAAAGTTTTTGGGACGAAGGATGACCCCATGAATGTCGTAGTGGTTGTGGCGATCCTTGCAGACAAATTTTTCGGGAGTAAGCCAACCCATTTGGCTGAATGCATCGAGGCTGGGATTAGTGAGTGTCGCGATCTTTTTTTGATCAGAGCTTCGGTGCACTTCATAAACTGGCGCGTGGTCGACTCGCGACCATTTGACGAGATAGTACGAGCGGTCTGGTGAAAAGGAAACTTCATGAGTCCCGTCAGCATTTGTGAGAAGCTGCATTTTTCCAGAATCAAGGTGGACGAGTGCGAAGTGACGGTAGTAGGGATCTTGAGAAGGGTAAAATCCAGAGAGTTCAATGAGGATTTGACGAGATTTCTCATCGATTCCATGGACCTGATGAATCACCCATGAACCGCGGGTTAGCTGACGAAGCGTTTCTCCCGAGTCTCCGTCAATCAGGTAGAGATGAAGGAATCCATCTCGCTCTGAGAGCCAGACAATTTCATGACTCGTTTCAAGCTGATAGTGAAAGGTCTTTGAGAATACATGGACAAATTTGTCGGATTCTTCTGCAGCTTGGATTCGCTGTTTTTTGGAATCTGTATCGATTTCAATCAGGCGAAATTTTCCAAAGCCTCGTTCAATGAATTCAAATCGAAATCTGTGATCTTTGCGGTGCCAATGAAAGCCACCTGTGGAGTAGGGATCTGGCGTGAGTGAGAGATCGAGAGCAAGGGGCTCTTGTTTGTCTACAAAGAAAACAACGGGCAACGAGACATTGCGGAGATCTCCAGGTTTGTCATAGGAATGGATTTCGTGGCTTGGTTGGAGCTGATGCTCGGGTGACGAACGAACGTAGTGAATTTCACGGTCAGGATGCTGCGTTCGATGGCAAATCGCAAAGCGTGAAGAGTCGGGATGCCAAAAAATCTCCCGAGTCCAAACAGACCCCTCCGGGATTTTAAAGTCCAGCGGCTGACGGGATTGGTCGTCATTTTTGATCAAAGTCAGCTGTTGGTCGATCTGCTCAACACTCCATTTGCCATCGGGTGATTGGGCATTGCTTCTTGCTCGTCTTCTAGAGATGGGAGCGAAACTTTTAACGTCGACCCCATTTCTCCGAAAGTTTTTGGGCTCGGAGGGTAGAGGGGCGATCTTGCCAGTTTGAAGATCAACACTCCGATATTGATCGGGGGAATCGAATTTAAAGATCAGTTGTTGATTCTCAAGATCCCATGAGGTTTCAATCCTTTGATTTGGGACCAGCTGGATTGTCGATTTTGCGAGATCTTTCATGGCCTGATGCCATGTTTCAGTGTCTCCGTGACCAGCAAACAACGATGGAGCGAATCCAACGAAACCAAGAGTAAGAGAAAGGCGGATCATAAAAGAAGTGGCAGACATGAAGGAGAGAATTGGTCTTTAGCAGGAGGGGACCCAGAGACCAACCTAGAGTTTTAGGCTAACTCAAAATCTCCCCCAACGACAGGGTGTTTCTGGGGCTTTTAAATTGCATGGCACCGCCTGCTTGGCGGCTCAGTGTCGCGGGGGCGCCGTCTTGATGGTCGATCTAGTGAATGGCACGTGCGAGCTCTGCAAATTGACCATCGAGCCCAAGAAGTTCCTCATAGTTCCCCTGTTCAACGATGCTGCCTTGGTCGAGGACATAGATTTGATCCGCATTTTGAATCGTCGAGAGGCGGTGAGCAATGACGATAGAAGTTCGGTTTTTCATCAGTTCGTCGAGAGCTTGCTGAATGAGAAGTTCTGTTTGATTGTCTACTGAGGCGGTGGCTTCATCTAAAAGGAGGATTGGAGGGTCTTTTAGAAGGGCACGGGCAATGGAAAGTCGCTGTTTTTCGCCCCCGGAGAGTTTCACGCCTCGCTCGCCCACATTTGTGTCGAGTTTTTGGGGTAAGGCATGAACGAAGTCGGCAGCTCGAGCTGCTTCGAGAGCCTTCCAAATTTCGTCATCGCTCGCTTGTCTCCGAGCGAGCGTTAAGTTTTCACGAACCGTGCCGTTAAAAAGGAAGGCTTCTTGCGTGACATAGCCAATGGAGTCACGAAGGGAGGATTTGGAGAGGTTTTTTAATTCCTGTCCGTCGATAGAAATCGACCCTTGATCATATTCGTAGAATCGGCACAGAAGATTGACAATGGTCGACTTTCCAGCACCCGTCAATCCAGCAAGGGCAATGGTTTGGCCAGGCTGAGCGCTCAGCGAGACCTTGCTGAGGGTTTGTTGGCCTGATTCATAGGCAAACGTGACCTCCTCAAAGACCACAGATCCTTCAACGGGAGAGCGGAGGGGGGTACCCGTCGTTGCGTCGGGTTCATCTTGTGAGTCGAGGATCTCAAAGACGCGGTCAGCTGCGGCTCGAGATGATAAAGCCATCTGATTGAGCTGATGAAGTTTCCCTACCGGCTCGTAAAGGAGAGAGAGCAGTAGGAAGAAAGTCAAAAGGTCAGAAAGTGTCATGCCATCCTCTCCATGCATGACGGCATCACCTCCAACGCCTAACACCAGAGCATACCCAACCATATTGAGAAAAGACATGCCAGGTGAGTAGAAGGCCCACCACTTCATGACTCTGAGGGTTGCTCGACGCATCGTGTTTGAGAGTCGGTTGAAATTCTTGTGTTCCTCTGCTTCCGCAGCGTATGCCTTAATTTGCCGAATGCCGGCGATGTTGTCGTGGAGAAGGGCATTGAGATCGGAAGCCGCATCGCGTTGGGCTTTGTATCTGCTGCGCGCGTTGCGAGTGTAAATCCACGCTCCAGTCATCAAGAAGGGGACGGGCAAGGTCGCCCAAAGAGCAACTTCTGCATTGATGGTGTACATGGTAATTCCCACCGCAAAGATCTGGATCATGGAGATGAGTCCCAGTTCAATTCCATCAATCAGGACTCGCTCCATCGCGGTCACATCCTCGACAACTCGGGTCATAATGTCGCCGGTCCGCCGAGAATCGAACCACTTGAGGGGGAGACGTTGAATCTTTTGATAAAGGTCCGAGCGAATATCAAAGATCACTTTTTGCTCAAAATGGTTATTGAGGATGATGCGCGCACAGTTGAGAGCGTCTTTGAGGAAAAAAGTCAAAAAAGCGAGAAGCACCCATGGAATAAAGGCTTCGTAGTCCTTTTCGGGGATAATTGTTCCAGTGACATGGCGAGTGACAAGCGGGAAGACGATGACCGAAGCCGCCATCACGGCCGCACAGACGAATTGGCAACCTCCCAGAAGGGGATAACGCCTTAAATAACCTAGAACACGTAGAACGCTCTTCACGCCGAGAAGTTGTCCAAAGCGAGCCAGGATGCAAGCGATCAGTCCTCCAGAAGGCATTTCGTCGTGGAAAACTCTCTTTTCGCTGAATTTTCTGATTGCCGGACCGTCATTCAGATCGCTAGTTTATTCGAAACACCACAAACGACACACTTTCATGGCTAATACATTCGGCATTCTTGCGGTCCTCGTTCTGTTATTTTCAGCATTCGTGGCGAACAAAAACAAAGAGGAGCATCAAAAGCAGCTTGATAACATTGCAACGCAGGAACGCAACCTCGAGCGCAATACCAAGACGTTTACCACTCTCTTAGATGATACGACGGCGTTGAACGACGAAACAACGACAACAAATTCTGAGCGGGATGATTTTCAGGGGCAGTTAAACACCCAAAACGACAAGAACACCGCCATTGAGAAAACGATCGCTGAAAAAGAAGCTGAGCTCAATCAGGTGAAGGCTCGGGTGACTGATGCTCAGGACAAGCTCAAGGAGCTCGGAGATCTTCGTAGCTTGGCTGACAAGATCAAAGCATTGAACGCGAATGTTGCTCAGTTGGAAGACGATCTTCAGCAGCTCGAGGCTCAGAATTCTCAGCTCCGTGACCAGAAGCAATCAACTGCGGATCGTTCTGCAGCGCTTTCTAAAGAGTTGAGTGATCGCAACTCCGGTCGTTCACGTCCCGATCTCGATACCACAGTAGTCAGTGTTTCTTCTTCGTTGGGATTCGTCACTGTTGCCGGTGGGGACAATGCAGGCGTTGTTTCTGGTTCGACTCTTGAGGTCAAACGTGGAGGCGAGACCATTGCTAAGCTCAAGGTCACAGGCGTTTCTGCAAACAGCGCCACGGCTGATATCATCGCGAGCTCGGTAGCTGCTGGTGAGACAATCGCTGCTGGCGACCGAGTCGTTGCCGCAGCAGAAGTAGCCAACTAATAAGATTTCATTACACACACCCTATTAACTTCGAACCAATCACACTATGAAACCACTTTTCTACGTCCTCGCAGTTGTCGCAACTGGCGCCTCGGGATACTTCGGCTGGGAAGTCAATAAGAAGCACGAGCAAAAGATCGTTGAGCGAGACGAGCTTGTTGCGCGCAATCAGAATCTCAGCAAGGACATTACAGACCAAGAAGTTAAGAAAGCGGCCTCTGAAGAGGCTCTTAAGACGGCTCAAGGTGAGCGTGCTCTTGCCGAGCAGGGCTTGAAAGCAGCGGAAGCGAAGTTTGGTGAATTTGAGCGCACTCGCGACGAAGTTGTTGGCCTCTTAGAGGAGCAAGTTGCCGAAGAAGAAAAAGTGAAGGCTGTCGTTGGAGAGTTCCAGAAGCTTTTCCCCAATACCGAATTGGATGACGTTCCCGGAATCTATGATGGTTTGGTCGACAAGCAGAAAAAGCTGACTGCCGAGGTTGAGACTCAATCAGATGTGAAGAGCCGCCTTGAGTCAGATGTTGCCAAGAACGAGTCTGAGATCAAGCGAATTGGTGATAAGATCACCGAGAGTAAGGACCGCGTTGCGCGCAATACGTTCCAGGCTACTGTCACCGCAGTTGATTCAGATTGGGATATGGT
>Ga0181583_10002534_pt1 | contig 13548 bp, 11 predicted proteins | sample 071ome_31_FD_132461 | JGI IMG/M metagenome (GOLD analysis project Ga0181583, IMG submission 132461) | Coastal salt marsh microbial communities from the Groves Creek Marsh, Skidaway Island, Georgia - 071405CT metaG (megahit assembly) | ecosystem: Environmental > Aquatic > Marine > Intertidal... | reverse complement strand
GCACCGCTCGGATCTATGAAGACATCGGGATCATCACGGCCAACCCGCAGGTCGGCGACGATCTTGCGCACCTCTTCAATCATCTGACCGGTTACGGCCGTGAAATCGAGTACGACACGCTCCTCGTGGCCCCGGATCAACTGCGCCCGCGACTCGAGGCGCTGATCGACGGTGAGATCGCATCGGGTCGCGGTCGGATCATCATGAAAATGAACGCCCTCGTCGATGCACCGATGATCGAGAAGCTCTACGAGGCGTCACAGGCCGGCGTCGACATCGATCTCATCGTTCGGGGCCAGTGCAGCCTCCGTCCGGGCATTCCTGGCCTGTCCGAACGGATTCGCGTTCGGTCGATCGTGGGCCGCTTCCTCGAGCACTCGCGCGTCTTCACGTTCTTCAACGGCAATGGCCCAGGTGAGCGGGTGACCTATATCGGATCGGCCGATCTCATGAGCCGCAACCTCAACCGTCGGGTGGAGGTCATGGTCCGGGTCGACGATCGAGAATCTCAGCACCGGGTCAACGAGATCATCGATGTCGGACTCGACGACGATCGACTCGCATGGACGCTCGACGGCATTGGTGTGTGGACCAAGCGTCGTGGCCCGGCTGCGATCGATTCGCAGGTTCGGCTGCAAGACCTCGCCCGAGCGCGGACGAATGGCTAACGCTTCCGTTCGGCTGCCCGCGCAACACCCCGAGGTCGAGGTCTGGGCCGCCGGTGGAGTTGTCTGGCGCCGCAGTGATGCCGGTATCGAGCTGCTGCTCGTGCATCGGCCAACCCACCGGGACTGGACATTCCCGAAGGGCAAACTCGACCCGGGTGAGACACTGCGCCGGTGCGCACGCCGTGAGGTCGAGGAAGAGACGGGGTTTGTGTGCTCGACCGGTGCTCGCTTGCCGCTGGTCACCTATCGCGATGCCCAACGCAACCGAAAGGCGGTCGTGTACTGGATGATGACGGTCGACGGTGGCTCGTTCGTTCCCAATCAGGAGGTCGACGCCGTTGCGTGGTTCGATCTCGAGTCGGCTCGAGCATCCCTTTCGTATCAGCGAGACGTGGACCTGCTCGACGAGATCGCCGCAGCGATCGCATCCCCTACAGTGAGGACGTGACCTCCGACGGCTGGCGTCCGATGCGCTCACCGAAGTCGGACCAGCGCGGGGCGGAAGCGTTCATCGTCTCGCCCTTTATGCGGCTTGCTCGTGTCCATGCCCTTGGTGCCGCCTCCGACGCCGCAATCGCAGTCACCCTCGCCGGGTCGATCTTCTTTTCGATCAGCCCCGATGATTCTCGCGGCCGGGTTGCGCTTTACCTCGCGTTGACGATGGCTCCGTTTGCGATCGTCGCACCGTTGCTGGGCCCGGCCATCGATCGGACCAGGGGCGGCCGGCGTTTGATGATCATCGCGACCGCCACCGTCCGAGCGGTCCTGGCGTTCCTGATGCTCAGCAACATCGACTCGCTATGGCTGTTTCCCATTGCCTTCGCGATCCTCGTCTTTCAGAAGGGCTACTCGGTGGCAAAGAGCGCAGTTGTGCCGGCGCTGGTCCGCTCCGAGCACGATCTCGTCAGCGCAAACAGTCGGCTTGCGTTGCTGAGTGCCGTCTCGAGCATGGTCGGCGCAACAGTGGCCGGTGGGCTCTCACTGGTCGGCGGTCCCGAGTTCGCTGCCGGGTTGGCCGTGGCCGGATTTGCGGTGACGGCGGTACTCGCGACGAAGTTGCCCGGGGTTGTCGTGGCTGCCGAGTCGACCTCGTCGCTGGAGAAAGCCGAACTGCGCGACACCCCGATTCTTTTGGCGGCGTACGCCACCGCCTGCCTGCGCGGCATCGTGGGCTTCGTCGCGTTCCTGTTGGCGTTCGAGTTTCGCGGAGGGTCCGAGGGCATCGACATCAGCACCCTGGGGTCGGCAGCGGGCGGTGCCACCGCCACAGCGCGCGGCATCGACATCACGGGGGACCCAGCTGCGCCGGTCTGGCATTTCGGGGTGGTGCTCGTCCTCGCCGGAGTCGGCGCACTGCTCGGCGCCCGCATCGCTCCCACCGTTCGCCAACGCATCCCCGAGGAGCGGATGCTGCAGACGGTGCTGGCCGCCATCGTCGCAGCAGCGCTGTTCGCAGCGTTTTCGTTCGATCTTTTCGGTGCCGCTGTGCTGTCGTTCGTGGTCGCCACCGGCGCAGCCACGGGAAAGCTCGCCTTCGACTCACTCGTGCAGCGTGCTGCGCCCGACGTCAATTACGGGCGTTCCTTTGCCCGCTTCGAGGCGCGGTTCCAGTTCGCCTGGGTTGTCGGCGCGTTCATTCCGGCCGTGATTCCGCTGAATCTCGCCGTAGGGGGAACCGGTGTGGCGTTGGTTGCCCTGGTCGCCCTCGTGTCATTTGCGCTCGGCCGACCGGTCACGTCTGCGATGTCCTTGGCCTTTGTCCGCAACGGCACCCGTCGAATGCGAAGGCGAGACGCCGAAACACGTGCGGCATCGACCGCATCGACAGCAGCTGATGCACGGCACGAGATCGCCTCGGGAAGCGAAGGTGACGGCCTCGGTGGCGAACTCAGCCTCGAAGATCTGCGGCCGTCGCAGCCTGCAGCCCCGGCCGGCACCGAGCACTACACCGTCCACTGGGGTGTGATCGAGCCGATCGTGTCATCGGTCGAAGGTGTCGAGTTCGAGCAGCCCGGTTCACTGCCGGCTCGCAACGACGAGCGGCCCGATTCAACTCGGTAGGTCGATCCGAGCCAACCACAGCCCTGGCGCATCGACCTCTGCCGGGGTGGGCAGAGTTTCTGCGCTGTCGAAGAGCCGGCTCAGGCCATCGGTGCCGGCCCGTTCGAGCACACCTGCCGTGAAACCCGTGCCCCGATCGTACTGTTCGGCGTTGAGATGGAGCCCGAGGATCCGTTCGACGAATCGGTCACCAGCAGCAGCCTCGACCCTGCGACGACGGAGCGCCTCGGTGATCATCGAATACGAACCGATCAGCGTTTCGCCGATGGAGTCCATTGCCCAGTCGACGTAGCCCGTGATCGCCGCGATGATGGCGGTGAGTTCGGGTTGGATCGCCTCTTGCTCGGGTGATCGAACCGCTCCCAGCAGCACCTCCGGATCGCCGAGCGTGTCCTGGAGTCCAGCGAGCGCATCGGGACCCGCTGAGAGGTCGAGCCCACCGAACTGCCGTCCGATGCGCTCGGGATCGGTATCGAACGCGCTCGCGTAGCGCTCGAGAAGATCGGTGACGCGTCGGCGCACATGCTCGACGCTGAACACCGCCTGATGCGTCACCTCGTGGAGGCAGACCCAGAGCCGAAGATCGTCACGATCGAGTGACCAGTCTCGGCCGAAGTCATCGACGTTGGGGAGAAGGACCAGCACCGGCTCGCCGATCGGGCGTGGGACGGGGAGGTCGTACCCGCCATGGGACCGGCGAGCAAGGTGGCCGACCATCGAGCCGGTCATCATGCCGAGCATGATCGGTCCCATCGCCTGGCTGAGGTTGGCCATCATGGCGGCAAAGGGGTCGTTGGGGGACACCTCGTCGCTCGGCGGCTCCATACCGCTGACGAGTGCCGATGACAGGTGCTCGAAGAGGGGTCGGTAATCGTTGATCGTGCGATCGGCCCATTGCGAACGGTTCCCCACGTCGACCGAAACGCCGGTGGAACCGCTCAGGAGTCCGGTGGTCGAGGCAACCTGAAGTTCAGCGATCCGAACGAGTTGTTCGACGGCGATCCGATCAGCTGGGTCGATGTTCGGTTCGGACCGTCCCTCGTTGGCGGTCGTGTGAGCGAGCTGGCGGACGATTTCGTTGTTTCCTCCGGCCTGGGCTTGCACAAGCCTCATCAGGTCGTTCAAAAAGCCCATGCCGCCGAGGTCGTCGGGTGGCACTCCGTCGCTCATGACGGCATCGTAGGGGCGTGGCAAGTTCGTTCCTCGGCAGCGGTCGCCTTTCCGAGCGCAGGTGTGTGTCCCAGTGACCGTTGTGATCACGGGCGCAGCGGGTGCTGTCGGGACGCGCGTCATGCGTCGACTCGAGCGCGATCTGGAAGCGGTCGACATCCGGGCGGTCGACCGGGTGGTGGTTGGTGCTGGTGAGGGTGTGGACGTCAAGATCGTCGACCTGGCGGTTGACGATTTGAGCTCGGTGTTCGCCGGTGCCGCCACAGTCGTCCACCTCGCCACGACGGTGACCCCCGATGTCGACGATCCGGCGGCCGACGATCTGGAGCTCGCGATTTTGCGACGGGTGCTCGATGCCGCAACCGAGGTGGGGGTCGAGCACATGGTGGTGCTCTCGACAGCGATGGTCTACGGCGCGTGGGTCGGTAATCCTGTTCCTCTCACCGAGGAGGCGATGGTTCGACCCAACCCTGACTTCGGGTGGGCGAGTGTGCGGGCTGCGGTCGAACAGCTCGCCCTCGAATGGGGTCGCGCTCCCGGCCGGGTGGTGTCGGTGTTGCGCCCGACGGCGCTCGTCGCCGACGATGCCCTCGGCCAGCTTGCTCGCGTGCTTCACGCAGCGCGAATCGGGATTGCGGCCGAGGGGGACCCTCCGGTGCAATATCTCCACGTCGATGATCTGGCCGGGGCGATCTCGACGGTCATCTCCGCTCGATTCGACGGTGTCGCCAACGTTGCGCCTGATGGCTGGATCCCGCCAGATTCACTGGCCGATCTCGAGGGGCCGACCGCGCGTATCCGGGTGCCTGGTTGGGCTGCCCGGGGCATCGCTGCGCTCCGTTCTCAGGCCGGATTGTCGCCCATCCCGCCAGGGATCGTGCCGTACACCAGCCACTCGTGGGTGGTCGCCAACGATCGGCTTCGGATGCTTGGGTGGCAACCCGACTACTCGAACGAAGAGGCGTGGGTCGTGTCGCACGAACCGAATGCACTCGACCGGTTGCCGGCCCGCCGGCGACAGGAGCTGGCGCTCGTCGCAGCCGGTCTGGCGCTGTCGGGCATCCTCCTCGGGATCGTGATCGCCGCCCGGCGGTTCCGCCGTCGCTGATCGTCCGGTGAGCGGTCGCTCATCGATGTCGAACCGTTGGGTGATGGGTGTACGGGTGTGGTTGGCCGTTGCGCAGATGCCGCCGATCGAGGATCTGCAGCGAGCGGGGCCTCCGCGACCCCTAATCTGTTCGACATGCTCTCTGCTCCGCCGTCCGGCGACGACTGGCTCGGTCTCACCGAGGATCTGATCCCGGTCGGTTCGGCCGCTGATTGGTCGGTCCTTCCCCGCTGTGGCGCAGTCGTGCTTTTCAGCGGAACGGCGCGTGACCATGCACCTGGACGAGACGAGGTCGAACTGCTCGAGTACGAGGCGTACGAGGAGCACGTCGTTCCTCGGCTGGCATCGATCGCGACCGAAATGCGATCCCGGTGGCCGTCCCTGGGCCGGGTCGTATTGATCCATCGCATCGGCGTGGTACCGGTCGGGGAAAGTTCGGTCGTCGTCGTCGCCTCGGCACCGCATCGGCCCGAAGCGTTCGCCGCGGCCCGCTTCGGGATCGACACATTGAAGGCATCGGTGCCGATCTGGAAGCGTGAGACCTGGCGCGACGGCGAGTCCTGGGGCCTCGAAGCCCAACACATCAGCGCAGCGGCCGATGCACCGTCGCCTCAGGAGCCGACGTGAGCGACGCCGTCGGATTCCTGATCGTTCCCGGTTTCGCAGCGGTGGCCGGTTCGTTGGTCATCTGGTTGGTGTCGAGGTCGCGCCGTCCGACCGAACCCGGTTTCGGTGAGCAGATGCGCAGATTGGCCCCCGATGCGGGCACACAGCCGTACCCTCAGCCGACCGGTATCGTCACACTCGACGATCAACCAGGTGAGGAGGGCTAGCTCTGGCACGCGACCTCGCGATCGATCTCGGTACCGCCAACACCCTGGTGTATGCACGAGGTGAGGGCATCGTCTTGAACGAGCCCTCGGTCATCGCGATCAACAGTCGATCGGGTGAAGTGCTTGCGATGGGCCACGAAGCGTGGCAAATGATCGGCCGCACGCCGAGTTACATCGTTGCGGTGCGGCCGCTGCGAAAGGGCGCCATCACCGACTTCGAGGTGACGCAGCGGATGATCCGATTGTTGTTGCAACGCGTCGGTGTGAGTCGGATCAACCGACCGCGCGTGGTCATCTGTGTCCCGTCGGCGATCACCGCCGTCGAGCGTCGAGCCGTCACGGAAGCGGCGAAGCGCGCCGGTGCGGCCGATGCTCGTCTGATCGAACAGCCTCTCGCCGCTGCGATCGGTGCTGACATGCCGATCAACGAGCCAATCGGCAACATGGTGATCGATATCGGTGGTGGCACGACCGAAACTGCGCTGATTTCCCTCGGGGGCGTGGTGGCGCTGGAAGCGGTGCGCGTCGGTTCCTTCGATGTGGACAATGCCATCCAGGGGTACGTTCGCCGTGAGTATGGCATTGCGGTCGGTGAGCGAACGGCCGAGGAGATCAAGATCGTGCTCGGGTCGGCCGCGCCCACCGATGACGAGGTCAATGCGGAGATACGGGGCCGCGAGCTCATGAGCGGTCTCCCCAAGAGGGTTGTGCTGACTCCAGAAGAAATTCGAAGCGCAATCGAAGAGCCGGTCACGGCCATGGTTGATTCGGTGCTGTCCTGTCTGGCACAGGCGCCACCGGAACTGGCGCAGGATCTGATCGTCCAAGGGATCCATCTCGTGGGCGGTGGAGGGTTGTTGCGGGGGATGGATCTCCGGTTGACCAAAGAAGCCGAGGTGTTGGTCCGTCGGGTGCGGGCACCGCTCGAAGCGGTGGTACTCGGTGCCGGGAAGGTCATCGAGGACTACGAGTCGTTGCACGCCATGTTCTCCGACGGCAGTGCCGGCGGCCGCCGGCGCTGATCAACCGTCGGCGCCGGTTGGACCCAGCAACTCCTCGACCGCATCGCGGACCTGTCGGTCACGGTCGGTTCGGGCCCGTGCCCATGCAGCGTCGACTTCGGGCCCGTCGAACGCAGCGAGCGCCAGCACGGCGCGGCGACGGATGGCTGGTTTGTCGGTGGTGGCGTGGAGGATCGCAGGAAGGCCCTCTGGAGCACCGATTGCGCCGAGGGCTGCGACGGCTGCTTCGCGCACGAGTGGATCATCATGGTCGTTGGCAAGGTTCACAAGGGTTGCGATCGGGGCTTGCGGGTCGACGTCGCGTTCGCCACATGCCCAGCAGGCCATCTCGACGACGCGAGGGTCGTCGTCGTGAAGGAGCGGCGCCAGTGGTGGGAGGGGCAGAGGCGCAGCCAACTCGATGGCAGCAACTCGGACCCGTGGGTGTGGATCGGCAAGCGCGTGGTCGAGATCGTTCTCGCTGAGCGAGCCGAGCCGATCGAGGCTTCGCAGTCCTGCCTCGCGCACGCTGGGATCGGGATCGGTCGCTGCCGATCGGGCCCCGGTGATGTCACCGCTGAACCCGGCGAGGCCAGCGGTCTTGCGGCGCGCCATGGCATCGTCGGTCACGCCTGGACCTTACCTGTCCACCGGGCGGGTGCTTTTGGGTGTCAGCTGATGGCGCGCTCGAGCAGGAATCCTGCGCTCAAGACGATGACGCCGATGATCACGGCGAGGGCGATACCGAGACCGACGACGATGGCAGACAACACGATGAGGGCGCGGATGCGTTCCCACCATCGGACGTAGGCCCGCCGACCGACGATCGGCCGGTCGACTCGCCGGCGGATGATGCCAAGGGCCCGCAGACTGTCGAGTGCGATCGTTGTTGCGTTGGTGCGGAGGCGCTGCTGGAACACAACGAGACGCTGGTCCTCGTGACGCAACGAACGGCGTCCGTTTTGGGCGGGGTTCGTGGCACGCTCAAGACATGGTGGCAACCACGGGCCACGTAGACAGACCGCTCCTGTCACGAGGGCGAGGACCAGAGAGATGACCGAGAACGAGGAGGACACGTCGCACTCGATGCTACCGCCTCGCCCTCTCGCGCCCGAGCGCAGGCGCTGGTATCGCAACCGCGCTGCGCCGCTGATCGCTGTGGCCGGTCTGCTCGTCGCTCTGGGGCTGGGTTACGTGATGGTGCCGGCCCAGTGGGTGGGTCGGATCCTCCCCGGTAACTCGATCGTCGACGACGGTGCGGTGGCGCTGAAGCCAGGATCGGCTCGGCCGACCGACGAACAGGTTGTGGTCAGCGGCCTCGTGATCTTCGAGCCCGAAGGCGAAATCCTTCTCACCACAGTTTCCATCGACAATCGAGTGACGATCCGAGACTGGGTGCGATCGGTGCGAGAGGACAGCGTGGTGCTCCGGACCAAGGAGGAGGTGTACGGGCCTCGCTCCGCAGATGAGCAACGGGAGCGCAACCTGCAGCTGATGGCAGCTTCGAAGGACTCGGCGATCGTCGCAGCACTCGACCATCTGGGTGTCGTTGCCGTGGTGGAGAGTGGTGTGGGGTTCAACGGCATCGTCTCCGGCGGTCCCGTCGACGGGCTGATCGAGGTCGGTGAACTCATCGTTGGTCTCGACGGCCAAGTGGTGACCGGGCTCGAGTCCTTGCTCGCGGTACTCGAGCAGGTCTCGCCAGGCGACCCGGGCGTGCTCACGCTCGAGGACTTGGAGACCGGACAGCTTCGCAGCCAAGAGTTCGTATACGGCACACACCCGGACCCGGCACGGTCCAGCGGGTTCATCGGGATCGAAGACATCACGATCCGGTCGGTCGATGCTGAGCTCCCGTTCGACATCGAGATCGACTCGGGTTCGATCGGTGGCCCATCGGCCGGACTGGCCTTCACCCTCACGATCCTCGACTTGCTCACCGAAGGAGAACTCACCGGAGGTGCGCGTGTCGCCGTGACCGGAACCATCACCGGTGACGGAACGGTTGGCAACGTTGGCGGGGTTGCACAGAAGGCTGTAGCCGCAGAAGCAGAAGGAGCGGTGATGTTCATCGTTCCGGCCGACACCGTCGAGGCTGCGGCGTCGACCACTACGTCGCTCGACATCGTCGGCGTCACGTCACTTGCGGAGGCCCTCGAAGCACTCGCCTCACTCGGCGGCGACGTGGATGACCTCGCACTCGACGGTTCCGCGCTCAACTAGCTGCACCGGTGGGGATACCGCAACGACGTGCTGGTCGCTCCTACGATCTAGCGATGGCCTCTGGTCTTGATTTCGACCCCGAGCGTTTCGAGCGTCAGTCGTTCGAGCTCGTTCGGCGCGGATTCGAACCGTCTGCGGTCCAACGGGAGCTTCAGCGGGCGGCGGCGGCGGTGCGCGAGTTGCAGCGACAGGTGGAGTCGCTCGGTGGCCAACTCCGGGCGGCCCAGAGTTCCGATACTGAACCGCTCGAAGCTCGTCGGGTTGCCGAGGCGCTCGGCGCCGAGGCGACGAAGGTACTCGATGCCGCCCATGCGGCTGCTGTGGAGCGGGCGGAGCGAGCCGAGCGTGAGGCCGAAGCGGTTCGAGAGGAGGCGATCGCCGCAGCTGATGCCATCCGAGCCGAGGCAGAGGCTGAACGCGAACGAATTCTCGAAGAGGCAGCGGGCGAGGCGGAGGCGGTCGCCGAGGATGGTCGGCTACGGGGTCGTGAGATGGTCAACGAGGCGCAGGTCGTACGGGAACGGATGCTCGGTGACCTCGCTCGCAAACGTCAGACCGGGCGAGCGCAGGTCGAGCAGCTGCGCGCCGGCCGCGATCGACTGCTGGAGTCGTTGTCGATCGCGCAGGCCAGCCTCGATACCGCAATGAAGGATCTGGTCGAGTCGGTGCCGGAAGCCCGGGCCGCAGCGGAGCGAGCCGGCATCCGGATCTCGAACGAACCGACGCCGTCGGCCGAGGTCATGGAGGCCGAGATCGAATCAGCGCGCCTGGTTGGTCACCCACTGATCGAGGGGATTCCCGAGCCGGGGGTCGTCGACGAGCCAGCGTCACCTGACCCCACCTTCATCACTGCGGAGATGGAGGCGTTGACCCACGTCGATGCTGCCCTCGAAGCCGAGAGCAGAGGTGTCTTCGATCAGGACGAGGCCGATGAGGCTGACGCCGAGGCTGAGTCTGATGAGGCTGACGCCGAGGCTGAGTCTGATGGGGCTGACGCCGAGGCTGAGTCTGATGGGGCTGACGCCGAGCCTGAGTCTGATGAGGCCGACGCCGAGACTGACGTGGCTGACCTCGAGGACGTCGAGACGGTCGATGAGGACGATGCCGAATCGCCGGCAGGGTCGGGTGAGGACGTCGACGACGAGGCCGATCCACCCGAGCCCACCGACGCTGACGCGAAGGTTGCAACGCCGGCAGACGACATCTTCGCCCGGCTGCGCGAAAACCAGGCTTCGGACGTCGAGAACGATCCCGGCCCAGACGAGGCGCCGGCGGCAGAGCCGGAGAACACGGCGGAACCAGCCAACGAACCAGACGGGGTCAGCGACATCGCCGATGAGGCCGGTCTTTCTGATGACGACGAGTCGCCGGTTGTCGATCCCGATGCAGAGGTGGTGCGGCGGACCGTGAGCACGGCCCTCCGGGCGGTCAAGAAGGTGCTCGTCGAGGAGCAGGGGATCTTGCTCGACGGGATCCGACAGCATGGAGCCGGCGCCATTTCCTCGGTTGTCGAAGACGAGGATGCGCATGCCGATCCGTATGAGTCGGCGGCCGAGCCTGCGCTCGTTGCCCTGGCCGAGGCGCTTGGCGGCACCGGCGACAGTGCGATACTCGACGTCGGTTGTGCGCAGCTCCGAGCTGTTGCGTTGTTACCGGTTCGTCGGCGACTCCTCGAGGCCTGCGAAGCATCCGACGACGCCGACGAACTCACCGACATCGTGCGGGGCCTCTATCGCGAGACTCGCGCCCGGCGGTTGCCGAGCGCAGTTGCTGCCGCCGTCACTGCGGTGCGCGGCGCAGTCGCTCTTGCTACTGCGAGTGGTCAGGTGCGGTGGCAAATCGATCCAGCGGGTCCGTGTGGTGCTGACTGTGCCGACAACGCACTTGCCGGTGCGATCGAGGCTGGCTCACCGTTCCCGACGGGCGCCCTTCATCCGCCCACCGATTCGAGCTGTACCTGCTGGCTCGTAGCGATCTGAGTCACTGACACCGACCCGAGCCCGACACGCCGGGCCAGGCCGGTAGAGTTTGGGCGCTATGCGTGGACCTGAGGATATGCCGCGCCGGGAATCCCGGTTCACTGGACGAGGCCGCATCGTGTTGGCGGTGTTTGCTGCTGCATTTGTGGTCGTTGCCCTGTCACTGCGCGGGATTGCCGGCTTCTACACCGACTATCTGTGGTTCGGCTCGCTCGATCGCACCGATGTGTGGGGGGCGGTGCTCGGCGCAAAGGTGGTCCTCTGGCTGATTTTCTTTGCGGTCTTCTTCGCGCTCCTGTGGCTCAACCTGCTTCTGGCCGATCGGGTGGCTCCGCCACTGCGGGCTCCCGGTCCCGAAGAGGAGATGCTCGCTCGCTACCACGACTTCATCGGTGGTCGTACGTCGCTCATACGGTTCACCGTCGCCTTCATCTTCGGGCTGCTGGCATCGGCCGGTGCACCGGCGCAGTGGGAAGAGTGGTTGCTGTTCACCAACCGTCAAGAGTTCGGTGTCACCGATCCCCTGTTCGAGACCGACATCGGGTTCTACGTCTTCCAACTGCCGTTCTTGAGTTACGTGGTCGACTGGGCATTTGCGTCGTTCATGATCGTCTTGATCCTGACGACGATCGCGCACTATCTCAACGGCGGTATCCGGATGGCCGTCACCAGCGGTGAGCGTGTCTCGTCGAGTGTGAAGGTGCACCTGTCGGCGATTCTCGCAGTGCTGGCGTTGATCAAGGCTGCCGAGTACTGGCTCGACCGCTACGAACTCACCGTCTCGAAGCGGGGGGTTGTCGACGGTGCGCTCTACACCGACGTCAATGCCCAGTTGCCGGCCATTCACCTGTTGATCGCGATCTCCCTCGGGGCAGTCGTGTTGTTGGTGGTGAACCTGCGTCGTCGCGGGTGGATCATGCCGGTCATCGCCGTCGGACTCTGGGCGTTTGTTGCGATCGTGATGGGTGGCATCTACCCCGCATTCGTCCAGCGGTTCCAAGTGGAGCCCAATGAGACCACTCGCGAGGCCGAGTTCACCCAGCGCAACATCGACGCGACTCGTATCGCATTTGGACTTGTCCCCGGGGAAGATCTCACTGAAGCAACGTTCGACTACACCGTCGATCTCACCGCCGATGAACTCCGCGAGCACGCCGACACCGTCCGCAACGCACGCGTGCTCGATCCGCTTGTGGTGCACCCGACGTTCGAGCGTTTTCAGGCCGAACGCGAGTTCTACCAGTTCGAGGGTGGTGGCGTGCTCGACACGGATCGCTACATGATCGACGGGCAGCTGACCCAGGTGGTCCTCGGTAGTCGCGAGCTCAGCGTGAACGACCTGAGTTGGGAGCGTGAGCACGTCCGTCTCACCCATGGCTACGGCTTGGCGATCGCGCAGGCGAACGTCACCACCGGCGAGGGTCGACCGAGCTTCTTGGTTGGCGGCTTGCCCGTCGACGTCGATGATTCGCTCGATCTCGGTCTCGAGCGACCGCAGCTCTACATCGGTGAAGGACTCGGCGGGTATGCCTTGGTCGGTGCCGGGGTCGATGAACTCGACTTTGTCGACAGTGCCACGGGTGAGGACGTTCCGACGCGCTACGAGGGCATCAGCGGTGTGGAGATGGACTCTTTTTGGCGGCGCGCTGCGTTTGCCATGCGCTTCAACCAGATCGAGCCGCTGATTTCGGGGTTTGTCACCGACGACACCCGCGTCATCTATGTGCGCGACGTGCACGATCGCGTCGAGGCGCTCGCTCCCTTCCTCGACTTCGACGCCGATGCCTACCCGGTCGTACTCGACGGCCGCATTCACTACATCGTTGATGCCTACACCACCACCGATCGGTACCCGTATGCCCAGCAGGCCGAGAACGGGCGGCTCGACGACGGGGGCCTTGCCCGCAAGTCGTTCAACTATGTGCGAAACCCCGTCAAAGCGGTCGTCGATGCCTACGACGGCGATGTCACGTTCTACGTCATGCCGGTCGAGGACCCGATCATCGAGGCGTGGCGGGCTGCGTTCCCCGATCTCTTCACAGACTTCGACGAGATGCCCAACGAATTGCGTGATCACCTTCGCTACCCGCAGGATCTCTTCCGGGTGCAAACCAATATGTGGGCCCGCTATCAAATCTCCGATCCCGAGTCACTCGTGATCGGCACCGAACGCTGGGCTGTTGCTCAGAACCCGGGTCGTGAGGTTCGGGTCGGGTCGAGCGAAGATGTGATCGACGAGACGGGTCTGATCACCAGCCGTGAGGAGCGAATCGATCCGTACTACACCTTGCTCGAACTCCCCGGAGAGGGGCGGCCGAGCTATGTGAGTCTGCGAAGTTTCGTTCCCTTCGACGAGAACGATGACCGACGAGAACTCGAAGCGTTCATGGTGGCTGAAACACGTTGGGACGGAACCACCCGATTGGTGACGTACGAGATCACCTCACCCGATGCCCCGGGCCCGGTCCTGGTGGCCTCGGGTATTGCCCAGAACGAGGAAATTTC
>Ga0181583_10002533_pt1 | contig 13549 bp, 14 predicted proteins | sample 071ome_31_FD_132461 | JGI IMG/M metagenome (GOLD analysis project Ga0181583, IMG submission 132461) | Coastal salt marsh microbial communities from the Groves Creek Marsh, Skidaway Island, Georgia - 071405CT metaG (megahit assembly) | ecosystem: Environmental > Aquatic > Marine > Intertidal... | reverse complement strand
TTGACATAGAAGATGAATAACCACCATCCAATCAAATCCCAAATAATGACGTTTAGAAATTGATAAGCCTAATAAAGCATGGCGCCTTATTAAAGAATAGTATCTACCATTCGCATGCCATTTTGTGAAAAACTTCAGCAATCTAATATCACTGAAATTATCATCTAAGCTAAAATCACCCATATTTACTTCATTATAATCATCGCCCTCAAACTTCACAGGCGAAACCGAAGCGACATAATCACGATTCGCTTCTAAGAAAAGAAAATTTTCTCTAATAAAGTTTCTTGATCTCACATCATCGGCTGCAGCCCACATGAAATATTTTCCCACAGCCTCATTTAATACAATCTCGAAATTAGCCATAGGGCCTTGGTTCTTTTTTTGCCTTACATACCGAATACGAGGATCCCTAGAGGCATACTCCCGACAAATCCTCTCGGTGCCGTCAGTGGATGCGTTGTCCGAGATTATGAGTTCAAAGTCTGTAAAGCGTTGCGCAAGCGTAGAGTTTAAAGCATCACCAATTGTATCTTCCCCATTGTAAACTGGCATACCAATACTCACCAGTGGCGACCTGCAAGATTCATTATTTTCAGTCGTAATCACTTCACCCTCTTCAAATACCCATCCGGAGCAACGCTGATAAGCAGTTTGTGATCTATTTGCTTATCGATCTCGAATTCAGGATGCGTTTTCAAATACTCCCATACCGCTGTCTTGGGGTTATCGCCCGGGCCCCAAGGTCGGTCGGGAAACATCTCGGCGGGCACATCCTCGATAAACGTATCGAACACCACGCAATAGCTTCCCACGCTCACCAGCGGCGCGTAAGCCTCAAGTTCAGCAAGCACATGCTCGTGGGTGTGGTTGGAATCAAGGCAGACCAACACCCGCTCATAGCCGCGCGCAATATTCTGCACCTGCGCGATGATGGCTGGATCAAGCGAGGATCCCTCGATCATATCGATGCGATTTGCCATCGGATGCGCCTCAATAGCCGCGCGGTTGTGCGCACGAATATCGATATCCAAGCCCAGCACGCGACGGCGCGGCGCCTTCGGGTCCATCATCGTTCCAAGCTCAATCGCATCGCAGTAGTCCAATATTGACAGCATCGATGCGCTTAAAATCAGCGAGCCCCCATGCGCAATACCTGTCTCAATGATAAGGTCGGGCTTGATTTTCCAGATCAGCTCCTGCATGGCCACCATATCTTGCGGGTATTGAATGATTGGACGGCCTAACCAAAAATAATTGTAGGAGTATTTTGGTAGCGTAGTCATTCGCATAAATTCAAGCCCTGCTTGTTGAAGGGCAATATTTTTTCCATTTTCCTGCAATCTTAAGACTACTTCTTTCTCAAATTCTGTCATTTATTAACTCCTATTTAGTTATAGCAACACATCGACAATGCTTTGCTATCGATATAATTTGAATTTATTACATAAACCACGATAGAAATTCATAGTCTCCCTAAAGGTCTTTGCTCATGAAATCTATTTCTCAGTCTGAACGTTTGGAATTCCTATAACACATAGTGGGTCAATCAAATTATCCGGCCTTGCTCCAAATACAAGGAGATCCCGACGTCCATATTCATCTGCAATTTTCTCGGCAAGCTGCCGAACCGTAATCGGTGTGCCAGAGCATATGTTCACAGATCCAACCTGACCACTTAACGCCACATCCGCAATCATTCTGCCCGCCTCAGCTACATCTAGAAAATCACGGATCTGTTTGCCGCTAGTTAATTCAGCAGCCTCACCTTTCTCCAACTTAGACCTCAAATAGGGAACTAACCGACGAGAGTCCTCCCCCTCGCCATAAAGGTAAAAAAGTCGGCACCAAACAAATTCTACAGAATGAGTTTGCAGCCAGTGATCAAGGCCAAGGTAAAGTGCAGCTTTTGCACCCGAATACGGCGTAGTTGGCTTTAGTGGGGTATTGGTCGACAAGACACCTGCACTCAAGTCGTATTCAAAACACGTGCCTATACCTACAAAACGCCGCACACCGGCATCTATTGCACCCTGCGCCAGATTCAGTGAGCCCTGTAAACATTTAATGTTGAGGTCTGACTGAAGATACTTACCTGGCTCTGCGTACCAGGCAGCGTGGACTATGGTGTCTATACCATCACACTGATTCGCCCACCAATCGGATTTTTCAGAGAAGAGATCTGTTGAACTTACAATCTCTACGCATGCATATTTGGAGAGCTGATTTTCTTTACCCCTACGGACAACACAGCGCAAATCAACATTTTTATAAGCCAACGCCTCACAGATTTTTCGGCCGACGAAACCTGTAGCGCCTGTGACCAAAATTTTTTTTTTCACAATCATCAAATCCTTACAGGACTAATGTCCTTCAACAACTCACCTAAGGAATCTTTATCAGAAAGAACTTTTGGTTTTACAGGCCACTGAATACCCACATCAGGATCATTCCAAATAAGTGTACCCTCTGACTCTGGTGTATAAAAATCCGAAACTAAATACAAAACCTCTGAGTCGCGCTCCAATGTGATAAACCCATGGGCGAAGCCCATCGGAACATACATCATTGTACGATTTTCATCAGATAAAGTAGTACCAAACCACTTGCCAAAAGTCTCAGAGCCATCTCGAAGATCAACTACAACATCCCATATTGCACCGCGCAAACAACGAACAAGCTTTACTTCTGAATGAGGAGGGCTCTGAAAATGCAACCCTCTTAAAGTACCGACCTCACTGCTCAGCGAATTATTAATTTGTACCCATTGCGTATTGAGACCCTGATTAGAAAATTCCAATTCACAGAAATAGCGCGCAAAAAAACCACGCTCATCAGTTCGCCGTTCCAAATCCACAAGAAACAAGCCATTAATTGGCGTTTTTTTAAAAAGCATCCGCCTTAGATCCTATGTCCAATCGAGACATACTGTTTGGCATTTAAATCCTTAGGTAAAAATAGCCGTCTTGAGTCGAAAACTACTTTATCCTGTAGCAAATAAGATCTTAAGTCGCCATATTCACTCCATGGCGTAACTATTATGATGATGTTAATTTGATCAAGTATGGACCTCCAATCAGGCACAAATTCGATATTTATATTTTCATCGTCAGTGAGGCGCTTGAAATTGTCTATTGCTATTGGATCATGCGCGTAAGTTTTAATATTTCTTTGCGCAAGATCATTAGCAATTTTAATTGCAGGGGACTCTCGAACATCATCTGTTCCTGGCTTAAAAGCCAAACCCAAGAGTAAAACGTTTAGGTTTGTTAGTTGACCTAATGAATTCTCCAGAATTTTTATGACCTGATGAGGCTGAGATTCATTGACACCTAATATTGCATTTAACATTCTCATTTCGTTACCTAAAGATTGCCCCTGCGATCTAAGTGCCTGGACATCCTTTGGGAAGCATGAGCCACCAAACCCACAACCTGGAATCAAATAACTAAGAATTTGAGGATTAACCCTTTTACCATCCACAATGGGATTCCATCTCTTATCCAGATGAACACCTTCAACCACATCCATAACATCAATTCCACCCAGAGTGGCTGCGAAGTTCGCTACCTCATTAATTGCTGAGATTTGTGTGGCTAGAAGTGCATTATTCGCATACTTGATTAGTTCAGCAGTACGCGTGTTAACTCGAACCTTATCGACATCCCATGGCGAATATAATTCTTCGAGATCATCGAGAGTTTTTTCAGTTTGATAGCCAAGAACTATTCGATCGGGTTGCATAAAGTCATCAATTGCTTCCCCTTCACGAAGAAACTCTGGATTCATACCTAATCCAAATTGGCCCAGTTTTTTTCCGGAGGACTCTTCCAATATCTCACGAACAAAAGTATCCGTGGTGCCTGGAATTACAGTACTTTTAACAATTACAGAAATGTGTTGATCAGCCGACTTAATGTACCGACCGATCTCCTGACAAACCTCCTCTACATACTTCAGGTCTATAACTCCGTTCTCTGACGGGGTGCCAACTGCAACAATAACTAGGGCTGCTTTCTCAAGTGCGTTTTCTAGACTGTTAGTTGCAGAAAAATTCCCTTCAAGCAGGACCTCTTTGAGTAATTCAGGGAGCCCTTTTTCATAGATTGTTGGCACTCCTGAATTAAGCTTGTCTACAATTTCAAGATCTATATCAACACAGGTAACATTATGGCTTTTTGCTGCCAAACAAACCCCAGAGACTAATCCCACATAACCAGTACCAACAATGCATACATTCATGCTTAGAGTACTTCTTGTTTGAGGAAGGATAAATATCTATGCACACCCTCTTCGACATACACTTTTGGCGAATAGCCAAGAACCTCTCTTGCTTTTTTAATAACTGGACAGCGTCGATTTGGGTTGTCTGTCATATACTCTGGATCCTCACTGGTTTGATAATCTACGGCACCCTGGTAATCAAACAACTGGGCGCCTGATTTTTGGAATATCTTGGCGAAGTCTTTAACCGTTATCTCTGGCTCATCCATGCCAATATTGAAATAATCATACTTCCCATGAGTTAAGCACAGGAGATATCCTATAATTGCATCGGATATGTAACAAAAAGTTCTTGTGGGCCTTCCATCAGAGAGGATCGTTAAATCCCTTTCATGTAGAACACAGTTAGCGAAATCAGCAGGCAATCTTTTATCTGAAATACTCATTCCAGGGCCATAGTTATTAAATGGTCGCGCAATGGTAATTGGCATATTAAATTGTTTTGCATAAATCCAAGACAGAGTTTCACCAAACCGCTTTGCTTCGTCATAACACGCACGAGGGCCATGGCAAGACACATTACCGCGATACTCTTCATCGGTCGGTATCGAATCCGGATCTGGGTCGCCGTATATTTCACTAGATGAAAAAAACAAAAATCCTTTCAGCGCAGGCCGACTGCTATAAAAATCTAGTAGGCCTCTAAGCCCCCAAATATTCGCATCAACTGTCTCAATCGGATGCATTCTATAGAAAGAAGGAGAGGCAATTGATGCCCCATGAATTACATATCTTGCTTCCTTTGCTTCATTTATTTTTTCGATTTTATCTTTTGAAATATCAAACTCATGCAGATTAACCAAATTGGAGTATTCTTTCTGAAGGGAAGCGATCCAATCTGGCTGGCCGAGGAGAAAATTATCCAATCCAATTATCTTTTTTACTCCCAGGTTCTCTCCGTATCTTGCAAAATATTGCATGAAATAGAACCCCAAGAAGCCAGCACAGCCTGTTATAACAACAACGGCGCCGCACCAATCACCTCTTTCCTTGATGACTTCATGAATACGATCCAGGTCTTCAGTCAATATCTTGTTTTGCATTGTTAATCCTGTCTACTAACTAAATTCTTACCAAACTTTCCATGGCGCCTTGCCGGAATCCCAAAGCTCATTAAGCAGATTCTTTTCACGCAAGGTATCCATAGGCTGCCAAAAACCGTCATGTTTAAACGCAGATAGCTGGCCTTCCTTCGCTAGTTCAGATAACGGCTCACCTTCCCAACTTGATGAATCATCCGCAATCCGATCGACAACCTTTGGACTCAGCACGAAATAGCCGCCATTGATCCAGCTACCATCTCCCTGCGGCTTTTCCTGGAACCGTTCAACGCTGTCATCTGGACCAAACTTCAATGCGCCATAGCGACCAGGTGGCCGTGTTGCCGTTAACGTAGCTTGCTTGCCATGCGCTTGGTGAAACTTGATCAATCGAGTGATATCAACATTCCCGACACCATCGCCATAGGTAAAACAAAACGCCTCTTCGTCTTTGATGTAATCCTTCACGCGTTTTAAACGACCGCCGGTCATCGAATTCTCGCCTGTGTCCACAAGCGTCACAGTCCATGGCTCAGCATTGTTTTGATGCACATTCATGTTGTTATTTTTCATGCAAAAGGTAACGTCCGATTGATGCAAGAAATAATTCGCAAAATACTCTTTGATCATGTAGCCCTTGTAACCGCAGCAGATCACAAAATCATTCACTCCATGCGCGGAGTAGGTTTTCATGATGTGCCAGAGAATGGGCTTTCCACCAATCTCAACCATTGGTTTTGGCTTTAGATCAGTTTCTTCAGAAAGGCGCGTGCCGAGACCGCCAGCGAGAATAACAGCTTTCATGTATTAATATTGTCGATAAGAAATTGTTTTCCGGTGTGCCGGCTGTCCATTCTATAGTCTCCTGAGCTAATGAATTTTCGGATGGATTCAGAAATTTCAGAGTGCTTTTCAGGTGTCCAATCGGAAAGCCATTTTTTGTAACTAATAGGGCCGAACTGGTTATTGTATCCACCTATATCTCTCAAGAAACCTTCATAATCCTCAAAAAAGATATTCTCAGTGTTAAATATAAATTTCATGAAATAATACTCATAGATTTCCTCTTTATTTATTTTGATTTTGATATCATCAATACTCAAAAGTAGGTTTCGATAGTGGTCAACATCTTTTGCATGGATATTAAAGTTATAGGCTACATGCGGATTATTCATTGAAGCATTTATAACAGGTATGCCAAGAGCCGCATATTCAAAACCAATTGTCCCAACACAAGTTAACGCTACATCAATGCCTTCACTAATGATTTGATGGTGTGACGTAGATGGGGGCAAGAGAGTTATTTTTGGGTAGCCCTTAACAAAATTATCAATAATCTCCTTTGTTCCCTGCCTATAATCAGGGTGAATTTTTATATACCAATCATAGTCAGTTTCTTCAGTCATGCGACCAAGAAAATCAAGCCATTCATAAAAATCTGGAAAAAGAGGTGGCCCATATCCATGAGGGCTATCAAAAAAACAATGCGTTGCAATTAAGATCTTCTTTCGATTTGTTACACGTAAAACTTTACCAGTTCGCAAACCAGTAAATGACGACTTCGTTGAATACGACATATCTACACCAACCTCGCCTTTAAAACGTCGTTCAATTCTCTCTTTAGCGAGGGACTTGCCCACTTCCTGGACGTCATGAGGGAGCTGTGCAAAACGCTCAGGAAAGTAGAAAAAATCGTTATAAGCGAAATAGTTTGTTTTATTCAGTCTGTATATATGAGTAAGGTTAGCTTGAAATGAAGGAATTCCTCGTTCAATTGCAATACGTAATGGGATTGCTAAATCATAAACACAGTGACTTACACAAATAGCCTTAACGTTAGTTTGATCAAAATAATCACTCCAGAATACGAACTTCTCAATTGAACAAAGCATATGATCGCGAAAAATCTTTTTGGAGATATCAATAGTAGGCAATTTAAAATTATTTAAAAAAGTATCGTATATAAGATCACCAACCCAAATACCTCCCAGACTGATCTCCTCGATATCACGCTTATTACTGATTTTTCGCAGCACATCCGTACAAAGAGCATTTGCACGCTTTTGCTGCGCATGTGAAAGTTGCAATCCAAAGAATTCATTCACGCCAAAAGATCGATAAACACCAAAATACTTCCAACCAATTGTCGCAGCCACACGAAAAAGAACACTTCTACGCCAATTTCTAAAGCTACTGACTCTGTAGGCTTTGAGTTGCGCGCCAAACAAATCTGCTAATGAATTACCTATGTATGAATAGGCAATATGCGCTGAATGCATATCGTTCAGCTCCATTAAGACAATAGGATCAGAATTACGATTAGAACGATTAGGTTTAAAAAGACTTAGATTATGCCTAATAAACTTGTTCGTAATTAAAAAAAAACCTAAAGAATATATTCTGATTATTATTTTTTCTAAAAAAATAACTAGCATTTTATTTCTCCTATAACGCTAGGCCTTTATAGCCACTAAACCCAGAAATATTATACGTCATCCGTGGCATTAACTGTAGTGGCTAGAACAATTTCATTTATAGAGGGTACGGCTTTAAGACGGGCTGTGAGATAAGCGAGCATAGGCCTATCTAGGACAGGCATCATCACCTTACCAGGCAGACGTGATGACGTCATACCAGCCTCAATAGTCGCAACTATTTTCATAAATTCGTTGAATCCTTAACTCTCATAAATTTTGACTGATAGATTGCCTCTGCTAAATACCAATCCTCCTCATCATCAATGTCGATAGCAGCGCCCTTAGGCAATACGTGGCCAATAAACCCCTCATCTGAGCCAGCTCCTTGTGCCTGCAAAACATGTGGCGCAGGAAAAACAGCAAAACTACCTGCATCGAAATAACTTTTTTCAATGTCTTGTGAACGTAAAGAAAACATGCCCGCTTGCATTGGAGTCAACTCACCGTCAACTCCAAGTTTAAACGCCCATTCAACTGGGGCTGGATACTCTGAGACCGCAAGCAGTGGCTTGCTAGAGCCAGTCTCTTGAAATAACTGCGCAGCACTCAAAAGATCTTTACTTTGAATCAATGGTGCGCAAGCCATAAGTAACCATACTTCATCAAAATGTATATCAAGTTTATTGTATTCCTCAGTAACATGACGCAACACAGGCATTATGGGCGTATGGTCTTCAGCCAGCTCAAGGGGACGAGAAAAATCGGGTGGGTAACCATGTTGCGAAACGACATCCCTTATTGTTTCGCTCTCAGTAGAAACATGCACTCTGTCGAACAGTCCGCTCTCACTTGCAGCGTTAAGCACATGGGTAATCATTGGTTTACCGCAGAAATCACGAATATTTTTATTTGGGATTCGCTTAGAACCACCTCGCGCAGGAATAATTGCCAAACGCTTCATTTTAATATCTCGCTTGCATTACGAATAAGAAAAGAGCTTTGCTCACCACAATTAAACAGCATATCAATAACTGACATATAAGGAAGAAATTCTCCATACATTTGCGGATACTCAGGGTGCTTAAACTCAAAATAATTTACCGGCAGCCCGATGTTTTTAAAGGCATTAGAAGCATCCAAATATTCCTTGGATCCCGGTGGAGAAACATATGAGGTAGCACCAACCTCTTTGCATAGAGAAGCTAATAAATCAGCTTTTACACCGCTTCCATGAAGCTCACTGGAGCGTATCAAGGGGGTTGAGATATCAATTAGCCCTTTCAGTTTTTCAATAAAACTTATTGTGAAATCTGCCAACTTTGGGCTTGGGTAATCCATCAAAGGCAGCAATGTGTCAGCATACTTTTCAAAAAATTGCGTATTTGAGTAACTCAGTTCAATACTGCGGCGATGCGCATTGGCAAAGCTTGCACTCGCATCAATCTCTACATCACAAATCAACTGATCACGCTTCCCCTTTGAAATAACGGGAACAGAAACCCACTGAGCGCCATTAGGTGTTTTAATCTGATTACGCTGCTGCCAAGAACGACGTGAAAATTGAACAGAGTCAAGCAAAACAAATAAATCAACCGACTGAATTAACCCAAAATAGCCACACCAAGGTAAATAGGTAGGCTGCATTATCGCGACGCGCATTACTCCTCTACCGCCAGCCCAATGCCATCAAAACCGTAATTGTTACCATTATAAAACATGAAGCGCCGGCCTTCATGACTGACGACCGCACCATATTCAATCATTTCGCTATCAAAACCAGAGACGTTTACGTCAATACCTGCCAAGTGATCTAAGCGTTCCCAAGAAAGTCCGTCTGTCGATTCAGCATAGCCTAAACGATAATTGGTACTCTTATAAGAGAACCACATGCGCCAAAGTCCATCCTCTTTGACCACATAGGGCCGAGCCAATGCGTTTTCCGTATCATCTTTAAAGTCAATGCAAATATGACCTTCGCGATTCCAATGCTTACCATCTAAGGAGTACGCTGTTTTGATGTTATAACGAGGCAAGTCCTTGTGTATCCACTCATGCCCTGACACATAGAACATTCTGAAACCGCTTCCATCGGGAACAACCCACGGAGCAGTATTCAAATAGGGGTCAATATTGGTACGCTCTAAAATGGGTGCTTGAGACCATCTCTCGAAGGTTTGACCACCATCAGAGCTTATTGCTAAGCCTCCAAACAAATGCATGCGCACTGTAGATCCAGGATTCCAGCCAATGTAATAAAGTGCCTTCTCACCATGTGGCAAGTCAATCAGGCAAGATGGCGTTACACCATTGTCATCAAAACAACCTAGTGCTCCGGGTGTCAGCACAGGGCTATCACTATAGCCAATAACTTTGAAAGGCTCATTCAGATCAACATCAGCCCATGTGATATGAGATTGATTATCAGCATTACGGCCTGAATAGTAGATACGAAAGATACCCTTACCCAAAGCCTCAGGCGTAGGAATCATCGCATGTGTAAGTGACCACCATCTATCTCTTTGCGGCTCAATAAATAAACCAAATTTTTTCCACTTAATCATACTCAAATAAAAACTACATTTTAAAATACAACTTTTTAAGTGCTTTAGCTCGACGATCATCTTCTGTGAAAACATCTGCCTGTGATGCTAAGGCTACCGAACCATTTGGCATATCACGACCGACCGATGCTCCCATCGCAATGAAGCACGAGTCACCGATATTGCAAAAATCTCGCAATGTTGAATTTACGCCAAGAAAATTACACTCCCCAATCTTACAGTGCCCCGAAATCACTACATGCGATGCAATGTAAGTGTGATCACCAATCTCGCTTCCATGGCCAAGATGATTACCCGACCATATCATTACGTTGCTGCCAATTCGCACTGATGGCTGAATAGTTTGGTTTTCTAAAATAAAACAATTATCGCCAATAACTAAATCTTGCCATGTGACTGATTTGCTACACACATATGACGCAAGTGTATAGCCGGCTAACTTAGCCTGTTCGTACTTATCCTTTCGCAGCTGATTTAACTTAGTATAAGAGAGAGCTACGTGCATATTGTATTTATCGGGCGGATAAAGCTTGGTTACCTCACTAAAAGGCACCAACGGAAGACCTTGAAAACTATCTTTATCTACGAATTCATCGTCAACCGTAAAAGCAACGACATCACGATCGCTATCATGCTGAAAGTAGAATTTTGCCAAGGCTGCAATTTCAGCCGATCCAAATATAACAAGTGGCTTACTCATTAGCAATCCCAAAATGCAAAGAATCCCAATTAATTGGCTGATTCATTTCCATCGATACTTTAAGCTTTGCTCCAAGAATCATACTCGCATAACGAGATCTCAAACCTAGCGCCGGACGCTTTATCACAACGTCTTCAGCTCTAATAATCTCACCTGCGGCCATGTTTCGGGCCAGATAAATCCCTTCTCGACGTCCAAGTTCACGCTCTTTAGGAAGCAATTGTTTTACACCGCTACCTAAAGCCTCATGAGCCTTATGAATGTCAGATATGTAAGATTTAAGTTCAGCTGGTTCTACGGCATAAAAATGATCTGGGCCTGCACTTTTTTTATCTAAAGTGAAATGTTTCTCAAAAACAGTAGCTCCCAGCCCAACAGCTGCGATTGCCGCCAATGAGTCAAGCGTGTGATCTGAGAACCCTATAGGACAATTAAACCGTTGGGCTAAAGTTTGAATTACACGAAGGTTAACTAGCTCGTTAGGCAACGGATACATCGCACCGCATTGCATGAGTACGATTTGATTATTCCCTGCGCCTAAGCAGGCGTTAACTGCTTCTTCGACATCCACCATGTCACACATGCCCGTAGAGATGATGATTGGCTTTTTGGTAGAGGCTAGCTTGTGTAGAAAACCTAGATTCGTAGTTTCCGATGATGCAACTTTATGTGCCGGAGTATTAACAGCCTGAAGCACATCTACCGATACCATATCAAAAGCCGAAGCCATAAAATGAAGCCCCTGATCACGCGCATGCTCGTTAAGTAGCGGTACCCACTCGGCATTCAATTCAATCGACTTAAAGATATCATAAAGATCATCTTTATTTGGATATAGCACTTCTGCCTGAAACAATTGAAACTTAACTGCATTAGCTCCGGACTCTTTAGCAACGTCAATCATCTTTCTAGCTTTATCAAGGTTCTTATCGAAGTTAGAACCTACTTCTGCAATAACATAGGGTGCAAAGTCACTGCCCACTAACGTATTTTCTATCTTTATTTGTTTTTCTAACACGATAATTCCTTTTTTATTTCATTAAATAGCCGCTGCGCACCTTTCCCGTCGATCAGTGATTTGCCACGAGCCGCCATATCTGCACGAATTTCAGTATTGTACAAAACTCGCTCAACTTCTCTTGCAATTACCTGTGGTCTCACACCAATGCCCAAGTCTACGCAAGTACCTTGGAGTGAAAATGGGCGATTTGCCTCTTCATGATAGTCATCGCTTGAGAACAATAATGCAGGCGTCCCGCAAGCCGCCAATTCATACTTTGTCAAACCGCTAGCACTAATCGCCAGATCGCACCAAAGCATATCCTTTAGAAGTGATTTAGGTGCGAAAGAAAGAATTATCTTGTGCTTTGACTTATGTGAAAATTTCTCCAATTCCTCATTCAACTCATTGTCAAACAGCGGACCTATTACCAATCTAATTTCAAGATGCTGGTTAATTCCCTCTAGGCCATACAAAACTTTCAGACTGTTACCCTCAGAATCCGAACCGCCACATGTGACTAACACGCGATTTGCAATCACTTTTAAATTCCGCTTTGGTAGCTCGGAATACTCTGGTCCAAGGAGTGCATAATTCGCCCCCTCTAGATAACGCCATTGAAACCTCTTTACAACAGCTGCTGCACCTAAATATGGGCTTAGAAGGATGTCTACATTTACTTCTGGAAAGTTATTTAAGATTGAATCCTCACCAAGCACATCAACAATTACAAATCTCTTCGCTAATCCACGTAACTCTTGAAAAAGCGTTTCGCCCCCAGTTAAAGAAAAAAAACCAGGAAAGAAAAGGTCCGCAATAACAACATCAGAATCCACGCCTTCAACTTGAAGCGAGCAAGGAGTATCAAGGCAAGTCTCATCAAATAAGAAGCATTCGTAACCAGCCTCTTGCGCCCTTTCTCTTGCTAAAGCATTTCCAAAAACAAGAAAACTGGCACTAAACCCCAGCTTGCGCGAATAAGCCGCTAAAGACAGGCATCGGCTTAAATGACCAAAACCCTTTTGTTCACTTGCAGTGCAAACAAAAAGAACATGAAAGGTATTAAGCACAGCTACATTATTAATTTAAACGCTTAAAGCCCGAGTGGCACACGGGGCCTTTGAGTAAGCTCATCACATCTCTACCCTCTTCACACTCTTTAATGATAGAAAAAACGGGATCTAATGCGTCAAAGTAACCATCAATAACTTCTGGCGTATGCGCCATACTTGTAAATATTAGGTTACTTGCAAGATAGCCCTTTTCAAGCATTTCCTGTGTAATCAGCGTCTTATATGCCAAGGCATCAGGACTGTTAAAGCCAAAACTTGCGATAGCAGGCAACCCAGCTACTAAAATTTTGAGCCCATGAGAATCCGCAAGCGCTCTCCATCTCGACATGATATCAACACCATTTTTTGTGATTTGATCCCATGAACGCTCTCGCCCCATGACCTCAAGTGTTTTCAATGCCGCACTTGGACCGATTCGCTCAGTCCAAAATGTACTACTGATAAATGTAGCTTGCGCTGCTTCCATAACTTCCC
>Ga0181583_10002528_pt1 | contig 13555 bp, 10 predicted proteins | sample 071ome_31_FD_132461 | JGI IMG/M metagenome (GOLD analysis project Ga0181583, IMG submission 132461) | Coastal salt marsh microbial communities from the Groves Creek Marsh, Skidaway Island, Georgia - 071405CT metaG (megahit assembly) | ecosystem: Environmental > Aquatic > Marine > Intertidal... | reverse complement strand
TAATGTGGTGCTAAAGCGCGCCATATCGGTTATTTCACCCTGACGAATGCCTTCGGCAGCATGGATAGCCTGTCCCAGCAGGGTTAGCTTGCCTTCAGCACCGATTTCCGCGATTAGACAGGCAAATCGCGACGAGCCTAAATCAACAACCGCAAAGGGTGATTTGGTAGATGGATAACGTTTTGCCATCAGGTTTTCCTCCCCTTGCCGCGAATGGGAATATTGGGCTCAACGATCAGCTGGCCGGGGACGCGTAAATCAATGGCGGCCAGATCGCGCGCGGTAATTGCGGTTTCCTGTTCCAGCTTGGCCAGCCGTGACCAGGCCAGTACCGGATCGCGTTCTGGCAGGCGAATAGCCAGACCCGAACGCATATGAATATCCCAGCGTCTTTGCGAGATATATTGAACCGCCCAGACATCGGAAAAAATTTCCGGCTCGGTACGCAAAATATCAATGATCATGCCAGCGCGTTCCGCCGCGCCCTTGCCAGAGGCAACAATCAGATGGTTGAAATCTGCCGGATTAGCCCCTTGAATGACCACGCCACTGGCATCGATTAATTGATGACCCTTCGCGCTTTGTAGCAAGGCAACAGGCTGGCGTTCGGACAAGCGGATTTCCAGCTTGTCAGGCAGGGTTCGGATAATGACCACATCTTCTACCCAGCCCAACTGCAAGATATCCTCGCGCATGGCCATTAAATCGATAGCCAGAATGGATTTGCCTTTCATCTGATTGGCGATCGCTGCAATATCCTGTTTGTCTGTATGATTACGACCCTTAATTTCAATAATCCGGGGGGTAAAGCCTTGCGCAATAGCGATACGATGAAATTCATCACGCAATAAATCTGCTTTAAAATAGCCCGCAACCCCGCAAATAGCAGTTAGAATAAGGGTAAAGCTGACAAGGCCGGCCTTTATTGAAAAGCCTGTCTTGCGGGCGGTGAAAATCGCTGGCAGGGCTAGTCGTCGCATTGGGCAATCTCCAGCAAATGATTTACCAGCTCTTCACCTGAAATACCGACAAAGGCGGCCTGTTCGGGGGTTAGCGAGGTAGCGGTCATACCTGGCTGGGTATTGACCTCCAGCATATAGAGCTGATCGGCTTCCTCATCCCAGCGATAATCAGCACGAGCAACCCCGCGGCAGCCCAGTATCTGAAAGGCGCGTTCTGCCCATTCACAGGCTTGCATGGTGATATGTTCGGGAATATCGGCAGGCAGAATATGGCGCGATCCGCCCGGCTTGTATTTAGCGTCAAAATCATAGAAATGCTCATCCACGATAATTTCGGTAACGCATAGAGCGCGCCCATCCAGAACCGATACGGTCAGCTCCTTGCCCGGAATATACACCTCTGCCATCAGATCGGTTGTGGCTGGCCACAGGCTGCGTTCAGGGGCGCTGTCTGTTTCCTTGACGATCACCACCCCGACGCTGGAGCCATCATTGCGCGGCTTTATCACATGAGCGCCGGTATAATCAGCGGGATAAACATGGCTGTCCTGTTCCAGTTGCAACAGCGAAGGTACAGCTATGCCAACCGAAGCAAATATCAGGCGCGAGCTGATTTTATCCATTGCAGTTGCCGATGCCAGCACGCCGCTATGGGTGTAGGGGATATTCAGGATATTCAGCATCCCCTGTATAGAGCCATCCTCGCCAATCTGGCCATGTAATGCATTAAAGACGCGGTCAGGCTGGATATCTTCCAGTTTGGCAATGATATCCCTGTCCAGCTCTACCTCTATCGCATCCCAGCCCGCAAGGCGGGCAGCTTTGCTGCAAAAGCTGGCCGAAACCCGGCTAACCGCGGCTTCGGATGTCCAGCCGCCCATCAATACAGCTACCCGTCGGTCAAATGCTGGCATCTTCGCCTCCCTTGCGGCCAATACGGCGAATTTCCCAGCGCAAACGAATACCGCTTCTTGCCTCTACCGCATCGCGGACATCCTCGCCCAGCTGCTCTAAATCCTGCGCCCGTGCCCCGCCCTTGTTGATCAGGAAATTACAATGCTTGTCTGAAATGGAGGCTTCGCCGCGCTGCCAGCCACGACACCCTGCAGCATCAATTTCCTGCCAGGCCTTAGAGCCATCCGGATTGGCAAAGGTCGAGCCGCCTGTCCGCACGCCGACCGGCTGGCTATCGGCTCTGGCTGCTATCATCTCTTTCATGGTGGCGCGGATGGCTTGGCTATCGCCTGGCTGAACAGCAAAGCTGGCATGGGTAAAAATCCACCCCTCCGGCACAATGGTGTGGCGATAGGCCATTTGTAATTTTTCCGCGCTAACCTCAAACTCTGTGCCATCGCGTGCCAGCCCGTGGGCATTTATCAGAACATCTCTGAATTCTGTGCCATAACAGCCGGCATTCATCACCAGACCGCCCCCTATCGTGCCGGGGATAGTGACCATAAATTCAAGTCCTGTCAGAGCGTGCCTTGCTGCATATCTGGCAACTTCTGCATCCGCACAGCCTGCTTGTGCAATCAGGGTGTTAGCTTCATGGCGAATGGTGTTTAAATGCTTGCCAAGATGGATAACTACCCCCTCAACTCCGCCATCGCGCACCAGGGTATTTGACCCTGCCCCCAATGCCATAACAGGAATATCTGCCGGGCATTGCCGCAGGAAATTTTGTAAATCGGCTGCATCTGCCGGGGCAAACAGCCAGTCAGCAGGCCCGCCTACCCGTAGCCAGGTCATCTTGGCCAATGGCTCTGCCCTGACCAGCTCGCCGCGCAGATTATGGATTAACTTGTCCAGTTTTATGGTCATTGGCCAGCCTCCGTTACCAGAGGGGTGTTGCGCAATTCTGCCAGCTGTTCTGGCAAGGCTGCTGCCCAGGCGGTCACCGTCCCAGCGCCCAAACACATCACCAGATCGCCGCTGGAAGCCAGCGTGTCAATCTGCTCTGCCAATGCTTCTGGTGCAGACAGTACATGAACCGAACGATGTCCCCAGGCGCGCAAGCCTTCAGCCAAATCTTCTTTTTCAAACCCTTCAATTGGGTCTTCGCCTGCGGCATAGACATCGGCAACAACCACATGATCTGCTTCGTTAAAACAGGCACAAAAATCGGAAAATAAATCGCGCAGGCGGCTATAACGATGGGGCTGAACAACCGCGATGAGTTTATTTTGCTCTGCCTGCATCCGTCCGGCAGAAAGGGCGGCACGTATCTCTACCGGATGGTGGCCATAATCATCGATAATGGTGATGCCATCTGTCTCGCCCTTGAAATCAAAGCGCCGACCCACGCCTTTGAACTGGCGCAAACCGGAAAGAATAATTTTTGGATCAATCGCCATCTCCAGACAGATGGAAATTGCTGCCAGACAATTTTGCACATTATGCTCGCCTAGCATCGGGAATTGCACATTATCCAGCCTGTCAATTTTGATATCCAGCCTGTCAGATAACAGTACATCAAATATCATCTGGCCTTTTTCATGCCGCAGATTAACTGCCCTTACATCGGCATTGGCAGACAGGCCATAGGTAATCACCCGCCTGTCAGACACCGCTGGCAGCAGCTTTTGTACCGATGGGTGGTCAATGCAAAGCGAGGCAAATCCGTAAAAGGGAATTGAGGCGATGAAATTTTCAAACGCGCTTTCCAGATTTTCAAAAGAGCCATGATGGTCAAGATGTTCAGGGTCAATATTGGTAACAATCGCCACGGTTGGCTTCAGGCGGGAAAACGACCCGTCACTTTCATCAGCCTCTACCACCATCCAGTCACCACTGCCCAGCTTGGCGTTGCTACCCCAGCTAGAGATAATCCCGCCATTTATTACTGTCGGGTCAATATCGGCCGCATCCAGCAAGGTTGCCACCAGCGAGGTTGTGGTGGTCTTGCCATGGGTACCGGCCACCGCCACCGACCAGCGCAAACGCATAAGCTCGCCCAGCATTTCAGCGCGGTGAACCACTGGTAAATAGCGTGCCCGCGCTGCCACCAGCTCAGGGTTGTCCGGCTTAATCGCGGTGGAAATGACCACAATGGACACGCCGTCCAGATTTTCTTCCTTTTGTGGGATGGAGACCTCTATGCCGCGGGCGCGCAAACGCCGGACATTGGCGCTTTCTGAAATATCGCTTCCCTGCACCTTATAGCCCAGCTCATGCAGAATTTCGGCAATGCCGCTCATGCCGATACCGCCAATGCCGGTGAAATGAATTCTGCCAATAGAGAGGGGAAGGGCGGTCATGCGGCCTCCTTATTCTGGTGTGTGTCCCAAGAGACCAGGTAATCAGCAATTATTCTGGCGGCATCCGGGCGGGCGTGTGCGCGTGCAGAACTGGCCAGCTGCTGGCGCATCGCGTTATCTTCCATCAGCTCGGCCAGCTTTTCAGACAGGCTTTGCGCGGTAAGGTCTGCCTCGGATAGCAGGAAACTGCCCTTATGGGCGCATAGCTGCCGGGCATTGGCTTGCTGGTGATTATCCAAAGCGCGGGCAAAGGGAATAAAAATGGCCGCACGTCCTGCACAGGCGATTTCTGCCACAGATGATGCGCCGGCCCGGCTGATGATCAAATCGGCTTCTGCCATCACCTCTGCCACATTTTCAAAGAAAGTTTTCGTCTCGGCAGTGATTTCATGTTCGCGGTAAAAGGCATCCAGGGCTGTTTTTTGCTCGTCTCTGACTTGCTGGGTGATGGCCAGGCGGCGGCGCAAGGAAACCGGCAACAGCGCAAGGGCAGCCGGTATAATTTCGGCAAATAATGCAGCGCCTAACGAGCCACCAAATATCGCCAGCCGGAAGGGGCTGTTCTTTTTTGTTGTAGCTTTATAAGGCGCGATTTGGGTAAAATTATCGCGCACTGGCAGGCCTGTTTGGTAAATCGGGGTGTTGGCGGGCAGCCTTTTATTATCCGGCCAGCTGGTAAACAGGGCTTTGGTAAAACGTGCCAGCATTAAATTGGTGCGCCCGATAACCGCATTTTGTTCATGCATCACTGCGGGGATAGCAAGGCACCATGCCGCACATATGGGCGCTGCGGCCGGATAGCCCCCAAAGCCCAGCAAGATAGAGGGCCGCTTTGTTGCCAGCATAAACAGGCTGGCGGCAAACCCGCCTGCCAATTGGCCAAAGGCCAGTATCCGTTTAATGGCGGGGCCTGCAAAGGGCGAGGCAGAGGCAAGAATTTTGTGCGGGATATGGGCAGGGATAAGGCGCGCGCCCCGCTTGTCAGTCAACAACAAAATCCTGTGTCCATCTGCCAGCAAGGTTTCTGCAATGCAAATCGCCGGCATCACATGACCGCCTGTCCCGCCCGCGGCCAGACAAATATATTTTGAATTGGATAGGGTTGCTCTCATCGGCTGGCCTCCGCCATCATGGCCGGATGGTCAAAACGGCTAACCTCAGATGGATGTTGCTTGCGGCTAAGGGCGAGGATCAGGCCAAGGGTAAGCCCGCTTGCCATCAGCGATGAGCCGCCATAGCTGATAAAGGGCAGGGTCATGCCTTTTGTGGGAATAAGATTTAGCGAGGACGCCATATGAATGGCAGCCTGTACCCCGAACTGGGTGGCCAGCCCGGATACCGCCAGCATAGAGAACATATCTCTGGCAATCAGCGATTGGGCATAGCCGCGAATAACCACAAAACCAAACAGCCCGATAAGGAACAAACAGGCCAGAAGGCCATATTCTTCTGCTGCGACAGAGAAAATAAAATCGGCATGGGCATCTGGCAGGTGCAGCTTTACCTGACCATCGCCAGGCCCAACCCCATACCAGCCACCTTCCACAAAGGACTGGATAGACCGCTCTGTTTGCAGATTGCCACCGGCAAAAAACTTGTCTACCCGAACCTGTACATGACCCAAAAAGCTGTAGGCCAGGAAGCCTGCCAGAGGGGCAAGGGCGAGGGCAAGCAATATAAGCAGTAAGGGCAAGCCCGCCAGAAACATCTGAAACCCAAAGGTCAGAACAACAACAGCGGTCATGCCAACATCCGGCTGCAGGATCAAAATGGCCACCACTGCCCCAACTACCACGGATGCCCATGCCCAGCCCGGAAAATTATCCTGTTCGCGCCACAATCCTAACAGCCAGGCTGAAATAATTGCCAAAATCGGTTTGATAAATTCAGAAGGTTGCAGGCGCAGCCCCCCTATCATCAGCCATCTGGTCGCGCCCTTGACTTCCGGGCCAATCACCAATGTGGCGAGCATCAATCCGGTTATTACCAGCCCGCCAAGCAAGCATAGTATGCGAATGGTTCGGCCGCTTAAAATAGAGGTCACCAGCATGACAAATAAAGCAGGCAGCATGAACATCAGTTGGCGGAACACAAAATGATGTTCACCAAGGCCAATACGTTCTGCCACAGGCGGGCTGGCGGCCATCACCAGCACACCGCCCAATACCATTAATAATAACGTGCAGGTTAGCATCATCCTGTCTACTGTCCACCACCAGATGCCAAGGCGCGATCTGTCTGTTCGATTAAACATGATGCCCCCTTAACGATGATTGCTCATAAGGGGTGGCCAGCTTGTCTATCTGGGCAGCAGCAAGGGCGCAAAATTGCATCCCCCGCGCTTCAAAGCTGGTATATTGATCAAATGAAGCCGCAGCGGGGGAGAGTAAAATCACCTGCTGGGACGACCTTTCCTGTCTGGCAGAAAGGCTGGCCGCCTCTACCGCCTCTTCCAGCGTATCAAAGCAGCTAACAGGAATATGTTCTGACAGGCTGGCGGCAAAATCATTTGCACAGGCACCAAACAGATAGCTTTTGGCAACATGGCTTAAATACGGGATACAGGCATCCAGCCCGTCTTCCTTGGCAATCCCGCCAGCACACCAGTGGATATTCTCAAAACTGGCCAGTGCGCGCGCCGCTGCCTCGCCATTAGTGGCTTTGCTGTCATTTACAAACAGGATATTGTCAATTTGCCCGGCAGGTTGCAGGCGATGCGGCAAGCCGGCAAAGCTGGCAATGCCCTTGTCAATTTCTGCCTCGCTCAGCCCAAGGGTGCGGCATACATATCTGGCGGCCAGCGTATTCTGTGCGTTATGCAAGCCTTTTAAGGCCAGATTTTCGAAGGGGGCGATATGGCTGGCTTCTTCTTGCTGCTCAGCGCGGGCAAGGCGGATAATTTTCATTCTGTCCTGATAGCAGCTTGCCAATTCATCCAAGGCCTCGCCTTCGCCCAAAACAGCCAAACCATCTGTATTGACAGAGGCCAGAACCTGTTCTTTGGCGCGGATATAGCCAGCCATACCGCCATGCCTGTCCAGATGATCCGGGGTGATATTCATAATCACCGCGATATCGGAACAAAGGGAGGGCGTTACTTCCAGCTGATAAGAGGAAAGCTCGATGACATTTACGCCATCTGCCCCCACCGGTTTCAAAGCCGTTACCGCTGCCCCAATATTGCCGCCGACCGAACAGTTAATGCCAGCCTGTCCCAGAATATGCGCGATAAGGGCTGTCGTGGTGGATTTGCCATTTGTCCCTGTAATGGATATCCAGCGCCCCGCACGCCCGCGCCGAAGGGCAAATTCCACCTCAGAGATAATCGGCACGCCTGCATCAATACAGCGTTTTGCCGCCGGGTGAGGGGCGGGGTAGTGATGGGGAATGCCGGGGCTGATAACCATCGCATCCAGCCCGTCCATATCCCAGTCATTAAAATCCCTGAAATAGGCTTCTGTCTGAGGGGCTGCCCCCTTATCATCAAACAGATTTACTAAAATGCCATCTTCTATACAGGCATCCAGAACCGCCTGGCCAGAACGACCCATGCCCAATATGGCAATGCGATTAAAGATTTTTTTGTGTGTTTTTGTCATCTGCCCCCCCTATCGCAACTTCAGGGTGGACAGGCTGATCAAGGCCAGGATGACAGAAATAATCCAGAAGCGAATAACGATGGTGCTTTCCGGCCAGCCTTTTTTCTCAAAATGATGATGCAAAGGTGCCATCAAAAAGATACGCTTGCCGGTCAGCTTGAAAGAGGCCACTTGCAAGATAACAGACAGGGTTTCGACCACAAATAATCCGCCGGCAATAGCCAGAACCAGCTCATGGCGGGTAGCCACAGATACCGCCCCCAACGCCCCGCCAAGTGCAAGCGATCCAGTGTCGCCCATAAAGACTTTGGCAGGCGGAGCATTAAACCATAAAAAGCCTAGCCCTGCGCCAATAATCGCCCCTAGCAAGGTCGCCAGATCGCCTGTACCCGGCACGTAATGTATCTGCAAATAATTGGCAAAATTGATGTTCCCGCTTAAATAGGCAATCAGGCCAAAACAGACACAAACAATCATGACCGGCACAATCGCCAGCCCATCCAGACCATCTGTCAAATTCACCGCATTGGATGCCCCGACAATTACCAGCATGGCAAAAGGTACATAAAACAGCCCCAGATAAATCAGGGAATCCTTGAAAAAGGGCAGGGCAACGCCATAACGCAGATTATCAGGCGATAGCTGGATAAAAATCAGGCTGGCCAGCAAGGCGACCCCTAATTGAAGCAGTAATTTTTGCCGCCCGCTCATCCCGTCACTGGAACGTTTTTTCAGCTTTAGCCAGTCATCGGCTGCCCCTACCATTCCAAAGGCAGCCGCTACCAGCAATACCGGCCATAAATAAGGATTGGAAAGCGGTACCCATAAAAGGGTTGCAAATATAAAGCTGAATAAAATCAGCAAGCCGCCCATGGTTGGCGTACCGGCCTTTGCCAGAATATGGCTTTCCGGTCCATCCTGACGGATAGGCTGACCTTCTGCTTGATGGACTTTTAGCCAGGCGATAAACCGCTCGCCAAAGAACAGGGATACCAGCAAGGCTGTCATAAATGCCCCGCCAGAGCGGAAAGTGATATATCTGAACAAATTTAGTATCTTGTATTCATCAGCAAAGGGAAGAAGCAGATCAGGCAGCATGGAAAACACCCCCCTCTGGCGCGGTAGGGCCGGTACGTGTATCGCGCAATTTTTCGATCAGATAGTGGCTAACCTTATAGGCAGAAGAGCCATGAGAGCCTTTCACAAGGATGAGGTCTGCCGGGCCGATAAGGCTGTCCAGATCTGTTTCCAGCGCTTCTATCAGCGCATCGGCAGTATCAAAGCTATGCTTGCCAATATGGCCGGGCAATTTGGCACAACAGGCGTGCATCATCGGGCCAATAGACAGGATATTGCGCGCCCCCGCAGCCTCTATGGTAGGGGTAAGGGCAAGATGTTCTGCCATGCCGGCCTCCCCCAATTCCAGCATATCGCTAAAGACAAGCAGAAGATGGCTGTTATCGATATCTGCGGCCATATCAAGGGCGGCCCGCATCGACGCCGGGCTGGCATTATAGCTGTCATCAATTAAACGAAGATTACGCCCTTTATGAGTGAGCAGATGAAGCCGGCCGCGCCCTTCGCTTTCCTGCATATCGGCAAATTTTGGCAATAGCGCGTCAATATCCAGCTTTAGCGCATAGGCAACTGCCAGCGCACAAAGAGCGTTCATCGCATAATGTTTGCCGCGCATACCAAGGGTAAATTGAATTGTCTTGCGCGCCCCGCTCTTGTTTGGACAGGGCAAGCTGGCCGTGATGTGCAGACCTTCCTGTAAAGCTGCTATGTCTTCAAGGCGCAGGGTGCTGTCCTGTGATGTGCCAAAGCTGATGATATTTCTGAGGCCGGACAAGCGCGCAGAGCCGGCAAGCTGGCCAAAAAATTCATCATCGCGCGGCAGAATGGCTGTGCCAAACGCATCCATGCCCAGAAATATTTCAGCCTTTGCTTCGGCAATCTCTGACAGGCTGTCAAAAAATCCGGCATGGGCATTTGAAATGCGGGTAATAATGGCGATATCGGGGCGCACCATCTCGGACAAGAGGGCGATTTCGCCAGCATTATTCATCCCCATCTCCGTGACCAGAAAATCGGCATCACCAGCCATATTTGCCAGCGTCAGCGGCACGCCCAAATGATTGTTTAAATTGCCCTTTGTGGCATGGGTTTGCCCGGCGACGGCCAGCATGGCCGCAATCATATCTTTCGTCCCTGTTTTACCAACAGAGCCGGTAATAGCGATCTTGCCGGCCTTTGTGTGATGGGCGATATGTTTGGCCAGCAGCTGAAAGGCTTTTTTCACATCCTTGACACATAATTGAGGCAGGCGGATATCTTTGTTTGGCTGGCTGACCATCGCGGCCTGTTGCGGGACACCATCCAGACCAGCCAGGAAAATATGCCCGTCTGTCTGGCTTCCTTTCAGCGCTACAAATAGCGTGTTTTTTGCCATTTTCCGGCTATCTATTACCGTATGGGTCAGCACAAAATCCGGCAGGATGTCATTCAGCCAATAGCCACTGCATAGCTCGGCAATTTGGATTGGATTAAGGGCAGAAAGGCTCATATTGCTTGCCTTTCCCCAAGTCGGCTTAATGCATGGCGTGCCACACTGGCATCATCAAAAGGCAGGGTTTCTGTACCGATCATTTGTGATGTTTCATGCCCCTTGCCCGCGATAAGCAGGGTATCGCCCCCGCCCAATGCAGCGATGACAGTCTTTATGGCTTCATCCCGCGGCGAGATTTCAAGGGCATTTGGGCATCCTTTGCGGATTTCTGCACGAATGCCAGCCGGGTCTTCGCTGCGCGGATTATCATCTGTGATAATAATTTCATCTGCCAGTTTGGCTGCGATAGCGCCCATTTTTTGGCGCTTGGTTTTATCACGGTCACCGCCACAGCCAAACACTACTTTCAGCTTGTCCGGGGTTTGTGCCCGCAAGGCGCCCAGCGCAGCTTCCAGTGCGTCCGGAGTATGGGCAAAATCAATAATAATACGCGCCCCGGCCGGATGACCATGTACGGGCTGCATACGTCCACGCACCGGGGTCAGGGCAGGCAGTGCGCCAAAAGAATCCTGCAAGGGCATACCGGAGGCATAGGCCGCTGCTGCTGCCATAACCGCATTAACCGCCTGAAACGTGCCAGACAGGGCAACCGGAAAGCGAAAGGCTTCGCCTCTGGCAATGATCTGAACATCCAGGCCAAAGGGGTGGGTATCTATCTGCCGGATGCAAAAATCAGCCTCCGGATTAACGCCAACTGTCCAAACAACAATACCTCTTTCTGCCAGCTGATCTTTCAAAATCATAACCGCCGGGTCATCGGCATTTAGAATAGCTGTTCCAGCATCCAGCAGATTTTCAAAAAACAGCCGGGATTTTGCTTTCAGATAGGCATCCATATCCCCATGCCAGTCCAGATGATCCTGACTGAGATTGGTAAAGACAGCGACATTTACGCCAAGACCTGCCATCCTGTCCTGATCCAGCCCGTGGCTGGAGGCTTCAAAAGCAGCATGGGTAATCCCCGATTTTGCTAGATTATGAAACAGGGCAAATAGATCTTCTGCTGCAGGTGTGGTCAGATTGGCCGTGCTGCTGGCCAATTCAGCAACGGGGCAGGCAACGCCCAGCGTACCAATGCTGGCAGCAGGCCAGGTGGCACGCTTCCAAATCTGGCGCATATATTCCACAATCGATGTTTTGCCATTTGTGCCGGTAACGCCTACCAGCATACCAGGGCGTGCCGGATATATCGCTGCACAAATACGTGCATAATCACGGCGCGGGGCAGGTGAATAGATATGCGCAATCCCTTTCGGCAAAGACAGGCTTTCCCGATCGCTTAAAATGGCTTGTGCACCTTTTTCCAGCGCATCTGTGATAAAGTCATGCCCGTCCAGCTTTGCCCCGGGCAAGGCAGCAAATAATCCGCCTGCTGTGATACGCCCTGAATGCGCGCTGGCATGGGTGATGTTCTGGTCTGTATCGCCAGATTTCAATTCTGCTGATGGCAGATATGTGCATAACTCAGAAAGATGCAAAAATAGCTCCCTTGCCGCCGATATTCAGGTTTGGCTCAAGATTTTGGCGAATTTCCGGCGCCTTTATGTCCACAGGAAGGACACCCAGTACCGGAGCGGCTTTTTTCACAATTTCGGCGATCACCGGGGCAGCTACCCAGCCAGCGGTGGCATAGCCATAAGAAAATTTCTGCGGCTTTGGCTCATCCACCATGACAAAAACCAGATAGCGCGGATTATGAATGGGAAAGGCAGCAATAACCGATGTCAGATTGGCTTTTTTATTATAGCCGCGTGCCCCTTTTTTCAGCTTCTCAGCAGAGCCTGTCTTTGCCCCAACCAGATAGCCCGGCGCATCGGCATAATTGGCTGTGCCATCTTTGTGCGAGACTACAAGGCGCATCATAGAGCGCACCTTTTTTGTAGTTTCCGGCGAGAAGATACGCACCCGCTCTATCACCGCATCGGCATCACGAAGCAACAGGGTCGGGGCAATAAACTCGCCATTGCCGGCCGCAGCAGCGATGGCTCCAGCCGCATGGACAGGCGATACAGACAGCCCATAGCCATAGGAAATGGTGATGGTGGAAAGCCGTCCCCATTTTTGAGGGTAAAGGGGCTGTGAGGTTTCCGGCAATTCAAGTGACGGGCGCGCCAGCAATCCCAGCTTTTCCATATAGCTGCGCTGCAATACAGGGCCGATATCCTCTGCCACTTTGGCCGAGCCGATATTGGAGGAATAGACCAGCACTTCGGACAGGTTCAGCGACCGGTCATAGGGGTGATAATCGCTGATAGGAAAGCCGGAAATATATAAAGGCCTGGACACATCATAAGACGAGCCAAGCGAGGCGGTATCTGTTTCCAGCGCAATAGCGGTGTTCAGTACCTTAAAGATGCTGCCCATTTCAAATACGCCCTTGGTCGCCCGGTTGAACAGCGCATCTTCGCTGGCATCGGCAAAATGATTGGGGTCATAATCTGGCAGGGAAACAAGGCTGATAATCTCGCCATTTTGCATATCCATTACCAGGCCAGCCCCGCCAACCCCCTCAAAGCGCTCAATTTGATAAGCAAGGGATTGACGTACAATCGCCTGAACGCCCAAATCGATAGATAGATGCACATCCCGGCCAGCCGAAAGCCGGTCATCCATACTTTTTTCCATACCAGCAATGCCGCGCCCGTCCCTGTCTACCTGACCGACAAGGTGGGCCGCCTCTGCCCCATGCGGATAGCTGCGAAGTGCAGTCTGGCTGATATTCACCCCCGGCAGGCCAAGTGCCAGAATAGCGGCATGGCGGGCAGGGGTGATTTTTCTGTCCAGCTCGACAAATCGGCTGTTGCGGGCAAGGGCTTTGAGGATATCCGCCTCTGATTTTCCGGGCAGGAGAGGGGCGAGCTTTTCTGCCACCTCATAGGGGTCAAGCACCATTTTCGGGTCAAGATGCAGGCGCATCATCGGCAGGGTACTGGCCAGCAAGCGGCCTTTGCGATCATAAATGGCTCCGCGCGGGGCGCTGGCTGCTATATTTGATTTATTCGCCCCAAGCGTATCGGAACTGGTCACAAGCCAGACCGCCTTGGCACTGATACCCATAAAACAGCTAGATGCGATAACACCGGCTATCAGCAATCTTGCCCGTGCCACCCGCCGCGATTTATCAGGGTCGGGGCGCGATGGCCAGACCCGCCGCCACAGCGCGGCAAC
>Ga0181583_10002519_pt1 | contig 13590 bp, 9 predicted proteins | sample 071ome_31_FD_132461 | JGI IMG/M metagenome (GOLD analysis project Ga0181583, IMG submission 132461) | Coastal salt marsh microbial communities from the Groves Creek Marsh, Skidaway Island, Georgia - 071405CT metaG (megahit assembly) | ecosystem: Environmental > Aquatic > Marine > Intertidal zone... | reverse complement strand
TGACCCATTGGTTATCAGTCGCCTTTGTGATTTGGATGTTATTGATAAGTCCAGTGTGTTCACCTTTCGGGAAATGGTGATAAAAATCATGGCCTAATGCCAAAAAGTTTAGTCCAATGTAATTTAATTGGTCATATCCGATGAAAGCAAATTTACTAGGCTCGGCAAGAGATGAGTCGACAAATTCTTTTGTAAATGATTCTGTCAAACTATCAAGCCCATAAATCATATTAATCTGAGGATAAATAATACGTTTTTCATCGACTTCATCAATAGACATCACGTTTTGATACCATTCTAAATCTCCAACTATATAGCTATCGTATTTTCTTGCAATCGCTTTGTATTGAGATAGCTTTGAAAAGTTATTGGTTCCTGCGTTAATCAGTAAAACCTCTTCTTTTCGTGGTGGTTTTGGGGAGATTTTATTGTTGCTGTAGATGACCTTTTTATAACTGATCCCAGCTTTTTGAAGTTCATTTATCCAAACGGCTACTCTTTCGTTTTGTTCTTTTGGAGTAACTAAACACCAATCGTGATTGGGATATTTAATACGTAGATCTCCTATCAAACCGCGAATCCTATACATATCATCTGCGAAAAAATTAAGAGAATTAACGGTATTAGGTAAATTCAGTTGTTTTAGTGGTGAAATCCAAAGAAAATCAGTGTGTTGAAGATGTGATGCTATCGTATTTGTAGATTTTTGATCTATTGGACCCACTAGGACATCTAAGGTCTGAAATGCTTTGCTTTTGGTAATATCAATTAATGTCGAGTCATTTTTTAGGTTTAAATCCCATGTGAATACTCTAACGTGTAAACCGAGAGTTTGTAATCTACTTAAAGCAATCTTCACTCCGCTGTAGTAATCCAATGCAGCCTGTCCGATTGCTTTTTGACTTTGGCTGGAATTGGAATCGTTGTAAATGGGTAGTAAGAAACCAATCCTTAATACAGCGGTATCTGCTGCATGAGCCTGTTTGCTTAACAAGGATAAACAAACGAAACAAAGTATATTTATCGGTTTCAAGATTTTGTTCATATTATTCCCATTCTATAGTTGCAGGTGGTTTTGAGCTGATGTCGTATACTACTCTATTTATTCCTTTTACTCGATTAATTATTGCATTGGATATGTCCGCAAGCAATTCATAGGGTAAATGAACCCAATCTGCGGTCATTCCATCCGTGCTACTAACGGCTCGTAGGGCAACCACTTGTTCGTAGGTCCTTTCATCACCCATAACACCGACGCTATTAACGGGTAATAAAATGCTTCCAGCTTGCCAGATTTTATCGTACCAACCCGCATCTCGTAGTTTTTGAATATAAATGTAATCTGCCTCTTGTAGTAATTCTACACGATTTCGATTCACTTCGCCTAAAATTCTGATTCCGAGACCAGGACCAGGGAATGGGTGTCTTCCTAACAAATGTTGTGGTAATCCAATGGCGGTTCCTACACGACGGACTTCATCCTTGAACAATGAACGAAGAGGTTCGATAACCTTTAGATTCATTTTTTCTGGAAGTCCACCTACATTGTGGTGACTTTTTATGGTTGCAGAGGGTCCATTCACGCTTACACTCTCTATAACGTCTGGATAAATGGTACCTTGTGCTAGCCACTTGGCATCTTGAATTTTTTCTGCTTCCCTTTGGAATACTTCGACGAATACACGTCCTATGGTTTTTCTTTTGTCCTCTGGATCAGTTAATCCTTCGAGTTCTCTGTAGAATTCCTCAGAGGCATCAATGGCCTTTAAATTAAGATTCATCGATTCATAACTATCCTGCACATCACTGAACTCATTTTTTCGAAGCAATCCATTATCTATGAATATACAGGTTAGTCTATCACCTATAGCTTGATTGAGCAACGCTGCAGCTACGGAACTATCAACACCTCCTGATAAACCAAGAATTACACGATCTGTAGGTCCAATTTGTTTTTGAATGTCCGCAACGTTTTCTTCAATAAAATGTCCTGGCGTCCAGCTTCCTTCGCAGCCACAAATATCAAATGCGAAGTTTCTCAGAAGCTCTAAACCTTCTGTTGAATGGTACACTTCTGGGTGGAACTGAATACCAAAAACTGGATTAGCACAGTTTTTTCTTTCGTATCCAGCCACAGGTATACTTTCAGACTTGGCGATAACCTCAAAATCTGCTGGCAATTCACCGATAGTATCACCATGACTCATCCAAACCTGGCTTTCATGACTTAAGCCATCTAAGAGTGCATTTTGAACACCCGTTTGAATCATTTTTGCCCGTCCGTATTCACGATGCTCACTTTTACTTACCACACCACCGCTTGCTTTAACCATATACTGGGCCCCATAACAAATGCCTAGTATAGGTGCTTGTTTAATCAAGGAATCTACGTCTATTTGTGGTGGATTTACATCATTGACAGAACAAGGGCTACCACTTAAGATGATTCCCCTTGTATGGGTGTCTGGCTTTATTTCTGAATTGTAAGGGTGGATTTCACAATATACATTAAGCTCTCTTAGTCGTCTCGCAATTAATTGCGTGTATTGAGAACCAAAATCATAGATAAGAATTTTCTCTGTCATGAAAGCAACAAAGTTAGTTATTAATAGGAGTGAATGTTGAACTATTTACTATGCTGAAGGAGGTTTTTAAACTGAACAAATGCGGTATTGAATGCGCGCAACATAAATTCGATTCGTGTACCTCGAAGTTTGTATTGTTTCACGGAAATGTGATCATTGATTTTCACAGCTATCCATATGGTTCCAACTGGTTTTTCTTCAGTACCTCCAGTTGGCCCAGCAATTCCTGTAGTCGCAATGGCTACCGAGGTATTCATAACTTGACTAACTCCGTTCACCATAGCAACGGCTACTTCTTTTGAAACGGCTCCATATTTTTGAATTAAGTCTGCATCGACATTTAGAACATTGGATTTGATTTGATTGGCATATGAAACTACGCTTCCCTGAAAATAGGTAGATGCACCACTTACACTTACTAGTTGATTTCCAATGTATCCGCCAGTGCAACTTTCAGCGGTAGAAATTTGAAAATCTTTTTCTATAAGGATTTTGGCCCATTGTTCTGAGATAGGGGAGTCGGTGGTGTCAACGACCCAATCACCTAGCTCATGGATTAACTTTTCCCATTTTTGATCAAATTCATTTTGAGTTATGGTAGAATTTAAGGCGTTTAATCGAATTTTTACGATGTTATAAGACGGTAAATAAGCCAAACTGAAACGGTTCTTTATGGATTCCTCAAACGCTTCTAATTTTTGAGCTATTTTACTTTCAGGGATAAGTGCAGTGGTTAGGGTTCTATTGATAATGGGCTTTATATTGAACTCAGATTTTAATTTTGGGATTAATGAGTGCTCCATAATCTCAACTACTTCATATGGAACTCCTGGTAAAGAAGCTACCCAAACTCCTTGAATATCAAATAACATACCAGGAGCAGTTCCCTTTCTATTAAACAAGGTTTCACAAAGTGCGGGTAACATGGCTTGTTGTTTATTGATATCAAGTAACTCTCTACCTCGATCCGAAAAAATACTTTCTAGGTGTTTTAAAACATCTTTATCCCACCTCCAATCCGAGTGGAAGTATTCGGCTAGTGTATGTTTAGTAATATCATCCTTGGTTGGTCCTAATCCGCCTGTAATAATGATAAGTTTACTTCTTTTGATGGACAGGTCTAAACTCTCAATAATGGCCTGTTTAGAATCAGAAATGGCTTGTTTGTAATGGATGTTAAATCCTAAAGGAGTCAGGACCTTTGAGATAAATACACTATTGGTATCAACGGTTTGTCCCAACAATAGTTCATCACCAATTGTGATAATTTCTGCCTTCATGGATACAAAAGTATTCAATAAAGGAACGGGTGATTACTTTTTTTGATAGGGATATCAAACAGGGGTATGTTTGTGTCATGTCTGAGATAATTGTGTACACAGATGGAGCTGCTTTGGGAAATCCCGGACCAGGAGGATATGGAGTTGTGATGATGTATGGTCAACATCGTAAAGAATTATCCGAAGGCTTTCGTTACACCACAAACAACCGAATGGAGCTACTTGCCGTAATCATGGCATTAAGACATATCAAGAATAAGCAACTCTCAATTTTAGTACACACAGATTCAAAATATGTATGTGACGCTATAGCCAAACGTTGGTTACAAGGGTGGGTAAAAAAGAATTGGAAAAATGTCAAAAATACCGATTTGTGGAAAGAGTACATTCAGGTTTCACAGGGGTTTGACGTGAAATTTAAATGGGTAAAAGGACATGCTGGAATTGTTGAAAATGAGCGTTGTGATTTTCTGGCGACCGAAGCGGCAAAGAGTAACCCTACGGAGGTTGATGCTAACTACGAAAAACTAAATCCGCGCTAGAAAGATAAAAGTTGTTTGGCGTTCTCTATTGCCGCCTCCGAAATATCCTTTCCTGATAACATCACCGCAATAGATTTAATCCTTTCTTCATCACTTAATTCTCGTACTTGTGATGCTGTTGTGTTATTCGTATTCACTTTGAAAACCTCTAATTGTTGGTTTCCCGCAGCAGCCACTTGCGGCAGGTGACTAATCGATATTACCTGATGAGATTTTCCGAGTTCTCTAAATTGAACGGCCATTTTACCCGCCACTTCTCCGCTGATTCCGGTATCGGCCTCATCGTAAATGAGAGTAGGGAGTTGATTGGATTTTGAAACGACACTTCTAAAGGCAAAGTTTAGCCGTGATAGCTCTCCACCAGAAGCGATGTTTGAGACTTCTTGGACCGGTATGCCTGTATTTGCACTAAACAACAAGCGAATGGTATCGGCTCCGTCAGTTTTTAAATTGTCTTCATTGAACTCCAATTCAAATTCAACTTGGGAATTTTCCATGCCTAATGATTGGAGGATTTCTAGCGCCCGATTTTTAAGGGTTTCTGCCGACTGATTTCGAGCATTTGACCACATTAAGGCATACTCAATGCATTTTTTTTCTTGAATGTTAATCTGATCTTCTAAATAAGCGATTCGATCGTCTTTTGATCCTAATCCTTGTAACTCTTCAGACATTTTATCATTCAGATCAATCAATGATTGGGTGTCTTCTAGCCGATGTTTTCTTAATAGGGTATTGATTCTATCAAATCGTTGATTTAATGTACTTAACCTTTCCTCATCTTGTTCCGTTGAATCTGCTATCTTTAATGCCTCACTTGATATATCATCTAGCTCTATTTGTGTTGATTGCAGACGATTGTAGACATCGTTAAATCGAGAGTCTAGATTGACCAGAGGTTTGATGAGTTGCGTCAACTGAGAGAGTGCAGTGCTTAAATTATCTTCTTGTTCGGTTAACCCAGCAGCAACATGCGAAAAGGAATTTTTAATTTCTTCGGATTGAGTTAGTTTTTGAATTTCCTGTTCTATTTCAATTTCTTCACCTTTTACAGGATCTAACTCGTTGATTTCTTCAACCAAAAATTGGAGATAATCTTTCCGTTGAAGCGTTTCCTCTAGTTGTTCATTGAGTAGATTGAATTCAGCCTTCAACTTTTTAAGCTCATTAAATTCAGCTTTGTAGCTCTCAATAATCTTTGAATCAACCAATGCATCAATGATGGAGGTTTGTTGTTTCGCACTTGAAAGTAGTAATCCTGTATTCTGGGTTTGTATCTCAACAAGTTTGGCCCCAATTTCCTTTAAAACCGAGAGTGTAACGGGTGTATCGTTAATAAAGGCTCGACTTTTTCCATTGTTGTTTATTTCTCTGCGAACCGTGCAGAGGTCATCAAAATCAAGGTCGTGCTCATCAAAGTACCTGGAAAGATTCAATTTAACGACATCAAATTCAGCTTCGATGATACATTTGTTGCTGCCATCAGAAACAACCGAAGTATCAGCTCTATTTCCAAGGATTAGCCCGATAGCTCCCAATAAAATACTCTTTCCAGCACCTGTTTCACCAGTGATAGAAGTCAATCCCTCTTTAAAGTCGAGTTCAAGATGGTCAATGAGAGCATATTTGGAAATGCTAAGGTGTTTAAGCATTGACTATGATCTCGTTAAGATACCATTGAGTATCCATAAGTTTTCGTTAATCGATTTTTCTCCATAAATCGCTTCTTTGAAAGGTGTGAAGACGATTTCATTATTGATCACACCCACGGCATAACCAGATTTTCCATCCACTAACCCCTTAACGGCGTGTGCTCCTAACCTCGAAGCTAAGATACGGTCATTCGCGCTAGGTTTTCCTCCACGTTGAATATGCCCAAGTACTGTCACACGTGTATCGGCCTCAGGGAAATGATTCTGAAACTTTTTGGCAAGTTCATAAGCACGGCCATCTTCTTCTCCTTCCGCCACCACAAAAATCGAAAACTGTTTTTCACGGGTCTTATTTTTATGGTACTCTAGAATACTATCAAATTCTCCATTTTTTTCTGGGATAAAAACTCCTTCCGCACCTCCCGCTAACGCAGCGTTAAGTGCAATATGACCAGAGTGTCGACCCATTACTTCAACAAAGAAAACACGATTGTGTGCATCTGCCGTATCTCGAATTTTATCGATAGCATCAACTGCTGTATTGGTTGCCGTATCGTAACCAATGGTATAATCGGTTCCGGAGAGGTCATTATCAATGGTTCCAGGACACCCAATAACAGGAATATTAAACTCCTCTTGAAATTTAAGGGCACCGGTGTATGTTCCATTACCGCCAATAGCAACTATCGCGTCAATGCCGTGTTTTTGTAAGTTATTAAATGCTTGTTTTCTACCTTCAGTGGTTCGAAATTCCTCGGAACGAGCCGATTTCAATACGGTACCTCCGTATTGAATGATATTTGCTACGGAGGATGCTTCCATAGGAAAAATACGATCATGAATCATTCCGTCGTATCCACCAGTAATACCAGCGACATTGATTCCATAGTTGATACAAGTACGAACCGTTGCTCGCACGCAAGCATTCATTCCTGGAGCATCTCCACCTGAGGTAAAAACGGCGATTTTATTGATTTGGGTTGACATGTTTGTTCAAACTTCAAAATAAAGAAAAACCCCCGACATGGTCGAGGGTTTTTACGTTTATTGAAAATCTTTATTTAGATCGCCAATACACCTTTGAATCCAAATTGCACGTAATCGTTGTTGTTGCCTATTGCCGGTAGGTCTACAACTTTATCGATTTTAATGATGAATATATTGAATTCTACATCTTGAGCCGAACGTGCCAAAATCACTTCACCTTCTTCGAACGCGATTTCAGTGGTCATTTGGTCTTTGTTGGCCTTATATAAGTTGAACAAGTATTTAGTATCAGAAGCGTTATTGTAATCATTCAACGTTACTTTAACAAACGTTGTTCCATTACCAGATGTCCAGGTTTTACCCCACTGTTGTGCTCCGCTAGCCGTTCCATCCTTGATATCTTGTTCTGCCGGTGCAGTACCGTCCAACATCGGAGTGGCTTTGGTTAAATCAAAAGCGATGTGTTGTCCTTGAGAATTGATATTGAAAACTTTTTGGTTTGCAATTCCGTCTAAGCTCACCTGCTCAGGTACCACTGCTAACGTTACTGTTTTGGTTGTGCTCTCGCCGTTTCCATCTTTTGCGGTAAACTTATACTTTACATCATCACCAGGTGATCCGTAAGCATCAAACATGGCTACATACGAAAATGTTTTTCCACTGATTGAAGTATCTAATACCGTTTCCATGTTATCACCCCACTCAGCGACAATCATAAAAGAATTTAAAGATTCAGAACCAGCTGTAGCGGAGATATTAAAACTGATTTCCTTTCCACCGATAACCTCTGCATTTCCAGTGATGGATGAACCATCGTCTGTAAGGGAAATAGTGGGTTTCGGTAAATCATCTTCTCCATCTCCACAAGAGGAGACCAATGCCATGGCAGGTAATGCTGCCGCCATAAATAACCATTTTAGTTTCATAATTCTCTATTTTGTTTTCGCAAATTCTGACAAATCCCCGAATTATACAAGTATCGTCTGACAGCAAGGGCTTAATGATGTCAATTTGTCGGTTAATTTGCAAAAACTACTTTCAAAAGAATCATCAGCCCGCCATATTCAGTATTTTTGGAGATTGTACAGGTTTTGGCATAGCCATTGATTAAAGAAGTATAATGTTTGATAGCAAAGAGCCTTTTGCGCATTTGATGAATGAGGACGATCAAATGGATGGAACCCCAGAGTTTTTGCCATTGTTCTCTAAACAAGAGGAAGACGAGAGTAATAAAATGGATATACCGGATGAATTACCGGTATTAACCATCAAGAATACTGTTTTATTTCCAGGGGTAATTTTTCCAATTACTGTTGGTAGGGATAAGAGTATAAAATTGGTGAAGGATGCCAATAAGGGAGATAAAACGATTGCCGTTGTATCTCAAAAACACCAGGATGTGGAAGACCCATCATCTGATGATTTGTTTAAGACGGGTGTGCTAGCTAAGATCATTAAATTAATGAGAATGCCTGATGGTACAACAACCGTTATCATACAGGGTAAAAGGAGAATTGAAATAGGGGAGTTTACGAGTGAGGATCCTTATTTAAAGGCTAAAATAAACGCACAGCCAGATAAAGCCTTCAAAGAAGATAAAGAGTATAAGGCCATCATTGACTCTATCAAAGATATCTCCAATAATATCATTAATCTGTCTCCCAATATTCCGTCGGAGGCATCCATTGCCATTAGGAATATCGATTCGTCGGTGTTTCTCATCCACTTTGTAGCGAGCAACTTGAATGTTGGTGTTGAGGACAAACAGTTAATACTCGAAAACTTAGATCCCAAAAGCAGAGCTCAAATCGTTCTTGAACATGTAACGAAGGAGCTTCAAATGTTGGAACTCAAGGATCAGATTCAGAATAAGGTTCGTACAGACATAGATAAGCAACAGCGTGAGTATTTTCTTCATCAACAGATGAGGGCCATACAAGAGGAGCTCGGTGGTGAAACTCCTGATAAGGAAATTGAAAATCTTAGAGAAAAGGGAAATGAAAAGGCATGGAGCAAAGAAGTACATGAGCATTTCAATAAGGAACTAGACCGTTTAGGTCGTATCAATCCAGCTTCTCCTGATTATTCGGTAGGACTGAATTATGTACAATTGTTTTTAGATCTGCCTTGGGAAACATACACCCAAGATAATTTCGATTTAGAACATGCAGAAGGAGTTTTAGATGATGACCACTATGGATTAGAAAAGGTAAAAACACGCATTTTAGAATATTTAGCCGTTTTGAAGTTAAAAGGAGATCTTAAGTCTCCAATTATCTGTTTGCATGGGCCTCCTGGTGTTGGTAAGACTTCATTGGGAAAAAGTATTGCTAAGGCACTTGGACGAAAATATGTAAGAATGAGTTTAGGTGGTTTACACGACGAGTCCGAAATAAGAGGACATCGTAAAACTTACATTGGTGCTATGCCCGGAAGGATTATCCAGAGTTTAAAGAAGGTTTCTTCATCAAATCCTGTTTTTGTTTTAGATGAAATAGACAAGCTAGGTAGGGATTTCAGAGGAGATCCAAGTTCTGCTCTTTTGGAGGTACTTGACCCTGAGCAAAACGCTACTTTTTATGATAACTATTTGGAGCGCGACTATGACTTGAGTAAAGTGCTTTTTGTAGCCACTGCAAATAGCTTAGATACGATTCAACCTGCATTGCTTGATAGGATGGAGATTATTGATATTCATGGATATTCTCTGCAGGAAAAAAGAGAAATTGCCAAGAAGTATTTGATCCCAAAACAAAGAAAAGCGCATGGATTAAAGTCTTCCCAATTTAAGGTATCCGACTCAGCTTTGCAGTTGATCATCGAACAATACACTCGTGAAAGTGGGGTAAGGGGATTAGACAAAAAAATCGCTTCTCTCGCACGAGCTTCTGCAAAAAGTGAGGCATCCAAAGAAACATATAAAAAGACCGTCGGAGTAAAGGAAGTTGAGCAAGTTCTTGGACCAGAAAAACTGGAACCTGATCATTACGAAGACAATAGAACGGCAGGTGTTGTTGCTGGTTTAGCTTGGAGTCCTAGCGGAGGAAGTTTGTTGTACGTTGAAAGTTCTATTTCTCGTGGGAAAGGGCAATTAAAAGTAACAGGCCAATTGGGAGAGGTAATGAAGGAAAGTGTTTCTCTTGCGCATTCGTTTCTTAAGTCGCACGCGGATTATTTAGATTTAGACTACCAAGTTTTTGACCAGTGGAATGCACACGTACATTTTCCTGCTGGTGCCATTCCTAAAGACGGCCCATCTGCCGGTATAGCAATTCTAACCGCCTTGGCTTCTTTATTTACTCAGCGAAAAGTTAAGAAGGAACTTGCAATGACCGGGGAAATCACACTTAGGGGTAAAGTGTTGCCAGTTGGAGGGATTAAGGAGAAGATACTCGCGGCCAAAAGAGCTGGAATCAAAGAAGTAATTCTTTGCCAACAAAACGAAAAGGACATTTTGGATATCAACCCAGAATATATTGAAGGAATGAATTTTCATTTCGTGAGTAATATGTATCAAGTTTTGGATATCGCTTTACTTGATGAGCAGGTGAAACGACCTATCCAGTTAGAAATCAAAAAGGAAGATAATTAACGTACCTTTGGCTTTATGATTTGGAGGAAAATACTTGATTACCTTACGTTTAGAAAGTCTTCTGGAGCCAAACCAAACCTAAACTTGAAGGTCATGCATGGCATCAATAAGATATCTATTTTTATGTTCTTATTCGCTATCGTAGTTATGTTCATTCGTTTTTGTCGATAATGCAAAATGGATTCGTAAAACAACTCTTCATAACTACCTTATTTTCGATTGTAAACGGGCTCATTTCACAAATCTCTCCCGTTGCTCATTTCGACAACTCCGATACCTTAAAATTGAATCTTAGGTTCCTCGCTGGGGATCTTTCCAATGAGAAATCAATGGGTTTTATCCCATTGTTTAAAACGGATGGAATCGTTCATTCCTACATGGATGTCGTAGGTGCAGACTTCAACAATATAGCTGAAACGCACCAAATAATTCTTCCAGATTCTAACAAACACAACTATTATTACGGTTATGTTTTTCAAGAGCATGAGAGCAATGTGTTTGAGCCCAATCGGTTATTATTTTTATTGGAAAACGGTAAATATTGGTGGAATTACAATGAATCACGTGTATGGTTCGATCGAAATCACGATTTTGATTTCAACAATGAAAAGCCCGATACTTTCTACAAGGGAAAGTCAAATATAATCTACTTCGATACTGGGGATAGTAAGGGGTCAGGGCTGAAATTGGAAAGGTTTCCGGCAGCAAAATTTCATCGCTTTACTTCGATGAATGATTTATCCATAAAAGAACTAAAAGGTCCGCGAGAATTTATCGGAACACGTTTTTCACTCAAAGAAACTCGTTTTAACATACTATATGATTTAGTAAAATTCCGTAATGATTCATTGATAGTTGGATTGATGGATGTGAATCAGAATGGAGTTTTTACGGATGAGGGAATTGATAGATGGGCGATTTCTCCATTCAGCGAGCACTTTGCAGATACAAAAGAAACAATTCCCTTTGAGAGCAATAGCCATCTATCATGGTTAGGTTTTCAATTTGAATTGCGTAAATCATCATTTCCCAAGTTTGAATTTGTTCGAAGTGATAAGAGATGCTCAAAGAATACTCTGATCAACGGTACTAAGATTCCAAGTTTTAGGTATTGCCAGGTGAACAAGGGTAGGTCTTCAAAAAAATCATCTAGAAAAAGTGGTGGTAAAGCTCAAGTGTTTATTATTTGGTCTGCTGATAATGAGCGCTTTGCGAACGATAGTGCCATGGTACATCGACTAAGTAGAGTACACAAAGACATACATTGGGTTTTTCTAAATTTTGGTGGTAGTGGCCGATATGTTGGAGGATATAATCGTCGGTTTGATTTAGATGTTACTCAGGGTTTTTGTACATCTCGAATTGCAAAAAAACTCAAAATACAAACCCTTCCCCAATACTTTTGTTGTGATAAAAATAATCGACTTATAGCTACAGGCAAGGGGTTAGATGAATTGAATCACATAATCCCGAATGTGGATAAGTAGCGTTTATTTGCGTATTATTGTGGAGATTTAAGAACATGAAAAGAACAGGTGTCATCATTATCTTGCTGATTCTGCTGATTTTATCAGCGGGAACAAACACTTATCTGTATTATGACAATCAGGATTCTCTAGCCAAAAAAGAGCTAGAATTGGTTGCTTTGAGAGATTCTCTTCAAAAAGAACTTTTGAAAATGGAAGATTCTTTGAATTTGGTTGTGAGCACACTCCAAGATGAGAATTCCATGTTGGTGGAAAAAGTGACTGAATTAGAAGGGCCAAATAACCCGAGAGTGGTTGCTGCATATCGCGAAATTAATAGATTACGTCGTCAGTTAATCCAAGTAACTACATCTGAAGGTGGAGATATCATTGTTGGCCGTAATAATTCAAAAGTAGATCTAAGTGGAATTCGGAAACAACTCAAAGATGCGAAGGTTAAAATTAAGGATCTCACCGCTCAAATTGACACTTTAATCATCGAACGTGATTCAGCCATTGTTGCTCGAGAAGTAGCCGTTAATGAAAGAGAAGCTTTAGCGGTAGAAAATACAGACTTGAAAGACAGATTAGAGCGTGGAGCAATCCCTCAATTTGGTGCGTTGATTACATCTCCGTATGATAAAAAGAAAAGACTTGATGGTCGAGCACGAAAGATTACAGAATTCTTGGTGACCTATGATATTTTGGAAAATCCAATGGTTACAGAGTTAGTTGATGAAGAAGTAACTATCCGTCTGATAGATCCAGATGGCGGAGTATTATCTGTCAATAACAAAAGACTCAGAGATAAGAGTAAGGTTTTTTCACTACAAGAGTCTGTGACTTTTGATGGAGCATTGCAAAAAGTAAAATGGAAATTTCCTCCACGCGGGCGAGGTAGCCTAAAAGGTAAGCTGAAGAAGGGTAAATATACTACTGAACTCTGGACGCGTGGTTTATTACGTCAGACAAATACCTTTACGTTGAAATAATTTTAATCCAAATGATATTTAAAAGGGACCATTTGGTCCCTTTTTTGTTCATGATGAATCCGAATAGAAGTAAAATCCGACTTTATTATGGCGATTGAAGCTAATCCTTATTTGGGTGTAAATACCCTTGACTACCTTAAGTTTTGAATAAATTCATTCATTGTTTCATATAGCGAGTGTTCATCTTTGTATATTCGACTGTAGATCTGGATAAATACATCTTACCTTTTATGGACATTCAAACGAATATTCTTTTTACTGCATAAAAAAGCCCTTGCGTGATCTATACAAGGGCTTAGTTATTTGTCTAGTCTTGAAACTGATTAATTCTTTTTGGTGGGTCTTAACTCTTTATCCGGATCGTAGTGAACGCCAAAAATTTTGAAAATTCTGGCTTTCATCTTTTCGTTAAGGTAATACAGATTTGGCACAATGAACAAGGTAAGTATGGTTGCAAAACCTAGTCCATAAATCATGGTCCAAGACAATGGACC
>Ga0181583_10002507_pt1 | contig 13628 bp, 7 predicted proteins | sample 071ome_31_FD_132461 | JGI IMG/M metagenome (GOLD analysis project Ga0181583, IMG submission 132461) | Coastal salt marsh microbial communities from the Groves Creek Marsh, Skidaway Island, Georgia - 071405CT metaG (megahit assembly) | ecosystem: Environmental > Aquatic > Marine > Intertidal zone... | reverse complement strand
GTCCTTCAACGTATGCAACACCCGCTCCAATACTTACAGCTAATTCGTTATTTGCTGCGTTACGAGCTTCACCAATTTTAAGTGAATATGGTTCTACAATAAAGTTACCAAATTGTTCAGCGTCTCTTGCAAACATTAGATTTTCAAGAGCGCTATATTGAGTTGTAAGTCTACGTCTTACGACGTTACCATTTTCATATTCTTGAAGTGTAAAGAAGTTTTGATCAGCTTTTGCTTCTGCAATTGTACGAGTTACAAGCTTGGGAATAAGCTTAATACGATCAGCACCTGGTGCATTATAGTTATTGAAACCATTTGCGTTGTCTAGTAGCTGAGTATCTGCATCACTATTAATAATTTCTTCTTTTGTTTCAAATCCTATTACAACTTTGTTAGGCACATTGTCATATTTTGACACGATAGTAATATCATCATCAAAGCGTACAAAGTGTCCTTTTTGAAATATGATACCATCGCCACAGCGTACACCGTAACCATTACCAATTGGCGCTGGATCAGCAGTACCAGCAACAGTAATAGTAGTAACCAATTCGTCGTCTGAATTACGAATCTGAAGGTTTTCTGTTGAGTTAAATACTTTGTCGCCGTTGTCGTTTGTATTAATATATTTTACATACAAAGTGTTTAAGTTTGGGCTTTGTGTTTCAAGTCCAACAATTGCATCTACAATAATACCTTTAAGTCCAGTAACTGTACCTACCGCAGTAAATCCAATAAAGTTAGTTACGTTAACTGCTTCGTTAGCAGTGTTGTTATCTGATACTTTAACATATGGTAGAGGATTTTCTTCTACAAAGTTACCACCCTTTACGATAGTACCTTCTTGCAAAACATTCGTACCAAATCTTTCGATCTGGTTTTGAAGAATTGTTTGAAGCTGAGTTAACTCGCGAGCTTGTACAGCAACAGCGGGTTTAAACAAAACTCTGTGAAAGTTGTCTTGCTCGTTAAAATCGTCAAAGTATGGTGTGACGTTAAAGTCGGTGGTTAAACCCATCTTCTACCTCTTAGAATCCAATAATTATTTTAGTTCGTTCTGTTCTGCCGTCAGCTCTTGTAATAGGTTCGATGTTTTGTACAAACATTGCTTCGCCTGAGCCTTTAATCATATCTGGTTGTGTAATAGTATTTATAACAGCACGAGTACCTGATGTCTGACCAACTATAACTGATGTGGTAGAAACTAGGAAATTACCTTGTACGTTAATTGCGCGAATAGTTCCGGAATCATATTGGTGTACTACCGCTGACGCATTTGTATTTTGTTGAATAATAGTTTCATCTTTTTGGAATCCAGCACCAAATGTAAGTGATGTATCTAAAACTAATCTTTGGTCAAATGTGTCGTTATTATCTAAAATAGATGATACCGTAAATTCTGTATTACCAACAGTAATAGCGTCTGTTGCGTTAAACACTCCACTTACTGTACTGAGAGTAATTACATTATTTGCTACATCAATGTCAGTAATAGTTCCAGTAGCATTTGTATTACTTTGTAAGATTACGTCATTTTCATTTAAACCTACCGAAGTATTTAATTGAATCTGCGCATCTTTAAATGTTGGATCTTTCATAATGCCAAAGCTACGATAATCATTATTTGCTGTAGGTAATTCGTTACCTGCAAAGTCTACTGAGATTCCAACTAAGTGTCCATATAATTCTTTTTGAGGATCTGAGCCATGACCACCAATTGGCGAAATAATTGGTCTAGCAGAACCAGGACTAAATGCATTTGTATCGAATCCTGCGGTGTTAGCAACAATAGTTGCTGTAGCCTGAGTATAACCCGTACCGCGATCAATAATTTCTACACGCTCAATAATACCACTCGTTTCATTAATCACCGCGCGGCCTTGGAAACCTGTACCATCACCGGTCACAAGTACGTTAGGTGAGATTTCAAAGGTGTCGGTTGCTGCAATTGCTGGAGAAAAAGAAGCGTCAACAGTAATAAATCGTCGATTGTTTTCAACGCCATAAGATGTAATAGATCTCAGTTGGCCTTGTGCATTCCCAGAAGTTATGTAAATTGCTGAGTTAGTATAATATCCAGTTGGTGAAGCTAATTCGCCAGACTCACCCTGAATATACATTTTACGTGGGTTACCACCAATGTTAATTTGTGAAATACTACCTTCAATAAAGTTATCGTATCCAGCTCCAGCAACATCAACACGTACACATTCAATACCGCCAGCAATTGCGTTATTTGCAATTTCAGCATCTACTTCGATGGGGAAATATTTTGATGTAGCGAATTTGTCGAATGAATTACCAGAAACAGTATACATTAACTTCCAAACATAGTTATCGGAAGTACGATAGAAATCGTCGTTTGGAGATGTTTCAGATCTAATAGGTTTAACCAACGATATTGCGTCGTTATCGTTATCAATACATTTGAAAACACTTACTTCATCACCATCTCGAGTTACGACATAAAAATTCTGATCGTCTAGATTGTCGTTTAAATCATCGTAGATAGGATATACTTGTCCTGGTGTCCAAGATTTATTTTTAATCATAATACGAGTATCGTCATCAGTAATATGCTTACCAAAAATCATACGCTCGTTAAGCTCAAGGAAAGTGTCGTTTAACGAGTCTCCTGGCTCTTCAACACCATTATCATCAAATGGAACTGTCCGCGCAACATAAAGAAAATAGTTGTTAGCGCTTAGCGAATCATAGAACATGTTCGCCATCAAAACTTTAAAATTATTTGTTAGTAGTTTCACGAATTATTTCCTTCTTAGTCGTCAAACACTACTTCAGTATCGTCAAATAGAACTTGACCGCCACCTATTGTATCGCCGATAATATTATTTATATCGGAATACGGATCTCTTATGAAGCCATATCCGAATTCAATTTCTACTATAACATTAGCATTACCATCCCCTCCTGGAATAATAATTTCAGGCACGCTATAATAGCCTTCACCTTCAATGTTAACACTAAAGTCTACGATTCTACCATCGTCGTCAGTAATGATAGAAGCTTGTGCTGGTACTCTTGGTTCTGTATTTGCGTCTGGCCCACCACCAGTAATTTCAATTACCGCAGAGTTAGAATATCCAAATCCACTATTCGCAATTGTTACAGCATACTTAAATCTACCAACGCCAGACTGTTGACCATCAAGTTCAATATTTAAGAACGAAACGTCTGCTATGTTGTTGTCAGCAATAAATACGCCTGATGCAATAATCTTATTACCAAGTACGATAGACGAAGACTGAGTATATTCTATTTGTGGATCGGTTTGTACTTCAACTTTACCATATAGCTCAGTACCTGCAACGTGTACAAGGTCACGAACAATATCTTCATATTGTTCAAATGACAAGCTACTGATAACTTGGTATGAGTATTCTTGGTAGAATTTATTATCGTGCAAGAACTTATCATTAAGGTGAGCAGCTGTTCCTTTCCAGAATCCAGTACCTACACCTTGACGAGTTACTCTACCAGTACCGGTAGTAACCACAGCGTTATTAGCATTGATAAGTGTTACTTGTCTTCCATCAACATAACCATAACCAGAATCTGTAATCTCAATTTGTGAAACAACACCTTCAGCAAAGATAACCTGAGAACTAAACTCTGCGTTCTCACCCATTAACAATTGTCGAGTAGAATCACTGTTGACTTGAGTTACAACAGCTGTTGATTGTGAGTTAGCGCCTGTAAGTGTTTCGCCTATTTGGAAGTTATTAAAGAACGAAAGGTTTTTAATACTCACAGTATTGACGTCAAAATCTAATTCGCGTACTCTACCTTTAGCACCGCTTGTACCACCTTCGATAACTTCTCCAATTGCAAAAGTACCTGCTAAGTTTGCAACACTTAAAACAATATCTTCTACAATAAATTCTTGAATTTCTTCGTTAATGACTCGAACAAAAACACCGGTGTCATATTGTTCACCACTGTTTACATTTTTAATTGAAGAAATCTCACCAATTGTAATAGATCTTTCGCCAAGTGCATCGTTAATGACACCATCTAAACCAATTGTTGGATCTTTTGAAAATCCATAACCACTTTCTACACTAAATACTAAATTGGCGTTAGATCCACCCGCAATAGCATAATCAGGAATTGTATAGTATCCTTGGCCGGGATCACTTACTGTTACTCCAGTAATGGCACCACTACCATCAACTTGTATAGTTCCTTTTGCTGAGATAAGAGGATCCCCACCGTCATATCCTCCACCTGAGAATACGATTGTTGTATTATTTGCGTAGCCAGATCCAGTGTTAGCAATTGCAACATTAGCACTGAGTTTATTAATACCTGAATTGTTTGCACCAACAAATAGATCTAAGTACTCAATGTCTACAATATTTTCACCGCTAATCAAATCAGAAACAATATTACCAGTTTCGATTGTATCAGGATTCAAAGTATTGAGATCAAAGTCTGCACCAAAGCCTTTACCTATACGAGTAATTTCACGATCAAATGAGTCTCCAACCAAAATATTTTCTACACCTTGAGCAAAATAGAATGGATTAGTGTTACCGTACAAGCCAACCTTTTCTTCATCTTGCCCTAAAACAAAACCCGAAGCAGTTACATTTGAATACGCATCTACAATTTCAGTATTACCAGAAATACTAATAGATGTCAATCCACTTTCTGTAATGCTGTCGATAACATTAATATTATATGATATTGCACCGCGAATAGAATTATTAGATGTTAATGGAGATCCATTCGGCGTAATTGTAATTGTATTTGCAACAGCTGAGATAATTTCACCGCTTTGACCTTCAAACGTTTTTGTTACGTTTTCAATGTCTGCAGTTGTACCTGATGTAACACCTTCAATATTATTATTTGATAAGAATTCGCCAAACACATTTTCAAGTACGACAGTATTAATTGCTTGAGATACAAAATCTCCATAGGCAATGTTTTGGTATATACCATTAACAAGATCTCTTTGTAGGACACGCTCGCCGGGCGTAAATGGACCCGACAAGCTACTTACTTCGAGTTCTACGCTATCACCTTCTTCAACTATTTCACCAACAATAAACTTATTATCGGTTTGCAGTGTAAGCGTATATTGCTTTTCAAATGTACCAGTACGCTCTTCAATTACAAACTGATCTTTATCGTCATTCACAGAAACAATAACACCAGTTGCAACTGTATTTGATGTTGCATCTAAACCTGTTACCACATCACCAATTACGGCGTCAATAGAATTATTTGTAGTAATTTGAGATAACGGTTGACGGACTGTTTCGAATATGGTATAATCTTTATTAGGATTCTCAACAAATAGTATAGCTGTTGAAACATAAACACTCGAGTCAGTGAGTGAATATCCGTATCCACCATCGACTAATTCGAATTCCACAAGGTTTGTTGGATCAAGGACTTCGGTAATACGAGCTTTAGCACTCGTACCTTCATTAGATTCAATTGTTAATTTATCACCTACAGAATAACCTGAGCCACTTTTTACGACGTCAACACTACTTAATGAACCAATAAGTTTTGGTGCTCGTGATATCGCACCATCATCACTAATATATTCGCCGGTTACAAAGTTACCTCCACGAATGTCACTGATATAAAGAATGTCGATATATTTACCATTTACACTTTTTGTCACAAGACTTTGTGCATATGCTGTTGAGCCAGAAGAAGAACCTCTTACTCTTTTACCAATAAAATCTTTTGTGCGATGACTGTGCGATAGTTCTAAATAGCGTGGATCAACCCATACTGAGTGTGATGCTCTCAACACATCTTGGCCAGGATAATAAACACTAATATCCTGATTAAATATTAAACGAATAAGTAATTTAAGAGAAGCTTCTGTACCTTTTGCACGATAAAGATCAATGATATGCTTAATTGCAAACTCATCATCTACCGCATATACGTAAGGCATCTCACGTAGATATGTTTTCTTAAAGTAATCAATAAATCGAGTAAGTGTATTATCTACGTCGATATAATTAAGTATTTCTCTATTACTTAAAAAATGTTCTTCGCTATTGGCTTCAACAAATTCATAATACGCTTCAACAAAGTCAACGAGTACTGCTCGAGAATACGTATTATTGTCGGTGTTTTCCCGATAATGTTCGGGAAATTGACTCTCAATAAATTGTGATATTGTTTTTGTTATATCGGCCATTATCTTCTACGCTGTTGTACGTTTAAAGTAATATCTTCTGGTCTAATTCTTATAATTCTATCACTTGGTGCAAGTATATCTTTTGTTGACAATCTTGCGTAGAAATTAATTCCGTCTCCGTCATAATCTTGAATGGAAATAGTATTGATTGTGATATCGCCTGTTGTATAGTCAACTGACCCTGCACCTTTTGTAACATAAGATAGTTTATTATCAACTGTACTTACAATGTCTAATCTACCTTGACCATTATCCATAAAATATGCTGTACGATTTGCAAAAGTAAATGTATCACTAATGACGCATGGTTCGTAAGAATCAATTTGCGTTTCAGAAAATGTTACGTCAGGTTTAAGTGGATTACTAAACTGAAGTACATAAAAACTGTCTGCTGTACGAATCGGCGCAATCGTAATGATACCTCTTACAGTAGTATCATTTGAAAGTATACTCGTGTCAGCCGAATCAATTTCACTTGTAAGCGCTGAGTATCTAAAGTTACGCTTAAAGTCGTCTAAATTATTTGAACCGTATTGAGTAATTTTATCGTTTACTAGTGCACGAATAGCACCGGCTGACTTATTTGTAACGTTTGGATCAAAGTAAATATTACTTACAATCTCGAGATACATAAACTTAGCAGGCACAACAACTGTTTCAAGCGTAAATGGAATTTTATCTTTTAAATAATCTATGAATAATTGTTTTGTGCTTTCCGGAATATTCTCATCATCTGAAACATATGCTGCTACAACGACTCTTCCGTATTGTGGTGGGATAAGTTTTTCTCCACCATATACTGAAGCTGCTCGTATCTGGGGAAATCTATTTTTGAGCAGTACAACATAGTCGTTTTCTGTAACAGCACGTTCTTGTACTTGTAAAGACTTTGGTGCAAATTCTTTAATTGCTGCAAGATTTTCTCGATCAGAACCACCTTGCGATGGTGCAGTAACTGCAACACCTGATTGATAACCATCAATTGGCGTATCAAGTCTTGCAACAGAAATGCCATTAGCGACATCTCCATTTGTTGTCATATAACGAATTGATAAAATGTTACCGTTAACTGGTTGTTTACCATATACGTCCTGTCCAAAGCGAATTTCATAACGATCTTTTTTATATCCTTGCACAAAGAATATTTTATCATCAGCACCAACGCCATAAACACTAGGTGTAAACAAATATTCTACTGGATCAGCAGTAGAATTATCTTGTAAAAATATTTCAATACTTGTAGTGTCGACGTTATCATTGTTAAGAATAAACAAATCAGTACCGTCAGCTTTTACATTATAATACTCAGTTACGTACTTACCTTCGTAGATTTCTAAGCCAGACAATTTATATTCACCATCAAGCGGTGTAACAACGTGTGCTTCTCTATTATAGAAGTAATAGATTTCAGTTCCGCAAATTGCAGTAAACGCTGTACGAGCTGGTAAGGTAATGCTAGGAGGTACGTCTGTAGGGTAGAAAGTAACATCAACTGTCATACGAGCAGAACGACGAGATCTAGGCGTGTAGTTAAGCATTTTAGCATGAGATACTACACTATCTTCGAGTTGAGCCGAATCCAAAAACATTTCAGAAATAGCCATGTTTGTATAATAGTTATTTTGAAATGTATTATAAGCAAGAATATCCAACAAGACGTTCATGTTGGATCCTTCAAAGTTGTAGTCTTTGAATTTATCTTGGCTTTTAAGATAGTCTTTCAGGTTTGTTTTTACATCCTGAAAATCTAAATTTGTGAAAGGCTGGTTTGTAGCCATTATCTTACCCTATTCAGTATTATGTCTAATGTTATTGGCTCTTCTGTATTTATAACCGAGAATACGATACTCACGTTCACTTGAGTTTCATCATAAGATGCGGTAACGTCTACGCTATGTAATTCACAGCGAGGCTCATATGCAGTAATAGTTTCGAAAATCATATTACGCATGTTTTCTAAAATGTCAGGCGTAACGTTTTCAAAAAGTAATGTGTGCACATCGCAACCTAAGTTTGGTTGAAATGGTCTTTCACCACGTTTTGTAAGAACTAAGTTCTTAATTGAATGCTTAATAGCATTTTCATTTAGCTTTAACGCAACATCATTACTCACAGGATTAGCTAGCAGATTTTCGTCAAAATCTGAGTAATAAGTTATTTTCCTAGATAATGGTGTAAGCGCCATCGGTATACCTCTTTAGATTATTTATACCGGTCCATCGGTATGCTGTCGTTGTAAATGCATTTCCATTGACCGACGAATGTCAGCATTACCACGATAGTTATTTGTCCAATTACCTCGATAAGCTCCACCTTTGATGTCAACATGAATAAAACTATTATACACAGAAATTCTATTAAATCCTTCTTGGCTACAGAACTTAATAAGCAAAGCTGTTTGATAATTTGTAAGGTTGTCTGTTGAAATGTCGAGGGCCATAGCTGACATATGTAAAGAGTTATGTGCAGCTCCGGTATTTCCTCTACAATGTCTTAAAACAATTCGATTATAATATGGACTACGATATCCACTTGTAATAGTTAATTTTTTACCAAGGCGACTTGCAACTCTGCGTAAAGCTACGTACATAAATGGATGTACGTTTGAAATCATTTTCCAACCAGCTTCGGGAAAGTTTTGATTTTTATTCCATTCTTTTGCGTGATCTTCTGGTCTATTTGCACAGTCATATATTGGTCCTTTATACGTAGGATCTTCTCTACCATTTTCATATGTGCCACGTGCTATTTTTCCCATTTGCTTTACTGACTCAGTAAAATCAAATTCAGCACAACCATCTTCTGTTAATGCTGCGATATAATTTAACTCAGCTTCAGTTGCACGTAATGTAACATAGTTAGTTGGATTTAATGTAACTGTATTTTGTACTTCTTGTGCAGTACCATCAGTTGGAATTGTACCAAGATTAGAAGGTAATCTTTGAGGCGAGTTAATTGTAATAGCAGCGCTATTTGTCGACAACAATCTTTGATTAAGCGGTAAACGATATCCACCACTTAATGTCGCCCAATCTTGAGCTAATCCGGTGTAAGCTTTATAAATGTCAGTGCGATATACAGCTTCTCTTAAAAGTTGTTTAGCATATTCAATAGGATGTCTAAGAGCTCTTTCAACACTTCTTAAAATATTACATGCGATATTTGCAACCTTTGCAATAACAGCAGGCCAAGGTTCAATATATTGATTATAAAATTTCATTAATCCAGCATTAATGCCATCAACCATTTGTATAAGGTTTTGTCCATTACCTAAAAACGATTGAGCGTTTCCAAGAGAAGTCGTCATACTAGTGAAAAGCCTTGCACCTTCTCCTATTGAAGTTGTTAAATTCGAAATTTGAGTAGTAAACGCTGCAATTTTTTCAGAGATAACAGTTTGAAGTGAACTAATTACTTGGCCAATGCCTTGATTCAACATTCCTAAAAAATCATTAAATTTAGTAAATAAGTTAGTAATCAGATTATATATGTCTAGCACTCTTCGTAAAAAACTAGATATGCTAGTAAGTACATTTGATATACCAAGTATAATATCTCTTACAGTAGAAATAACTTTAGTAAATGTATTTGCGATTTTAAATATACCATCGCACACTGATGAAGTATAAATGTCTGATAAATTATCAGAATAATATTCTTCAAATTGAAATAAAATTTGTAAAATAGGAATACTTGGAGTCCATGGATTTACTTGATAATTAAAATCAAATTCGTCGGGTATTACTTCTGGAGCATTATTAATTACATTCTCTACGATCTCTGCTTCGTTTTCAATTATAAAATCAGGATCCAATGTAGTTACACCATCTAGTTCTGTAACAAGATAATCTACTAAATCTAAATTTATTTCCACTGGAAAATCAGAAAGAAAAGCATCTTTCAATGTTCCTGGATCGAGTCCAGTATCATTTAAAATATTGGCTAATTCATCTAATCCAATTACTCCATCATCATCAAGTCTTTCTTTCAAATTTGGATAATCGTCCAAATCAATTGTGGACAATAGGCTATTCAATAATACTGACAATACGCTTAGCAGTTTAAGATCGTAACGGTATAGAGGATCGTCATACGATTTTACTAAGTCTTCAAAATTTGGAATTTGTATAGTTCCAGATCCAGTTAATATGCCGGCTGGAAATATGGTATCACACGTTCTTGCCATTTTAATCTCCCAATTTAAACATTAGTTCCATCGTTGTTTCTTTCGTCAATAATATCTTGATTTGTTTCGTCAACTATTAAATTTGCACCTGGTTCGTTATCATCTACTGCTACTCTATCAATGGCATCTGATATAGTACTTGTTACATCTGCTTCTTGAACAGATGCAATATCAATATCTTCAAAATCATCAATTGCGTCTGGTCCAAATCCAGCATTTACTGAAGATACCGTACCATCTGGTAAAGTCGCTTGGCCAGCAGGAATTCTATCACCAACCTTTGGTGATGCAGGTTTTCCTGGCGGCTTTAACGCACCAAGCGCCATCAATCCTGGAATAGGAGATTGAATTGTCACAATACCAAATCCTGCTAGTCCACCGTTAATAGCCACTCGAGTTACACTAAATAAATTAAGTTTTGTAACACCAGTAAGATATGCTTGTCCACCCGCTAATAGCTCAAGGTTAACTGGCGCAAACAAATATAAAGATCCCTTTGAACTTTTTAGTTCAAGGTTTTCACCGGCTAGCATAGAGAAGTTGTGATTCGCAATAAGACTCATACTTTCGTCTTCTGCCTGAATTGCGACACGAGATGCATTCATTTCAAATCCACCTGCAGCATTAATTGTTGCACGCTTACCTACTTGTAAATTCCAATCACCGTGAACGATTTGATTCATATCACCATGGATTTCAAGTGTGGCATCACCATCACGAGTTTTAACAGTCCAAGATCCATTTACGTAAACATCTTTTCTACCTTCAGAATATTCTCGAGTGTGACCATCAGAAATATTATACATATCACCTGAAGATCTTAGTTTTACGTTACCAGCTTCGTCAATCGATACGTGGGATCCTCTACCATGTGAAATATTAATTACTTCAGCATTTTCATCACCGCCAATTTCTACATATGAATTACCATATTTAGATTGCCACACAACTGTTTTCTCCATGCCTTGAGAAACTGGAGTTTCAGGCTCACTCCACCCTGCATCTCCACCAGCTATAGTTACGCTTTGCTTAAGCGTTGAGTTCTGATATAAGACTTGGGTTGCATCGAGTTCTTCACCTGTTTGTGCAAAGTGTGCTGCAGGTTTGGCATAAGTTTTATATGTACGATTTGAAGGTTTAGTGTATTCATTAGTAAACTCAGAACCTGATCCAGAAGGTTGTTGAAAGTTTGTACCAGGAACACTACCAATTAACATTGGGTGTTGAGCATCTCGTCCATCTGCAAAAAAACCAAACACCCATTCGCCATTACCGGGAGCAACGGTCATTCCACCATATGTACCATTTAATGGAACAGCCCAAGGAAGATCTTTGGTTTTAACTTGACCGGTCGACACTGGAGGGTGGATGCCAAAGCATCTTACTTTCACTCTATTATTTCCGGTTGGATCATGATCTCCTTCAACAATGCCCATAAAGAAATGAATATTGTCAAAGCCATTTTCTGAAATCATACTAAAATTCCTCCATCATCATTATTATTTCCGCCACCTTGCGTGTCTGTATTATTGCCACTATTCGTAAGCGTTGTTAATATTTCTCTACTATCTTGTTGTACCACAAATGGTTCCGGTGTACCTTTAAATCCACTTTTCGACATTGAGATTACCTGATAAAACGTATCTTCATAAAATACATTTTTAATACTTTCAATTAGATATTTACCAGAACGTTTTTCATCTCTTCCTCTATTTGGAAGATCTGAAGATACTTCTACTAAATTAATTTGGATTACATCACCGGCTGCCACGTTATTTCTTCCATACACTTTCATTGTTACCAATTCTGAGGTATGATGATATAAGCTTACTTTCTTTTTATTATATATGTCAGTGTAAGCTGCATATGGTCTACTAAACGCTGAAGGTGAAGCATTGTCTAAACTATGATAATCTTTTATAACTAAGTTATCTTGGGACTCATGTCTAAAATGATTCTGAATAAACTGCGCGCTGTGTTTTGACCTTACATTATTTTGTCCATCAGGTAAATCATATGTCGAATAGTTTTCTAAATGGTTATAGTCTGTTCTATATACTCTACGATTATTAATGTCAAGTTCTGTTACGGTATGATAATATGCTCCACTATTCATATCTTCAAAAGTATTCACGTGTAACGGAAACTCAATATCAATAATACTTTGAACTAATCTTTCTTGAGCTGTAGCACTACTATCCGCTTCAGTAATTTTAGAATATGTAACAATGTCTTCTCTAGCATTTTGAACTAAATGCTCATGTGTACGAAAATGATAACCATTTTTGTTTTCAAAAAATCTAAACGTTTGACTTTGACTTACGTTTGATACAGCTTTTCTTGCAAGAAAATGTAAGGCTTCATCTGGACTATAGTTAGGTATAACGAGTTTTGGTGTACCATAAGTTTCTTCAATACTATCACTCACTACAGTTGTGCCATAATAATCTTTAAAAATAGTTTTTACGTAATCACTTATTTTTCCACCACTAAAAGATCTACGTAATCTAAATCTATTACTTTCAAATTTTCTTTGCGACACAAAATGTATTACGTATGATCTATAAGTTTCATTACTTGTATTAACTTCTTTTACGTCAGTAATGGAATATATAAATCCATTAAATGCACCGGCTTCACCTTTATACCAATCGGTCCAACCAATTGAAATAAGTTCTTCACCTACTAATCCCAATCCTCCGAAAGCTTGATCTAAATAATCTCCACTGTCGTATATTGTTGCACTACCGTACATATATCCATTATCGAGAGATTCATTGAGTTCCCATGTATGCACAATTCGAGAAAAATCAAGAGTACCTAAATCAGATCTTCCATATTTTTTAAGAAAAAAGCCAGCTAGTTGGTACGTACCAGCTCGCTGCAATGCTGTCTCATATGTCATTTTAATAGCTCTTTCAATTCACTATCAGCTTGAGCTGCAAATTGTTTATCAAGTAAAGTAATATTTCTTTTATCTTCGTTTAAACCAATTTCCCAATCATAGTATCTTACCGGTAGCCATTCAGCCGCATCAAATGTAGGACTTGCTGTTGCGGTGTCCGGTGAAGCATTTAAACCTGTAGTTCTATTTTCATAATAAACAATGTTATCAGTAATGCTTGGATTTTGTCCCCATACTATTACGTCTTCACCCGTTGTGCCAGATTTTTCTTCATACTTTTTTATAAAGTATTTGTCAAAGTTTCTTGCGGTCATAGGCCAATCTACATATGGATCAATAACTCC
>Ga0181583_10002483_pt1 | contig 13704 bp, 12 predicted proteins | sample 071ome_31_FD_132461 | JGI IMG/M metagenome (GOLD analysis project Ga0181583, IMG submission 132461) | Coastal salt marsh microbial communities from the Groves Creek Marsh, Skidaway Island, Georgia - 071405CT metaG (megahit assembly) | ecosystem: Environmental > Aquatic > Marine > Intertidal... | reverse complement strand
TTAGCTACATCAAATGATAAATGCGGAGATTTCCTGTCAGACGTAAGATCATCGCAGTAACTACATTGAAAGTTACACCTCTTACTCATGTTCCATTCTATTTTTAAGACCTTGCTTTGTCTAGTGCTTGAATGTTCAACTGCTATTGTCTTCATATATCCATTTGTTTAGCGATTCATCTACATCATAAAATTTACAAATACTATTTTTATCCCAATATGTTATAAACTTCCTCAATATATCCTTAGGAAATACCTTGTCATCATATGTTAAAAATGATTTAAGTTGAGAAAGATTATAAAAGTTCTTTTTATCAGTATGTCTATTGCAAAATTCTAAAACATGATATATTAAATCTTTTGGTAATATTCTAATATCTAAGTATGGTCTATTTACTACTGGTCTAAATAATATGTTCACATCTGGATATCTCACTTGTAAATATTCAACAAGTTTAGGAATTGAGCGGACTGTTAATGCTGAAATAGTCAAATCAAAAAATATTACATTAAGATTGTTATAATATTGTTCAATAACTTCTAACTTTTCGTTCCACAATTGTCCTTGTCTTTGATAATCATCGTGTAAACCAAAACCATCTATACTTATTCTAATACTAACATTTTTAAAATTATTCAACACATTATCAGGAATTAATTTTGTGGCATTAGTATTTATTACTATATTTGCATCATTAGCATGATCCGTCAACTCTTTAATATATTCTGAAAATTTCTTAATGTAAAACGGTTCTCCACCAGCAATATAAACCTGCCGAAGATTTTTATCTATAGAGCAAAAAATGTTCTGCCAACTAACATCGTGTTCAGCCCAGTTTAGCAAATTAGGAGCATTAGTATCTATTACTGTATTTATATGGTTATCTGATGCATCTAAAAATTCTTTGGCATATGATTTATAATTTGCTTGCCATTTACTACTGTCCGTTGGATGGCACATGGCACACATTAAATTACATAATGAACCTATACGCAAATCAAGCATTCTAATCTTATTATCGTCAAATGGCTGTGGAGAAAATCCTCTTAACGCTCTGTGTCTAAAACTTTGTTGATTTTTTGCCTCTTGATCGTAACAGATATTACAACCTGTAATACTTTCATTATTAGACATTTTACTTCTTAACTCTTCATACTGAGCTGAGTAATACATTTCGCTAAGTGTATGTGTTTTTATATTACCATCTATACGATTATGATTATTCTTACAACAAAGATGCAAATGTCCTTTATTGTTAATAAACGGATAATTATTCATGTATATACAATAATTTGTAAACATTAAAAATACCTACTTAATTCTGTGACTACTTTGGTAATATCAGTGTTACGGATTTTATCAAGAGACTTTGTAAACTCAATAAACAAATTCCAATTATTTTCATCTGTATTCTGATTTAGCAAATTTGATTTTATAATACGCAAACTCTTATAATCTTTTTGATTTAATTTTTGTAATGCTTCACGTTTAAGTTCTATTGGCATTACATTTATGTCTAAATATTTTGGCGATGTTACTAAACAATCAAATTTAAAAGAGTTAGGATTTTTATGCCACCTATCACTAGTTTTTAATGATTCAAACCATTCTAGAATATTATTTAAGTCAAATATATTATAAATCTGTATTGCGGTATTAAATGATCCCTCAATATTAGTAAACTTATCGTACCAATACATGTTATTTTCTAACTCGTCAATAGTTTGCACATTGCCACCTCTAATATACTCATATAAATCACCTGTTCCTTCTACACTAATTATAATTTTTATTTTTTTAAATTTAGGCCATAAATCTTTTAATCTATCTGGAGTTTGAGTGCCATTTGTAGTATAAGCTATAGTAATATTTTCAGCATATCCCCATTCTACTAAATATTCTAGGAATATATACATGCCCTCTTGCATTAATGGCTCACCGCCTTTAAAATCTATTCTTTCTAAATCTTTAAATACCTCTTTTTTATCATCCCAATAATTTCCGTGTATAATAGTAGGTGATTTTATTACTGTACGATTAAAATTTGGATTTATTTCATTTAATAATTTTTCTTCCTTAAACCAAGTTGTACTTCCCCAGCTGCCGCACATACGGCATTTTAAATTACAAGTATTTCCAAAATTTAAATCTACATGCCGCAATTTAAACTCTGGATTTAAATTGTATTCATTAGGCCAATTTTGTATTTTATCATCATACCAAGTTCTGCGACTATGGCCTAAAACTTTTTCACGATCCCAACATGCATTACAACGATCAGGTTTATTACCTTGTATAAATTCTTCACGCAACACATCCAACTTTTTCCAAGCAGTTTCTAATGTATCACCTCTATTTAAGCTATACTGTCCACCTTTATATACACAACAAGGTTTTATATCACCATTTGCCGCTAAAGTGATAGACAACCAAGGTACTTTACAAGTTAACATAGTCTTTTATATCCCATCCTCTTACTGATGTCATATATGCATGAACAACATCAAACTCTTTATAATCCACATCTTTAGTAAGAGCTTTTTGTAAATAATCTCGTAACATAGATAAACTCATTGTATTAGACTCTTTTAAATCTTGAATTAAATCAAGTTGACTTATTGCATCTAATATCCTATCTTTTTTAGCAAACATAGGAGATATTGCATTTGGATTAGTAACTACCTGTACAAAATTTATAGGTATTTTTTTATTATAAGTTGTACTAATATTATCTAACCATTCAAAAAACTCTTTAATATGGTCTAAATTATATATACTTGTGGTGTAATTTATGTTACATGAATGATTACAATGCTGTAAGTATCTTTTAAAATTATCTTCCGATGTTTTCCATGCAGATCCTCTTATCCATTCATATACTTTATTAATACCATCAAAACTGACATCAATATGAATGTTTTTAATATTATTAAGCATTTCTATATTTTTCATTGTAAAATGTGTTCCATTCGTGTTCATATTGAATTTAACATCTTCATTTACTTCTAAAACTTTATATACAAAATACTCAAATCGTTTATCATACAGAGGCTCGCCGCCTTTTATTTCTATCTTCTTAGTTTTATTAGATATTAACTTAGTAATTTGATCTAACTGTTCATAACTAATACTCCAGTTTTTTAATTGAAGATTATTTTGCCTACGAATTATAGGAAGATTTTTTGTATTATATAAATCATCTTCTAACCATTGACTACTAAAATTGCTATTACACATGACACACTGCTGATTGCAGCTATTACCAAAACTTATATCCATATGAACAATATCATACTTGTTATCTATAGTAAATTCATCATCAATAGCATACCAATGTTTAAATTTATCTTTCCTAGTCCTTAATCCTTGAGCTGATTTGTATTCGCAGCCTTTACATATATCTAACCATTCATTTGATGTTAGCTCATATTGTCGTATATCTTCTAACTGTTTACTATTGTACCAATAATCCTGTAAATCATTAATGTCAGATAATTTTGCTATGTCGTCTCCGTATGTGGCGCAACACGGATTGACAGTGCCATAAGCAGTAATACAAAATCCATGATGAATTGCAGAGCAAACTTCTTTTTTCATCAAATGTCACCTAGCAAAGGAAATGTTTTTACGAAGTCTAAATTACGGCTTTTATCTAATAGTTGTAAGTACTCTCTTGTTTCTGGCAATCTTTGACTCCAATCCTCAGCATTCATAAAATTAATTAAACCTTGGTATCTTTTTTTACCGTACTGAGCATCGTCAAAAGTGTATTTGTCAATTTTTTGCTCAGACACTCCTGTAAATTTTTGCCAGTTATCATCTATCCAAGGAAAAAACTCTTGCTCATATTTATCTGTTATTTTTTGTTTGACAAATTGAGGTAAAACTTTTACATTTAACTGCGGAGGCCAATACGCAAAGTGCATATTGATTCCACCTGCACCAAAGGGCCAAACATTTACTTTCTTAAAACCTTGCGTAACCTTCCATTTTACAAGTTCAGGTATATACCCAATATTTAGAGCCATAATAGTTGTAGCAGTAGTAACTTCTACTGGAGCTGCTGTATTATCTAATTTCCAAAATACTTCTTCTTGATTTTTCCATTTAGATGGATATCGTATATAATCATTCTGTTCTCCATACGCATCTATTGAGTAATGAAATCTTACACGTTTAAACTCTGCCCACAAATCAAACAAGTCATCTCGCCATTCAACACCATTTGAATTATATCTTAATTCTATATTTTTTGCATAGCCCTGCTTAATACAATCTTCTAACAATTCGTAATGTTCTTCAATAATAAGACTTTCACCACCTGCAAAATAAAGCTGATACATATGCGGCACTTGTTCCATTAATTCTCGCCAAAATCGTGGATTATCTTTATGCCAATTGTAGCTTGCTCCGTGTACTCTGCCTTTATTTGTCCATTGACTTGTTCCTTTTAATTTTTCGTTCTGTATTTGTGGATAAATTTCTTGCCATTCCTTTACCCAACCTGAGGAGTCGTGTGGAGAGCACATAACGCAGGCTAACTGACATTTTGAGCCCATTCGCAAATCAATGTATCTTATTTTTGGCTCTATGCTGCCATCTTCTTGTGTCTCGGCTACCATTTGTTCTAAATCATATCGTGCTGCCCAGTATTCTGTCTCCCAGTTGCGTTTGCTCCGATGACCAGCATCCTCCTCCTTATAACATTTCAAGCATGAGGCTGGTTTTTCTCCCTGTATCATTGCTTTCCTAACATTCCGCATATATGTGGAGTTCCAAGCATCAGTTAGCGTAGTGTGATTGAAATTAGCAGGTATGCCGTCATCGTTTTTTACTACGCCAACTTCACCGCCACCTATTTTTTTAGCTGAGTCTGGATCTTGCACAGAACTTGCGTTCGAGGTGCAGCAGGTTCGCATTTTTCCGTCGGGTCGTGAGGAGAGGTGTAGCCAGGGTAGGGCGCAAAAGGTTGGGGATATGTGATCAAAGTTTTTCATTTATTTTTTATTAGGTTAAATCCAGCCTCAAAATAATTTTTACTCATGGTATAATAATCTTGAATAGTCTCTTTGTTAAAGGTAGTATGAACATCAAAGGTGGGATCTTCCATATGCTTAATTAGATATCCAGCAAATTCTTCATTTTGTATTGGTGTCATATGATTTTTTCTCATATGATGGCTTTCCTTATAAACCTTCCACCATTCGTCAATATCTCCAACATTATTTATAAAGTCTGCATTTTGCACATTAACGAGTCCAAATTCACCAAAACATTCTACAATGTGTGCATCTGGACGTCTATAAAGAACACTGTCTCTCATAGCGTTATGCTCTAAGTCATGTATATTTCCATAATCGTACGTTTTTTTATATAATGATAATTGATTAGATAACCAAAGCCATAATAACTTTTTCTTATCTTTTTCACTTAGTTTCTCATCTTCCCAGTTAGGAAATTTTCCTTCATTATAGCGTATCAATGCAGATTTAGAATTTCCATAGTTGCATTCTCCAAAATGAACAAAACTCTCTTTATGTTTTTTTAAAATAAGAGATGTTCTGTCATGGCTTGACCAGAATACAATTACTTTATCATAATTCTTATATGTGTCTCTAAAGCGAGAATAAGAATATTTTATGCTAGTTCCACCTACAGCATAATTGTCAATAGAGGCGCCATAGTGCTTTTCAATATATTGAGGCCACCCGACATTATCAGCTGCAAAACTATCTCCATATATTGCTATCCTCATTTATATTGTTCTCCAAAAGGATCAAATTCTGCACCGCATTTCGTAGCACAGACTTTTAATTTTCCGTCAGCACAACTTGGCTTATTCCAGCTTGCTTCGATGTTATCAAAGATTCCTGTCTCAAATACTTTTTGCAATCCGCTGCGGGCATCTAACGCTCGTTTATCTGGTATGAAGTCCCATATTTGTTCTACGTATGGATCTTTGTGCCACCATTTATACATTCTGCCAGCAGTCCAACAGCAGGGCAGTGCAAGTCCTTCCGCTGTAATAAATAGATTACCTTCATCTTTTACTTTACAACAAATAGGCACTACATTATAATAGTTTTCCATGCTTCCGTACTTGTCAATAATAGTAGGAAGCTTCTTTACAGCAGCATTTTGATATTCCTCTTTTGGCTTTTTGAGCTCTACTGTTTTCTCGCCTTTACGGTTTACTGCTTGATGTTTTTCTTTGCTGTCTATACTTGCTGTTACAAATCGCCCTGTTTTCTTAGCTACAAATCGCTCACAGCCCCACGCTTCAGACAATGCCCTAGCTTCTTCTACTTGATGCTGATTATGCTCAAATATTAGATAGTCCCAACGAGCCCTGCCTCCTGCTTCAATAAACGTCCGCATGTTCTGTTCAACGTGTTCCCATATCACGCCTTGACGATAAAGATGATTAGTGTCGTGTAGCCCATCCACTGAAAAAATCACTGTGCCAGCGTTTTTAAGCACTCTAGCAAGCATCTGCCACCATTCTCGGTCTCTTGCTCCGCCATTTGTGTTGGTAGAGAGCCACATTTTTTTGTTGTGGTTTCTAAAATAATCAAAAATCAGTATTGTATCTCTTGCTGATATTGGATCTCCTAGATTTCCGCACATATACATTGTCTTCAACTGTTTTATGAAGGTTGGCTCGAATATTTTGTGGCAATCTTGGAGTGTTAGTTCGTCTAGATTTATATGTGGATTGATTGCGCCGCCGTTTTGATTTCTATCGCACATCGGACAGGATGCGTTACATCTTTGGGTAACCTCTAGATGTATTTGGCGGATGTCTTCGTAGTTATACATTTTTCTCAATTCTTATGTCAGGCAAACACATACAAAAGTCATCTTCACAAGTTACAGGCATATTATAAATTGAATATTCAGAATATATATTTCCAAAATTATGTTTTCGTGCTGTAGAACATTGTGCTCCGTACAACGACCCGTCATACCACAAAACTAATCTCTGCTTACCAATGTTACATTTCCAATTTTTGAATGCATGGTGTTTATTTGATATTATATCATAAACATTTCGATATTTTACTAATTGCCCATTAATTTTAAAGTGGAGCGGAACATTTAGAATTTTAGCTTGTAAGGAATTGGTATATCGCAAGTTTTTTAGAAGTTGTTTTTGATAACTGGAATAATTTTGTGCGCCTCCGTCTATCATTCGTATTGGTTTACATATCATATCACATTTTAATTTGTAAGACTCTGCCATTTCAAACCATTCCTCAATTTTATGGAAATTATCTATATCAGCTAGTATGTCTACATTAACTTGTGTATGTTCTCCTAAAATTTCTACAATATTTTGTATATGACGAATGTCAGCATACTGTAAATGTACACTTAGGCCAATCTGATATACATTATTACATTGTGCTAACTTTTTAAAATACCTTTCAGTCCTACTACCATTCGTTACTATTTTTATATAATATTCATTTCCTAATTCATTTACAAAATCAATTAATGGCGGCCACAGAGTTGGTTCTCCTCCTGTCAAAAATAAAAACTTGTCTCCAGTGTACAGAGTAGTAATTTGGTTAAAAAATATTTTAATTCTATCATAATCTTTTATAGGAAATGATCCATCATTCAAAGATGGAGAACAATAACTGCATTTATAGTTACAAACATTGTTCATTACCCATTCCATATATAAACCAGACGATGTATCAGGTTCTATTTTCTTCATTGTTGAAAAATCTATATCCGTCACTTAATAAAAAATCTTTAAAAATATGCGATGTCTTTTTAGAATACTGAATATTCATATTTCGCTTTAACAAAGGATGATAAAAACTAATTTCTTTATTACCTTTACTACAAACATTTTCAAATTCAATCCAAAATTTCTTGAAATCATATTCTGGATAATCTAACCATCCGTTGAGATCATATTTATTCCATGTATTATATAACGAAAAGGCTTGAAAGAATATTTTTTTGTTATATCTTATAAAAAACATATGAATTTTACCTTTGTATATAGATGATATATCAGATAAATTTTCTAGTTTTCTATCTAAATATACCAGAGAGTTATCAGACAGTTTAGTTGTTTTATCTTTTACGACTAGGACTGGTAATGATTTGTCTAATATATTACATGCCTTTGCTAGAAATTTTCCTGGATGAATTTCATTATTATGGTAAAAAAATATAGGAGGACTAAAAATTTCATTTATCGCGATGTCACTTGCTATGCTAATAACTCTATCTATAGTATGAAATTTTTCAACAGGCATCTTTCCATACGCACTTAAAAAAGTTATATCATTTCTTGAGATATATTTATTATATAATTTTCTACGTGTAAAATATGATTTTACGCTATCAAATGTTCTTGGTTTGATATGACCTAAGAAAAAATCATAATTATTACGATATTCAATCCAATCATTATAAGTAGCAGGAATAATTTCGCCAACATGATCAACAATTTTAGTGTTATTAAAAAATTTATGAAATAAATCGTTATCCATTTAATTTTTTATAAAGAGTTTCTGCTAACTTCCAATCCTCTTCAGTATCAATATCAATTGATTGTAAAGCGTTGGTTTCATAATACATTGGCCTGTAACCTACTCTATCATAACGTTCTTTCATTATGTCTATATGCATAAACGGTTCTACAGCACTATCTATTTCATACCATTTTGGTAATTCTTGTGTTTTAGGCCACAAGTCATTACTACCTGTGCGGTTCCAATTCATTATATTAACGCCATCCATTACAAAAGATCCAATTCTTCTTGCTGTTGAAACTGAATCGCAATTATTTGCTTTGTAATATTCAATTACCTTATCATACTCGTCAAAAAATGGAACTGTACAATGAGTTAACAATACATAACCGTTAGGTACATGTTGAAAACAAACTTCTATTAATGAATTACTATCAGTGCTATGCAATAGTTTTGAATCTCTTTCGTAAACTTTTACTCTGTCAACATTGGCAAATTTTTTAAAAATCTTTTCATCATCGGTTGATAATACTATATCATTAATTAGTTTTGATTTTAATAATTGGTTAACTTTTAATTCTATTAGCGTTGTATCACCAAACGGAGCTGACTGTTTATCAAATTTTAATCTTGTACTGCCTAATCTACAAGGCAAAACTGCTGTTATTTTTTCCATAATACCTATATAAATATAATTTTAAATATTTATGTCAAAAAAACACTACACTGAAAAAAAGATGGAATAATCAATTACAACTTATAGATATTGGGTAGTTTGTAGAGAAATCAAGTGTAACTACTGATTTATTAAGTGTACTCTAATTAGCGAGAAAATTCTCATGAATAATTATCTATACATAAAAGAAAATGGCGAGCATTGGTTTCGCCAATCTAGCACTATTTCAACTCAAGTACAATATGTTCTAAAAAATATGAAAAAAGGCAAATTTTTCATAGTTTATCCACATGAATATACTTGGCCAGTTACTTTTCATAAAGCTAGTCGATCTAGTAAAATTTATAAAAAATTAAAACTACATTTTATTTGTAATCTTGACATAGATAAAAAACGTATAGAAAGGCGGTTAGGAGTTCTTGAAGAAAATATTACAATCACACATTGGCCAACTTTCTGGTTTAATACTGGCTTAGGCGATTTGCATTTATATCAGGAATACAATCTAGATCCATTTGAATTAATAAATTATAAGTTTGATAAAACATTTATATGTATGAATGCAAAATTTAGAGAGCATCGAGGTTTACTTTTAGATGAAATCTACAAACAGCAATTAGAAAATAATGGATATATCAACGTTTTACAAATTCCAAAAAGTAACAACATTTTTAAGCATTGGACTCCAGAAATAAAAACATTTGCATCACAAAGGCATTATACTTACAAAGAAAAAGATACCCACTTAAAACAGATTAATTTAGTAAAAATGTATTTGCCCAACGAATGGTATAAAGCACCAATTCATATTGTTCCAGAAACTGAACATCAATCATTATTTGATAATAAGATATTCTTTACAGAAAAAACTAGCTATTGTTTAGCAATGTTGAAACCATTCATAATTGTTGGGCAACAATATGCACACAAAAAATTACAAGATTACGGATTCAAATTATATGACTCTATATTTAATTATGAGTTTGACAATTATGAAAAATTATCAGATAGAATAACTGCCGTAGTTGAGCAAGTAAAAAATCTTTGTAATAGAGATCCATATGAATTGTGGCACATAACAAGAGAAGTGGCAGAATATAATTTAGACAAACTAGTTGAAGTAAGCAAAACTACTATTCCAAATTTTATATATGATAACGACTTACATAAAGACTTTGGAAAAATAGTTCTGCCTCCTCATGGAAGACAATATATTTTTGATTTTACTAAATTTAAATTTTACAATAAAATTTATTTGTAGCCAATTCTCATAAATCTATTATATTTTTCTAGAGGAAGCTCTCCTTCAAATAATACATTAGACATTGGAGTTGTTTCTGCGAAATGATCTAACGATTTTGAACAATTGATGTGGTCTTCTATTTCAAAATAATTATTTGTTTGTAAACATAATAATACATTAGGCGGTAAATGATCATACCATAACCTAAAATTATCTATATGTTCACATGATGTATTTATAATTGTATTAGGCATTTCTGTCAAGTCAACACTACTGCCATCTTTTCGATATGTTGTATATGTAAGCGGATATGTTAATTTATGAATATCTAATGTAGATGCTTTAAATTTCCAACCATTAACTACATATTTTCTATTAAATGTATCAGCGATATTAGCGCAAGATTTATCAATATCAAATGATCTAATTTTATCAAACCTTAAATTACTTTCAAACATAATACTCGCTAATACAGCATACCATCCTGCACAAATAAACACAATACCTAAATTATTTGGTAGATGATCGATAAGCCACATTTTACTCTTCAGTTGGCCAATAGACAACGCATCTGTAAGTGCCTCTTCGCATTCTGGAAATGAATTGAGAGTTCTTTTTATTTGTGCTATCAAATTATTTTCTGGATACAAATATTCAATGCCGTTTAAAATTTTAGTTACTGTCAAATTGCTCCTTTAACCAATCACAATCATTTATTTGTTTTAATGCTTCTACATTGCCTGTATGTTTATAACCATATTCTCTGCCTGCTTTAGCCCCTGCTATGGCATGCTCTCCATAAGGTTTATCTGCACCAACTGTGCACCATTTAATGCTGCCCAGTTTTCATCAGCATTTGGCCCATTATATGAAATAAAAACAATATCATACATGGCGAGTATTACCGTAATGAATTACTTTGCATTTATCATTTTTATAGGCTCTCCACGGATCTACTACAATTGAATCGTTTGGAATTTTACAGTATAATTTATTTTCATAATTTTGTCCTGTATGTTGATAGGTAACATATGAGTTATGAGCTAATAAAAATACACAAGGTCCAAGTGGTTCGTAGTTATCACCAGTCAATGGATCTAAATAGTTTGGCTTTACTCCCATTGCTTCACAATAGTGTCCAACCAACATACTGTAACTACCTTCCGTGTATGCGACATTTGGCTTATATGCTTTACCGTGTATTACTATTGGATAATCATTATTTTGAGATTCTGTTACTAATACTGTAGCTAAATTTTCTGCTTGAATATCCCTAGCTTGCATAATGCAATCAAAAATATCATATCCTAAATCTAACTGTTGACCCATCCAGCGCAGAGCAATATTATCTCTTGGATGACACGCTCCGCCATCGCCCATACCCGCTGTCATATATTGTGGGCCCATAATACGTTTATCTGACTGAGCTAGTGCCTCTGTAACGACATCAACATTTATATTACCTTGACGTTCAGCTACGTCTTGTATCATATTAACTAAACTTAGCTTTGCTGAAATAAAAGTATTATAAAATACTTTAATACATTCACACTCATCCCAAGTTCCAATTACATAACGTGGATCATTCTCCATAATGTTTTGATAAAACTCTTTTAACAGTTTGGCGTCGCCTGTTTCGCTACCATCTTGAGTGCCAATCATTACCATTTCAGGATTTACCATATCATATGCTACACTTCCCATAGCAATAAGATATGGGTTGTAAATAAGTCTTGTATTCGTTACTAACTTAGCAAACTCACGTCTTACAGTGCCTGGCAGAACTGTGCTAATTAGAACTAATAATTGATTCTTGTTCATATGCTTATTAGCTTCTATTAGAACATCTGTAACTATATTATATGTAAAATCCTTTGGTGGTAAATCTGTGGATGGTGTCGCGCCATCATACATTTTGCTATGTGGTGTAGGTACTGCTACAAAAACAATATCTTTATTTTTTACTGCTGATTCGATGCTGTCTAAGACAAGAACTTTTTTGCTGTATACAGTATTGATATCATATCCTTCGACTAAGAATCCTTTATCTACAATTGCTTCGGCACAGGGCATGCCTAGCTTGCCTAAGCCTATATATCCTATTTTCATCATACTGCTTTTTAATATTTATTTACTATTGATTAACCCTAGTAAATTATGTATTTTTCCTTTAAATTCATTATAACCACAGCCCAAATCTAAAACGTTTTTAGGATGTAACGAATTAATCTATTCTAATTTCTTTAAAATTTTTATATTCATTCCAATAAACCTTTAACCAATCAAAATCATTTATTTTCTTTAATGCTTCTACATCATCTTGATTTTTATAACCGTACTCTCTTCCTGCTTTTGCGCCAGCTATAGAATATTTTCCAAATTCTTTATCCTCGCCAATTGTACACCATATATCTAATCTTTGTTCAGTTTCTTGAGACTTTTGTCTATCAATTACCTTAGATGCTAATTTACAACATTCTCTAAAAGCAGATTTCCAAGTCGAAAACTCATCAACATTAAATGCAGTAATATTAGATACTTCTTGCATAGCTTTAAACTTATCTGTGATTGAGGTAGTCATATCAGGCTTTGAAGTATCCATGTTGACAGTAAGTTGTCGGGGAAATAATTTTATTCCTCCATAACCATAAACTAAATTATTAATAGGATTTTTTGATCTCCATACGTGAACTGTTTCTCTATCCCATTTCTCAACAAACAAATCAAAGTTAAAATCATCCAACAATATAGCATCGGCATCTACAATCCATACCATCTCAGACTGCGATTGCTTTGCTGCCTGTATATGTGCTTGGTGGATACCTTTTACACCATGAACCCGAGTAGCGTAAGGTGCTTTCTTTAACAATTGCTCATAGTGCTTGTCTGCCAATGCTTCATCATAACTCATAAACACTACATCATATGGCTTGTGCCTAGAGACAATAATATCCCAAGATTTTTTATGTACAATATGTCGATGCTCAAGCTCTCTTTTACTAATAGGTTTATGTTTTGAACATAAAAAGACTCCATTGTCTTTTTCTTCTCCGTTACATATGTTTTTGAATGTATGATTTTCTTTTCTATTATATTCGTCATCGTGTGTAAAATATAAATTAGGAATAACTATATCTTTAACTTGCATCGGAACTGCATAGAATAATTCTGTAGTGGAATTTTTGAATGCATGCAAATAATCATCGTAATTATCTACATTCATTATAGCGTAATTTACAGGTGTACTTGCAACTATGTCCCATTCCTTACGTGAAACCAAATGTCTAAAT
>Ga0181583_10002473_pt1 | contig 13732 bp, 7 predicted proteins | sample 071ome_31_FD_132461 | JGI IMG/M metagenome (GOLD analysis project Ga0181583, IMG submission 132461) | Coastal salt marsh microbial communities from the Groves Creek Marsh, Skidaway Island, Georgia - 071405CT metaG (megahit assembly) | ecosystem: Environmental > Aquatic > Marine > Intertidal zone... | reverse complement strand
TACCATCACTTAGTACTTGTGTATAATCGTTTGCAACCATTGATCTGTTACCGCCGTTGTGCAGTCTTCCATCTACTTTCATACCAATACACGATGTGCCAATTGTTGTTACACCTTGTATATAAGGAGAACGTGTCATAATCCATGTGCGTTCGTCTGCCGGTCCCCAACCTGGATCTAAAGATGTATAGGCACCTGCTGTAGGTCTTTGGAAGAATTCAAAAACACCTGGAGGATTAAGAACTCCGCTTAGACCTGTTACTGTACATTGTCTTACACCTGTTGCATCTCTACAGTAGAACATGTCTTCTAGCTGGCTACCAATTACATCATTTGTATAGTGTCTCGCTGCAAGTTTTGTTTTGTAGTTTCCTGGATATAATATATCATATCTCAAACCTTCTACAAGTTCAATCATATCTGCATTAACTTGTGAAGTTTTGTAATCATAGTATTGTTGTACAGTTTTAACTTCGCTTGTTAAGTTTACTGGATCGCCGCCAGCTGTTAAAGATACTTTAAATGTAATGTTATCAATAATATCTTGTACATAATATCTTTTGTTTGCTTCTAGTCCACCGATTGTATCAGTAAATTTAATAGGTAAACCAACTGTTAGGTTACCAGTTGCACCAACTAGCCAATTTTCTGCTCCGTTAGAACTACTTACATCTGCTCTGTAAACAGTGTCTAAATATGCTCTTGCTTCTGCAATAATAAAAGGTCTGTTTACACGCAAAATATCTCTAGCGTATATAACTGCTGTGTCTGTAGAAGCTGCGTTATCACCTTCTGTGTCTGCTACTGTACCTGTACCGTTAATATTAAAGTCAAGATAATCTGTGTAAGTATCTAACAAAACTTGTACATTATTGATAGTGTTTGCATCACTTGCAGGGAACGTTACATCTGCAGGAACTGTATTTCCTTCTGTTACTTCAAAAGGATTATTAGTTAATAAGTCTGACATTATAGTTCTTAGTCTAGCAATAACTGCCTTTCTGTATTCAACATCAACAGCAAGTTCTGGATCTGCAGGTTTTGCATTAATTGTAGTAGATCTTAATTCGTCTCCCATTACCGCAGTATTTTTTGGAATTGTAATCGGAAGTGTTTCGTCAAACTTACCTGTTGATACGAAAATTTTACATAAGTTACCATTAAAGTTTGTATCAGCGTATTCACAAGCATATCTTACAGTTCTAAAAGGAAAATGTATAGAACCTCTTAGTGGATCTGAGTCATCATCTATACCGTTTAGTGAAACATATAGCTGACGTTCACCTTTGGTGTATTCTTCGTAACCAATTGTTTCATTATCGTCAACCATAAGTATTTGTGTTGGTTCACCAATAGGAACATTTGTTACATCAAATGTTGATCCGTCACCTTGTAATCTACGAGATAAATTGTATGTCAACAAGTCACCTTTGTTGTTCATACCGATTGCATTTCCTGCTTCTATTAGGATATCCCAGTAGTCAAATCCGCTACCGTTATCTCCTGGAAAGTTATTATCAGTTGAATAGTGTTCTTGTGTACAGTAGTATGTGTTACCGAAGAAGTTGATAATATCTCCTCTTCCGTAAGTTTGTTCTTGGTCCCAAGGACCTTTCCAGTTTTGCGTAGGAACAACACGTTCCCAATCATTGTCATCAAGATAATCTAGTGTTGAACCATCGTTAAGCGTGTTTCTTACAGCTCTATATAATTCGCCGCCTCTACGAACAAGATCACCTGTTGAATATGTTGCTGTAGCTTCCCAGTCTCCTCTAAATGCATTTGAGTGTGACACTTTTAACCATATTGGATCAGAATCAACAAAATCAGGCTTTTGTCCTGTGTTTGATTGTAGTGCAAGATATAAGTTACCACCGCTTCTAACTAAATCACCTTCTTGATAAGGATTATCTGCGTTCCAATTGCCTTCTGAATTTTGTCCAGGAAATTCTACATTAAAAAATCTTGTGTCTATTGGTGAAGTGCCTGAATGTCCAACTGTGCATCTCCAAATTGAGCTACCGTATTTTACTAAATCATTCTTTCTATAACGTGTACCGCCTGCATAATTTCCTACAAACTGTACTCCATCTAAAAATACTTCCCACTTACCTGCAGAATCTTCGCCAAACTCATCCTCAATACCAATTAGATTTGATTGGCTTTGATGTCCTACTAAACACTTGTAAACTATACCGTTATATTTTACTAGTGCATTTGGACCGTAGTATGTATTTTGTGCCCATTCTCCAATAAACTTGTTTCCAATACCTAGCACACTCCAGTTTGTTATTTCGTCGCCAAACGCGGCAGATACGTGAGCGCCAACACAATAATAAAGTGTACCTTCGTATAATATTACATCACCAAGTCTATAAGCTATTCCTAGACCCCATTCGCCTACAAAAGTTGACTTACCGTCTGTCATTACTTTCCATTTTGGCTGAGGCACAGGTGGTTCCGAGCCTGGTAATATAAAGTCTAAGTCAACGTAAAAGTCTGAGTCAGCTGTATGTGTTACAATACAAACATATGACTTTGCACCGTGACGTACAACATCATCTCTTTTATAACTAACGAACGGTACCCAGTCGCCGGTCCAGTTGTACTTAAATCGTTCTAGATTAAACTCTGCCATTTATAATCCCCTTAGTATCCTTCTGCTGATATATTTTCAGGATACTCATATCCTTCACTAATTCTTAAAATAAGTTGTCCATCTGTGTCAACATAATATAAAACTGATCTACCATCCCACTTAATTTGAGGATATCTCAAATTAGGGTATAGGAAATCATGATCTTCGTTGATGCCATCTAAAAAGTCAATACCTTCCTCAAAATCTGGAAAGTTTTCTGCTGCTGTACCCAAGTCGTTAATTGTAACAGTTTGTTCTTCGCCACCTTGCAACTGGTCTGATCTAATCAAAAACAATTCGCCGTCATCATTTCTACGCATTCCGTAGAAGTAACGCTTAATAATTCCGTTTACAACATCTTGTGGACTATTACCTACATAATATGACATCTTATTTTCCTTATGTAATCTCTACGTAACTTAGTACAGCATCGATTGAATCGTTAACACTTGCTTGTATAAGTAATTTATTTTCTGGTGCAACAATTAGTTTTTCACCTGTTGATACTACACGCAAACTTGTATTTGCTGGCAACAAAGTATCTTTCAGGTAGTAACCAGTTACACTTGTATCATCTTGAATTAAAACACTGCAATAAACAAAGGATGTAGTTAAGTTAGTTAAACTTAGTCCTATCACTGTTGCCCTGTTTGCTGGAGTTGTAGCAAGTATTTCAACTGGCTTTAACCCTATTTGTTTTATTACGTTATTTCTAAAAAATGTTGCCATATCGTTATCCTAGTATCAGTACTGTTTCTACAGCCAAGTATCCTGCGTCGATTGTTGTAATAGCACCTGTTTGTCCAGCAACTGAACTCCATTGAAGTCCATCATATGCTTCGACTCTTCCGTCTGCCGTGTTAAATCTTAACATACCTATTTCAGTAAATGCTGGATCTGGTCTGTTAAGGTTATCACCAACTGGTATTACAAAACCGTTTGTGCCATCTATTTTAACATACCCTGTACCGTTGTTTCTAAATTCTGTTATACTATCAGTAACAGTGTTTGTTATTGTATTATTATCAAACGCAAAGTTTTCTAATAAAACTGCACCCACGCCTTGTGCTCTAAGTTCTAAGTCTGTGTCTGTTGTAACAGTAGTTATCACATTTGTATCTATTTCAATGTCATCTACGGTTAGTCTAGGCACAGCCAGTCTAGTTGCATTTAAATCTGCAACTGTTGTGCCAGAAACATTAAATCTTATAATATTGTCGTTAGCACCTTGTGTAAGTTCTGCTGTAATTGATGTGTCGCCGTCTAAGTCAACAACACCGTTTAATTGTATCCAATCGCTTCCGTCATAACCTTCAAATCTATTAAGTTGACTATTGAATCTAACTATACCCGGTGTTTCTGTTGGACGTTGTGACGTATCGCCTACAGGTAATTTTACAGCACCAGTTGTTGTAATTTTTACAAGTCCGCTTGATGCTGCTAAGTTAATATCTGTTGTGCTAGAAATTGTTACATCATCAATTGTAAGATTGTCAATGATTATGCTGCCTGTTCCACTAGCACGTAATTCTAAATCTGCGTTGGATGCAGTTGTTGTAATATAGTTGTTTGTAATTCTTACATCATCTATGTCTATTTGATTTGCCCACAAGTTTTTCCAAATTCTTGAAGCATTTCCTAATGTGTAAGCAGTGTTTACAGCAGGAATAATGTCACTGTCTATACCTGCAATAAATTCAATTGCATCAGTATTTTCGTCACCAATTGTAATATCGCCGCCAATTGTTACATTACCTGTTACATCTAAGTTTCCTGTAATATTAACATTATCTAATAAATTAATTTCTTGGCTTGCTGCTGCAACATTAACTGTACCTGATAAACTTTCTAATGTGTTTCCGCTTAGTCTCAAGTTTCCTGTATCAACTTGATTACCGTCTATAAATGTAGTGTTTGCGCCGTCTGTAAATGTAATACCTTGGCCTGCTGCAACATTAAAATTAGAAGTTGTAAACGTTACTGTACCTGTTTCTTGGTTTACATAAAACAAGTCACCTACTCTAAAGTCGCCTTTGTGGTCTACAGAGTTATATCTTACTTTTGCACTATCTAATTCAATTACTTCGTTTGCTTGTATAACTGTTGTAGGGTCATTAGTTACATCTTTTCCGTTGCCAATATATGCAAGGTTTTGTCCAATAGCGTAAACAATTACACCCGGACCGTTACCCCAAATACCATAGTTACCATAAACACTAGCACTACCGATCATACGCACTTCGGCGCCAAAGTCTGTGTAGTCAGTAAGTGTAAATCGTGTTGCTGTTGCGCCGCCGCTAAATCTAATATCCTGTGCGTAAACTACTTCATCTTCAAAATCTGTTGATGCATTAGTTCCGTTAAATCTTAACAACAATACTGTTTCAGGTGTTGCATATAAATTTACAGTAGGTGCAGTAAAGTTTGCTGTATATTCAGCTTCTCCTTTGATGACTCTAAAGTCATCTATATTACCTGCAAGTGCATCGTTGCCGTCATGCTTTGCACCTATAAACAAAGGTTTTGCAGAACCGTAGTCATTGCTATCAGTATATGTACTACCTACTTGTGTACCGTCTACAAATAGTTTTGTATTTGTACCTTCTCTTGTAAGTGCAATATGATGCCATGTTGTTGCTGTTATTGCAGCAGCCCCTGTAATTCTGTTTGCACTATCTGTATAATAATAGATGCTTCCGTTATTTGTATATACTACTGGAGCAACGTCGGTGTCAACAGATGCTCTAAAATCAAATATGTTTTGATCTGTTGCAGGAATTGCATCTGCATATACCCATGCTTCTACAGTAAAATCTCCTGTACCGAACCCAAAATCATTTTGAGGTTGTACACTAGCATAATCTCCAGTGCCATCTAAACGTAAACTTGCAGTTCCGAATTTCTTTTCTGAAGTATCAAGTTGTGCATCACCGTTGGCTGCTATTTGTTTACCTAGTCTTTCTTCAGCTGTTTCAAAACCTGTAACTTTTCCTGAAACAAATATTTTACCGTCAGCATCAATGCTGTCAATTGTACTAGTTCCTAATACAGTTACACCGTCATAATCATAATATGTAATTGTTTCGCCAGCAACAAATGCTCCAGTTACATCTGCAACACGTAATGCTGTTTTACCAACACTTGACTTACCGCTTACACCGTCTAAGCAATACACACCTCTGTTAGCAAAGTATGTAAAACAGTTTAACCATTCGACTCTTACACCGTTTGTAAATGTTACTGCATCAACACCTGGGGTAATAAACGTAACTGCGTGGAACAAAATGCTAACTTCGTTTGAGTTAGGAGTTGCAACAGAGCCATCAAAATAACCGCCCTTACCTGCGTCACCTGCATCAAATCCTCTCGGATCGTCTGCTGTTGTTACTGTTCCGCTTGTAATTACTGTTATGTTTCTTAGATAAGGTGAACGTGTAGTTACTTCAAAGCCAGGTGCATATTTAAATGCATACCCTGTATTGTTTCCGACATCAAAGTTAAATCCAGTGATAGTTACTTCTTCAATAGTTGTTTCACCGTTTAGTAAAAATGCATCTTGTGTAGATGTTCCTGCTGTAGGTTGAATAGTAACACTTCTTAAACTGTGTCCGTGTACAGTTACGCCTACTGGTATTGTAAGTGGAAATATTTCTTCGTATACACCAGGAAACAAATAAACAGTGTCGCCTGCTGTAGCAAGTGTAAGTGCATGTTTAAGTGTAGCAACTGGATCTTGTGGATGTGTTCCTGTAAGTGTATCATCGCCGTTTTCTGCTACATAAATTGTGCTTCCTGGACGTAGTGCTAAATCAATTCCATCTACTGTAAGATCAGTTGTAGCAACACTTGTTGCATTAAATTGATTTACATAAACAGCACTCCATTGTGCGCCGCCTGAGTCAGGGTCGCTACCTAAACTATAAGTATTATCTGCATCTGGTATAATATCACTTGTTACTTCTGCATTAAACTCAATATAATCTGTGTTTGCATCACCGATTGTAATTTCGCCATCAGCAGTAATACTACCAGTTGCATATATGTTACCTTGTACAGATAAGTTAGAATGTATTTCTACTTTACCCGTTCCGTTTGGTCTAAATTCGATTGCTGCGTTTGAATTTTGTGTGCTGATTACATTGTTTTCTAATGTAATCTCATCAATATCTAATTTGTTTTGATAAACAACATTGTCACCGGTACCAATTGTTAGTGTACCGTTTGTTGTTGAAATTGTATCACCAGAGAATTGAACGCCGTTAAAGTCAGCGAAACTAGTAATTTCTACTGTTGGTGCTCTAACTATGCCGGTAACATCTAAGTCGTATTCAGGAGAGCTATTATTCACACCTATACGGTTGTTATTGACATCTAGATAAAGTAAGTCTGTCTCAAAAGCGAGGTCTACTCCATCACGGAGCAAGTTTGCCTTTAAGAGCGGACCAGATATTCGACCAACTGCCATCTCTTCTCCTCAATACGGGGATCCTGTCCCTCTAGCCTAGTTTTCATCCCTCGGGCTCTTTGCCGGCTAACCACAGTTTCGACCTGCAAATATTGGTCTTACTTGCATTAATAATATTTATCTAATTTAAAGAAAAGGAGTGTGTTACCCTAGGATAAGAGACCAAACGTTAGAAAAGTCTTCCATAACTTCATTTGTAACTGGGTCTTCTTCTAAACCAGTACTTGCAATCCACTGTGTTCCGTTATACACTTCTTCTTGCTTTGTACCAATGTTAAATCTTATAGCACCTTCTACAGGAGCAATAGCATCTTCTACTGATATTCTTAGTGCAAGATCTGTCAATCCAAAATTGTCATTATCGTCTGATGTAAGAACTGTTTCATGAACCCTAAATTTAACTGCACTTGTATCAATAATAACTTCTGCACGGGATGCATCTATATTAAATCGCAATTCCCACCAATTGCCTATGCCTACACTATCAAAAGATATTGCACTACTAGGAGAAACTAGTACATCAAACCCTGTTTTAAAATCTACTTCAGTTAGAGCTGCTGAAATATCTACGTTTGTAAGATTTGAACTAGGTATCCATTGATCTGTATCGCCAATATCTTCAGTTTCGCCTATTCTATAAGTGACTCCATTTATAGTGACATCTACATATTCGTTGTTATCTCCAAAGTCGCCTCTAAATTCAACTGATGTAATTGTTGCACTATCTGGTTCAAAGCCTAAAAGGTCTTCAATATTAAGTCTAAAACTTTGATTTGGACTATTATCACTGCTACCAAATTCTGATGACTGTATAGTTCCACTAGCTGCTGGAACATTCTCACCAAATGCGTCTAAACCTAGTAGTATTTCAAAGTCTGCCCAATCCTTTGAATCATCTCCAGATGCAATAGTTCCTAAAGTTGTCCAGTTTGTATTATCTGTTGTAAACTGTAATTCTAAAGTTTCTAATTGTTCCGGTCTCTCTCCGCCATTTGTTCCGCTACCTACAATAACTTTACCACTAAAACCGCCACCGCGCCAGTTGGATAAATCGTATGTTGTTGTTTCAATACTTGTATTTGATGATCCTGTAAACAAGTAGTGCGGATATGTAGCAAACCCATCATTATTTGTTGATCCAATGCCTGCAGATTGTACAGTTACACCTCCTGCAGAAGTTGCAAAAATATCTGAATTAGAAACTGTTCCTGCTACAATAGTAGCTGTACTTACATCGTCAATAGCAACAGAACCTGTAGTTGGTAGTGCTACACCGTCAGTTCCTGTAAATTTAACAAATCCTCTGTCGGTACTATAAATTGTCATTGCACCTGCGTTGTTATCGTTTGTGAATATGTTGTCTCTTACATATTCTTGACCGTTTAGCAATATAGATTCGTTTGTTGTTCTACGTAATTCTAAATCAGCATTACTATCAACAGTAGTAATCACGTTATCGTTAATAAGAATACTATCGCTTTGTAGTCCTACAACTTCTAAACCCATTGCGTTAACTTGTCCTACTGGATTGTTGTTAACTACAAAATTTAAAGTGTTATTAGTTTTATGTGCAGTTACATTTGTTCTTTGATTATCAGAGTATACACCTCTAAAGGTTATACGTGCATCGCCGTAACCTTCAAATAAACCAGTTTGTGTATTAAATCTAAGTCCACCTGAAAGGTCTTCATCATCGTTTGTTCTAAGTTGTTGTGCTGTAGTGCCGTTTGGTAATACAAATCCAGTAGCTTGAATGTCTAAAAAGTCTCCACCGATATCTAAGTTTAGATGAGAATCATCAAGTGTAGAATCAGCGCCAACAATTGGATATGTGCTTATTGTATTTTCTTTAAAAGTGATATTTTCTAGTGCTACAACACCTGCACTATTGCTTAACAGTTCTAAATTTGCATTGCTATCTTTTGTTGTAATTATATTATCAAATATTTGTATACCATCTATTTCTGCTTTGTCAAGATATACATCTTTCCATCTGTATGTAGAATTACCCAAAGTATAAGCAGTGTCATCATCTGGTACAAAATTTTGGTTAATGTCAACATTAAATGTTACAGTATCTTGGAACTGATTACCAAAAGTTATTAATTGACCATCAATTGTTACATCACCGGTGATATCTAAATTTTGTAATATGTTAACGTCATTTTGGAAATTGATATTTCCGTCAATTGAATCAACGTTTACATCGCCTGATAAAGAAAATAGTGTATTACCCGCTAAACGTAAATTTCCAACATCTATTTTTTCAGAAGAAAGTATAGTTCTGCTGTTTGTTCCTTCAAGGGTTAAACTGTTTAGCCCATCAAAGTTAATGTTTGAAGTGTCTACACTTGTATTTCCTGTTTGGAAGTTAACAAAGAAAGCTTCACCAACTCTAAAATTACCGTTTTGTTCTGTACTACTGTAATAAATTTTGCCGCTGTTTAATTGTTTTGCAATTTGCGTATAGTCTGTAAGTGTTTCGTCGTTTTCTACATTTTTTCCAGAACCTATATAAGCAAAATTATGATTGATTAGATACATTAAACAGTCTGCGCCGTCTGCTTCTGCACCAACATTGCCGTAAACGTTTGCACTGCCTATCGAACGTATTTCAGCACCGTAGTTAACTGTACTACCGTCTAAACCAACTCTACCAGTTACACCGTTAACAGCATACAATCCTCTGTTTGCAAAATATGTAAAGGAATTTAACCATTCAACTCTACAGCCATTTGTCATTGTAACAGCATCTACACCAGGTGTAATAAATGTTGCTGCATGAAACAGCATTGCAGCGTTTCTACTAATAGCTGTTAGTTCACTACCATCTATATATGCACCGCGACCTGCATCGCCTTCGTTAAAGCCTTTAGGATCATCAACAGTAACAACACTTCCTCTAGTAATTACAGTTACGTTTCTTACATAAGGTGATCTACTTGTAACAGTCCCGCCGGATTTAAATCTAAAAGCATGTCCTTTATTCGCTACACTATCATAATAAAAGTTTTTAATAGTTACATTTTCTACTCCAGATTCTCCGTCTAGTAAAAATACATCTTCGTATTCGCTACCAGATTCTGGAATAATAACAACATTTCTTAAATCGTCACCTCTAACAGTTACATTTGGTGGAAGAATAAGAGGTAAAACTTCTTGATATGTTCCTGCCATTATAGAAACTGTTACCGGGCCGGCGATACTTGCATCACATTTTGCAAGAGCTCCGGCTATTGTACGCATCGGAGCTCTTGGATGATCACCAGTATTATTATCATCTCCGTTAGTATCAACATAAAACGTATTTCCCATACGTTTTGCCATGCTAATACCATTAATAATTAAATCACTTACAACAATTGCACTCTCTGTTTCAATTGAATCTGACCAGATTTGATTCCATCGTCTGCCTTCTCTACCTAGTCTAAATGCATTATTAACATCAGGTAAAATATCACTACGAATTTCATCTCCAAATGCAATAGTATCTTCAGTTATGTCATCACCAAATGTAAGATTTCCAGTAAATTGTATTTTGCCGCCAGCATCTATAGCATCTGGATATGTTCCTTGTAGTGTAAGTAAATCAGGTATAAAATGATCTTTCATATGAGTTAGGTTTTGATCACCTAAACTTCTCCAACGAGCAAATGCAGTTACATCACTTGCTGTTATAGAACCGTCATTATTAATATCACCGTATTGAAATCCGTTGCCTGCAACACTTGTTAAGAACGGATATAAAAATCCCGATGTGTCTCCGCTTACAATTTTTTGAACTTCTTCGATTATAATGTCAAAGTCGGGTTGTGTTACTGCCTCTGCACTAATGTCACCGTAAACATCTACGTTAGCATAACTTCTAACTCTTTCGTTTGTGCCAACTTGTATTATTATATCTTGATCTGTTTGACGAGACATAATTTTGTTGTCATCGATTTCTATTCCTGAAACTGCAATGCCACTTGAACGTATATTTCCCGCCGAACTTATTGTAGTTGTAGGACCTATATTATTTGTAATATTTCCATCAATTGTAAAATTAGGAAGTTCAGCTACATCACTATTCCAATGGGTTGATCTTATTTGTGTAGGAGCCTCAACATCTCTTGCTGGGTTCTCCATATTAACGCCAATACGACTTGTAAGCGGATCGATGTGCAATACTGCTGTATCCGCTCCGGTATTTTTAAAGTTTAAGAAATCTTTACCTGCGTTATTTTCATTGATTTCGATGTTGGCTTTTAAAACACCACCACCTATTCTACCAACTTGTGACATGCTTCTTCCTTACTATATTGTATTTATAGTAATTACTTGTCAAAGTTATGTAGGACTGTGACAGGCTTACCAAAAGGTACAGCAGTACCAAATCTGATATACCAGCCAGCAGTTTTGCCTACAGGATTTTGTACTAATGTGTAGTTTGTTATTGCAACTTGAAAAACATTTTCTACAAATACGAGAATGTTTTGTGCTGCTTCTGGTACTGGAAAATCAGGATCGCCACTGTATAACGGTCCAAAGTCGGTTTCTACTTCGTCTCCAACGCCTAAACTTTGTTGTACAATTCCAGGATCTTGGTTAGGTTCCTTAAATCGTATTTCTCTCCACGCACCGTTTTGATATGCTTCAAGTTGATCGTCAGATATATTGTATCTTACATATCCGTTATCAGGATAAAAAGGTCTATCATTTTCTCGACCTTTAGGTACACGCAAACCCTTTTTGCTTTGCATAATAACTTGACCATTAGAGTCTTGCTTTACACCGCTACCTCTAATGCTTCTTAAGTTAGTAGTTTGCGCTTTCATTAATCTCATATTATACTTCCAAATAACTTACTGTTGCACTTAAATTAGTTGGAGAATCTCCAACAATTACAATTTTGTCACCTGATTCTAAAACAACTTTTTCCGAATCAAATGTAAATGTTTCCCCTGCTGGAAGTTCGAGAACATTAATTACTTTATTTGTATCACTTTTTGGTTCATCTCTTTTAACAAGATGCATATCAAAAGTTGTAAGTCCGTCTTCTTCATGCACCGGATTAGGTACCCAAGTATTACAAACCATAATTGTTGTAATTGCGTATCTAACAGGCGGTTGATCAGACGTTGCAGGATCCCATCCTACAAAAGGATCAGGCACAAGAATTAAATCTGTATCTGTGTTTGCTACTGCTACGCTACTTATTGCCATGTTTTCGTCCTTTTAAAATATCATACTGTAAACTATTGATCTATTATTACTTATTAGTTCACCTCTAGTTTGGTCTTGGTGTTTGAAAAATACACCAGTGCCGCCGTGATCTCTATCTTTAACATATAATCTAATACCATCGCCGGGATAATTAGGTTCATACTGCACTCAAGTGCTGCTAAATCTTGATCAGGATCATCAATGCTAGGAGTTCCACTAATTTCTAAAACATCTTGAACTCTAACTACACCATCTCCTGGTGTAGATAAAATTAAATCTTCGTTTGAGTTAATAGTTTCAATTTTTGTGCCTTCGATTCTTAGATCATTTAATTCAAGTCTGTTTCCATAAAATTCTGCTACAATATTATTATCGATGCCAAATTCAATAACACTAGGAAGTGTTGTATCTTCATTATCTTTTACTTCAACAAAGGAAGGATCTACAACACCTTCGCCGATTCTTGCTTGGAAAACTGTAGCAAACGCATTAATAATCTCGTCGTCTACATATTTTTTATTTGGTATGTGATCATCGTCTGTTACATTATTTTCGTAATTAGTTGTTCCGGTAACACTTATTACACCGTTGCTTCTATTAATAAGATACAAATCGCCGCCGCCAGTTGAGATACTTGTACATCTCAACCCAATTGCTCCGCCGTTTTGGTCCTTAAAAACAAACGCTCCAGTTTTCAATGTTGCTGTAGCTGGATCAGTCCATGTTAAATCTTCATCAAAAACCATAAAGGTATCTACAAGAGCACCTCTATCTATTCTAAGACCAGACTCGTTTAAGGTGACACCGACTCCTGCTTCGCCTTCATTTAGTACGATTATATTATCTTTAACCGTCATATTTTCAGACTGAACAGTTGTAGTATCACCTTCTACAACGAGGTCTCCGGTAATACGAACTTGTCCAGTTTCAAACCCTGTATCTAAAATAATGTTGCCACTATTTTGGACTTGGATTTTATAATCACCGTTTGGTATTTTAAGAAACTTAGACATATATTATTACCTTATTATCTTATAGTGCTGTAAGAACAATTACAGTTTCAGTAGAGTCGTCTTGCACTTCCCATGTGTATCTGGTGTTATTATAATCAGTAGCTTTACGTGCTGTAATTTTTTTCAAAGGAATTCTACTTCCTGTTCCGTCAGTACCAAATAAAACCATTTCGCCTGCTGATAATGCAGCAGTTGCTTTATTTACTAGACGGCAAACAGTTTGTGAGTTTGCATCTCCAGCTTTATTTCTTAAAATAAATTTGTTTGAACCTTTTTGTGCAACAATAAATGCATCGTCTACAATACCTGTTGTAGTTAGGTTTGCTTCTGCACGAATATTTTCTTGAGTTTCTGTACCTGCTGCACGTTGGTCTGCTGTTGCAAGGCTACCGAAGTATCTTTTATTGAGTG
>Ga0181583_10002471_pt1 | contig 13738 bp, 10 predicted proteins | sample 071ome_31_FD_132461 | JGI IMG/M metagenome (GOLD analysis project Ga0181583, IMG submission 132461) | Coastal salt marsh microbial communities from the Groves Creek Marsh, Skidaway Island, Georgia - 071405CT metaG (megahit assembly) | ecosystem: Environmental > Aquatic > Marine > Intertidal... | reverse complement strand
GCACATCCCCTGCATCCCTAACCGCTGAAACGCAAGATCAGGCGGCAACCCCGGAAATCGAAGGGGGTTCTCGACTAAACCCCGCGGCGAAGAGGAGGCGAGCTCGCTTCGACGTCCCGAAAAATCGCCGAGGCGAGAAAATAGGCACTGGAACTGGTCTTGATAGCTCACTGTCGACGGCTGGCGCCGCGCGGGCCAAAGAAGGGGTGGCAGCGGGAGGGAGGGGGTGGGAATGAAGCGTCAGACACGAGGTGGGGCCCCCATGAAGGTTGGAAAGAAGCCCTACCGCTCGGGTCCTGCCCCGGCTCTTATCTCCCGATGTACCTCCCCTTACGCCCTCTCTCACTGATCCTCTACGTCAACAGGAGAAAGCATGCAGGCCTTCGTTGGGAGCACTGTGAGCCTCCGGGCTCCTGGGGTGAAGCCTTCCGGCGGTGCGTCAAACATTCATGCCCGCCTCCACCCCATGCCAATACATTAAGTGATCATATTCCGCGCGTACGGATGGAACAGTGCCTCCTGCGCCCCTCCCCGCGACGAGTCCTGCCCCGATGAGGCTTCGTCCGTCTTTTCGGGCTGCCCCGCCCCGGACATTCGTTCGCATTGGACCTTATCACGACGTTATAATCGTTATTTCGTACGCATGGCGCGGGAATCTCCTGTCGCCGCGGGCAGAGGGGGATGGGAGGCAAAAGAGGCCCTCGCTGCCCCCCTTCTCCCGGTTGTGCGCGACGCCTGGGTCCCGGGGTGAATATATACACCTACGAATCGGATGAAAGGGTGCGTGAGACGTGCAAGGATTCTGAATACGTCCCCGTAACGTGCCCCCATCGTCGACGCAGGTGCCGTCCGTTCGGTGACGTGCATGGCCAAGAAGAAGGGTGTGCGCCGCATCATCACCCTCGAGTGCACTGAGGCCAAGGAGGCCGGTGCCTCCCCCTCCCGTTACACCACCCAGGTGAGCATACGCGTCGCCCTTCGTGTGGACGCCTCACCGTGCCGGGACCCGGCCTTCTTCTCCACCCGTGGCTCTCCTCCTCCTCTCCCCACGGGCCTCCAGTGGGACTTGTGGGTCGTGACGGGGAACATGAGCAGAGATACAGGTTCATGATAACATCACACGGCTCTGTAGGCCACGTGGTTCCCTGGAGATAGCCTTAAGGACTCCCCGCGGCTGGTAGCAACCGGAGGCTGGGGCGGCGTGGGGCCCCCGGGGCGCGGTCTTCGGCTCGCCCTCGCGACTGACGCTACCCTCCCCTCCTCCTCCGTCCCGCTTCCCCCTCCTGCCAGGGGAGGCTGCGTGCTCACCCCCGCCGCCCCTGACTCGACGATCCGCAGAAGAACACCAAGAACACCCCTGAGCGCCTCGAGCTCATGAAGTACAACCCCTTCATGAGGAAGATGACCCTCCACCGGGAGCTCAAGAAGTGAGCGGCGTTCGCTCGACGTACGATTTGCCGGGGTTTTGTATGCCATGTCTTTTAGCGAGCTGAGAAACAGTTGAGTTCACTTCAAACGAGAAGACACGGGTGCCTCCCGGGTTGCGGGGTCGGGGGGGGAGGGGAGCGACTCCTCAGTAGAGCCCGGCGCCGTAGATGAGCTGGAAAGAGTCGACGACAGTCTTGATCTTGTCCTTCATCTTGTTCCACCTGCGCTCGTTGGCCCCCGTGGTCAGCGTGTAGAGCTTGCCCTCCGCCACCGTCACGATAGCGAGGCCGTGACGCTGGTAGTTGGAGGCCTTCGTGGTGAACTCGAACTGGTAGTACGACTTGCCGTCCTTCACCACCTCCTCGCTCTTGATGAGGGTTGACTTCTGGCTCGGGCTCGTCAGCACCTTCTCCACCAGCGTCCCCGCCACCTCGTTGGGCGACCCGTACTCCTTGATGTCCTTCTTGTCAGTGGGGGCCAGGGTCACAGAGATCGACTCGAGGGGCTCGATGATGTCCTTGTACACCACGTCGGCGCCGTCCACCTGCACCTCCTGCCACCCGAAGGGGTACGCGAAGAGGTACTTGTCCCCCGTGTCCTTGACCACGTTGAACCCCTTGAGCTTGGCGGCGTGGGCCGACTGGGGGGCTGCCAGGGTGAGCGCGGCGACACCGGCGGCCTGGAGAAGGTTGCGCCGGGAAGACTCGGCGCGGCACACGGTGGCGCGGGCCTGGCGGGTCCGGGTCCCGGCGGTGGCGGGGGCCACGAAAGGAGCCTGCAGGGCCAGGGCAGGGGGACAAGGGACATTGAGCTCCCGATGCGGTTCTATCACTGGATTGATGCCGTCCTTATGCAGCCCGCAGGTAACTCGGGCCAATAAAATCCGCGTCGCGCCCGGAATTCGGCGCGGATAAGTTTGAGCGGTGCTACGCAGGGGTCACGAGTCCTGGAGCCACAAGAACTCCCCTGTCAGCCCTCGCGGACGTGGTACGACAGGCCAGGAGAGGGGCTCGGTGCGCGTGCGCACAGAGTAAAACCATCGGACGTGGCGGATCAGCGGCCGGTAGCCCAGTCAGGGTCCCGCGACGGAGAAATATCGTCGCTTGGATTGTCCCCGGCAACGACGCGCGGGATGACCGGATAGCTGGAGAGAGGGGGCGATTACGCAATGTTTCCAGGCACCAAAGGCGTAAGGGTCGCATCGATCGGCGATTTGGGGGGACCCACCTTGAGGCCGAGCATCATGTTTGGTGCACTCCTCTACTCGTTTGCTCTCGCTCTACCGGTGGGTCTCGGTCGCTGTGCGTGAAGTGCGGTAGAAATGCATTTCTATGGGGGCGCGTGTAGCGCTTGGCCTGGGCTGAGCTGGGGTCATTGCGCTGTGTGGGACAGCACCTCGAGAGGCTGCCAGTCCAGCTGGGTGCGCAGGGGGTCCCCCCGGAGGTTCATTCACAGGCAAGCACGGCATGGCAGCACATCATGATCGGACAGGACAGGGACATCGCAGGGTCACGCAGGCAACCAGTGTGTTTGGCGTGGCAGGAAAAACGCGGCACAGATGACGCATCGGCAGGGGCTCCCAGACGCACCCGCGGGCGCCACGAGAGAGGGAGCACAACACCACCAGCGAGGGACCCCCCCCGCCCCCTCGACCCGACCCCGTCACAGGATGACGAGCTCGGCCCCCACCGCCAGGTGGTCGCTGGGCCAGTTCTCGTCCGGGATGGACGGGAAGTCCTCGAGCGTCAGGTTGGGGTCCCGGCTGGCCCGGTGGTTGGTCGGGTAGGGCATCCCCAGGACGCGGCGGACGCGGAGAGTGCTTGTGGAGAACCACACGTAGTCGAGGCACCCGCGAAACGTCGGGGTGACGTTCGTGAGCGGGGGCTCCTCCCACCCGTCAGCAGCGGCGGCGGCCGAGCACAGCATGAGCCCGCTAGTGCCCAGCACCGGGGGGTCGTGCCGGGACCCCGGGCGCCGCTGGTTGGGGTGGTCGTGGTGATCCGCGCCGAGGAACCCCTGGCTGAGCATCTGGTACACCCCAGAGACGATCGGCCCGCGGTGCTCGAGGAAGGTGTCGAAGGCGTCCGGCGTCCACTTGCGCGGGAGGCTGTTGAAGTCCCCCCCGACGATGACAGGCGTCGGCCCCGCGCCCGCCGCGCCCGCCTCCATGGCCCACCGCGAGATGTCCCGGCACAGCAGGGCCGCCTGGACGGCCTTGAGGTCGGGCCACTGCGGGTCCCAGAAGAGGTGCACGGACGCCCCCAGGATCACCGCGCCGGACGGCATGTGCCGCAGCGCCACCCGTGTGTACATGCACGGGCTGGCGTCTGCCTGCCTCAGTTTGGCCATGAGCTCCGACTCCCCTGGCAGGGAGCTGCTGCGTGGAAGGGGGGGGGGGGGCTGGGGCGGGGGGGTCGGGTCCCGCCGCTGGGAGCCCGTGGGTCGGTGCCTAGCGCCGGCCCAGCCAGGGCTGTGGGGAGGTGGGCCTGGGGGAGCAAGGGGAGGACTCACGGGGTCCCGGGGGGCGGGGGCGGGGGCCCGGAGGCGAGGTCGCCGAACTTGATGTGCTGGGGAGGACTGACGACGTCGAGCACGGAGCGGCGCCAGAGGAGCGCCGTCCCCACGGCCGGGCGCCCCGGGCGCGTGGGCGCCGGGGGGCAAACGGCCGCGGCGAACCCGGCTGCCATGAGTGGGTTGAGGAGGTGGGAGTTGAAGAGCTCGGGCTGGACCTCCTGGAGGCACACAATGTCCGGGTTGTACGACGCGAGCTCGCTGACGACCATGGCCGCTCGCTTGGCCCAGCCCTCGGGCCCCCGGTACGACGCGTCGACGTGCGGGGGCAGCAGGACGTCCGCGAGGAGGTTGTACGTGACGACTCGCAGGGACCCCCGGCAGTCCGCCCCTAGGCAGAGCTCGGTGGGGCGGGGGGGCCAGATCCAGTCCCTGCGGGGGAGGGCCGGCGGGGCTCGGGGTTGGAGAGAAGGGGCCCGGGGACCCGGATTCCGTGCTGATGCCCCGCCGGGCTGGGGCAGAGCTCGAGCGCGGCCGAGGACGACGCGCGAGGCGTGATTCGGCCCTAAAGAAGTGATGTGCAGGATGAAGTAGTCACGATTTACGCAACGGTATCACAGAACATTCTGCACGACCCATTCCAGCCGGCGATTTCTCGCCCGATTTCGGTTCTCTCTGCACGACGGGTCGATGTAGGCGCGGGGGTGCTTCCACACCCCCTCCCACGGGCGATGTACGGTCGCGCAGGATTTATTCTCGTATAATGACATGAAATCAAGCAAGTACGTGTGAAATTGAATGTTGCTGAGGCGCCGGGGGAGCTTCGGATGCAGCTGGTCGAACTCGGGGACTCGGCGAGGGGACTCACCTCTTATTCGGGGGCGGGGGGTTGGGTGGGGTGGAAGGGGGGCCATCAGGGTAGAGGAAATCCATACACACGTCCCTGATAAGGGAAATGGTACGATCTTCAGTACAGAGTGCGCAGCAGAGGACCCGAAGGGGCCTTCATCTTTTGTCGCCCAGGTTCAGGGTTCCCTGGGCCTCCCAAGGACCCGCAATCGTCTGTAATTCTTCCCGATCGCGATGGCAAAGCTCTCTCCTTTACGCAAGGTGCGACGCGGCCTGCAGCTGCTCCTTCCGCGCCGAGGGGGCTGGCTTAGTCATCAACTCGTCCTTCTTGCAGTGAGGCCGAAGATGGCCGGCCCTAGCCTCCCCCAAACCCATCAATTCTGTATCTGCCTCGGGTCCCCACCTGTAGAACCGCGGGAGGCGGACGCGCACCAGGCTCCGCCGGAGCGCCCACGCTCTACCTGTGCGCCACCGCCGGGTCTCCGTCCATTTAAGGGGGTCAGGCAAAGGACTGGGCCTGTGCCTAGCCTCTCTAAGATCTGGTCAAGGGCGCTGTAGAAAAGAAACGGCCGTAACGAGCCGAGGAGTCAATGCGGATTGCGATGAAGTGGAGGTTATCCTTCACACTCCCGGCTGTGGTCCTCTGGGCCGCGGTCATCCTCCTATCGTGCCTCAGCTCTGGGGTCCTGGGAGACGACGGCTTCCCCCCGGCCATGTCTGGCGGGGCTCAGGTGCGAATCTCATACGAATCCACGCCGTCGTGGGCGAGGGCCTGGATTTCCTCGATTGCCTGCGCGCCTGGCGCCCCTAAATGCCTCCACAAAGCCCACCTCTGGAAGGCGTCGGGGGCCCCCTTGCCCTCCTCGCTCCGTGGATTTGGGTTGTCGCCTCATACCGCGCGAGAATTTCGACGCCGAACCCGCCAAACACGGCCCCGACGCCCCTCGTCTTGACGTGTGCATCCTGCGAGGGGCGGGACGCCGATCACACCTACCCGTCCCCCGTGTGCAGTGTGTGGGCGAGCAGTGCGGGGACGCCAAGGCGGCGGGGAGCTGGTTCAGGGTCCCCAGGCTCGACTTCTGCTGGCTTGTGACGGGCCTGGACAGCAAGACGGCGCCCGACCTCTGCGCGGCGGTGGAGGCGGTGGCCGTCAAGTGGCGGGTGTGGGTATTCTGGGGGCTGGCCGGGGTCCTCTTGTTCCTCTCGATCGCCCAGTACTACCTCGCGGTCGTCGAGTACTGCACTTGGTGCGAGAACGTGCTCCAGGACGACCGGTTCGCCGCCACCCTCAAGGGACTCATGGCCCAGTCGGAGCCCTCCCGGGCGTACGTCCCGTGGATCCCCCCCGGGCTCGACTGGCAGGCTGTGCTGGCGCGGGCCGTGGATAGGCGACCGGCGGTCGGTGCCTCGCCGTTGCATGAGTCGTCGTCGGAGGGGCCCGCCGGCCACTCGCACAGCCCCCGCTCGCGCGGGACGCCGCGGTCTCAGCGGTCGCTGGCGGCGATGATGGCGCAGGTGACGAGGGACCTGTCGCCCCGATGCGAGGACGGCGCACAGACGCGGACGCACAGCGGCGCGCGGTCGAGCACGGCGGGGTTCCTGGAGCTCAAGCGCAGCATGGAGCAGGCGCAGGCGACGCGGGGCGGGGGAAGCCAGCCCTCGCAGAAGGGCGTGAGGGAGGCCGGGGGCGGCCTGGGCGCCCAGGGGGAGGAGACGGCAGGCGGGCCTGGCCCGCAGTCGCCGGCGCCCCCGGCGCCCCTGACGCGGCAGCAGCGGAGGAAGGAGGAGAAGGAGGCCAAGAAGGCGGGGAAGAAGGGGCTCAAGCCCGCGGGCGCCAAGGCGGCAGGCGTGACAGAGGCGGGCGTCGATGCAGCACCCGCGCTCCCCCTCCCGGGGGCCAGGCGGATGATCGCCATCCTCCACCAGTGCAAGCGGCCGTCCCTGAGCCACACGTTCATCGGCGCGCTGGCGCTCCTGCCCATGCGCGCGGTCAGCTCCGGGGCGTGGGCGGCCAAGTTCGTCTGGAAGTACTGCTGGCTGGCGCGGCCCTACGACTTCCATGACGAGGCGTGGCTTACACGGCGGGCGCTGGGGCTGACGGTGGAGTTCTGGCGCGGCATGACCCTGCACGAACAGATGCAGCTGGTGCAGATGCGGCTGTGGGACCCCGACAACCTGGGCCAGCTCACCGAGCACCTCGACATGCTCAAGAATGACGTCGGGCTGGAGGACGCCTTCGAGCCCCTCCTCTGAGCCCGCGCGAAGGCCCTACGACCCCTCTCACAGCCCCCCCCCCCGCCCGGCGGTCCCGTCGCGGGGGGTTTCGCAGAGGCCGAGAGTCTGAAGTAGCCGGCACCAGACGACTGCGTCGATCCCGTTCAAGGGCGACCTAGCCTCGCACGTGGGGGCTGCCCCATCTCTGCTGGCCCCCGCGGCCCGCGCCCGGGGCGCTCAGAGCTCGTCGTGCCCCCCCGGCCCCGTGGCGAGGTGCACCCCCCAGCAGCACTCGGTGTCGCAGATGTGGACCCCCTCGACCGACACGGCGATCGACCGCCGCCGCGACGGCACGCACCGCTTGGCGGCCAAGGCCCGCTCCCACTGCCCCCTCACGTCCGCGAGCACGGCGAGCGCCTCGTCCCTGCCCAGCGGCTCCCCCCAGTTGGCGATCGTGTTCCTCTCCCCCCCCTGCCCCATCTTGTACGTCTCGAAGTACTCCATCGCCCGCCCCATCTCCCCCGGCATCTCCCGCTCCAAGTCGGCCAGCCCATGCACCCTTGGGGCGAGCGCGTGGTCTGCCCTCAGGGTGACGAGCTTCCAGTCCATCTCTCCGCTGTCGATGAGCGGGATGGCACCGAGGACCTTGACCGCATGTACGGACCCGGGCGCCATGGGCTCCCCCGACACCTCGATGACGTCGAGGGGATCTCCGTCCCCCACAACGGCGCCCGCGAGCGCGGCTGGGGTGCCGGGGAAGTCCACGTGCGCGGGGGCCTCCCACGTCTGGGGGACCATCCCGTAGTTCCACCCCATGGGCTCGGGAAGGTACCGCAGGGACCCGTCGGCGAGGGCGTCCTGCGCGCGTGGGGGGCATGGTGGGCGTCGGGCCCCCGCCGCCGGACGAGGCGGGTATCGGGGTCGGGGAGGGCGGCGGGGGCGCGCAAGCACCTGGACAAGGGGGTTGCCCCTCTTGTCGGGGCGGACCTCGATCTTGGCAGAGGTCCCCATGGGGATCTCGCATACCATCGTGACGACGCCGTCCTCTGCGGTGTGGCCCTCGCCCACGAAGGGGAGGTCGTGCCAGGGGGAGACGAGCACATCGCCGTCTGCGGCCGCCGCGGGTTGGAGGGGACGCAGATGTCGCGGAAGTAGGTTTGCGAGCATGTTGTAAGTCCTATATCCTGCGGTATCTTCCCCCCACCCTATCGTGTGCACGCGGCAGCGAGCCGAATCTTGTCCCCAACTGTCTACGGCAAGGCCACGTTCACCGACCGCTGCTCTCCGTCGCGGCCTAGATGCTGCGCGTCGCCTCACCTTCCGAGACGAGGAATTGTGATGCGTGACAATTCTCCCCCGAGTGGTCGCCGAGACCGCTCAGATGGTTCGCTTCGGCGCAATCGAAGCAGTGGTCGCAGTTGCGGTGCCACGACGGGGTCAGTGCGGCCACCGTCTGGGCAGCGGCCGATGCCAGCGCAAGCGCAATGGACACCCTCATCGCTATTCCACGGCGCCGTTGTCTCACGCACATCCGCCCGAGTGGAGTGGAGGCGTGGAAGCCTGGAACCGGGCTGGAGTGCACGCGATTGACGGTGGAGCCGCCCGACGCCGCCACAGCGCCACTGGCGCCACCGTCCCCGGCGTGGCACGCAAGGTGCGGCCCGCCTCCCCAATGGGAGCCGCCCTTCCGCCTCGATGATAATGCTCCAGTGCGGGGGCCGTGATATCTGCCATGGCGGAGCAAGCGAAGGTGGGGCCCCTCTTCTTCGACCCGCCCGGGGGGTTGGCGGACATGGGCCCTTTCGCGTCGCTGGCGCCTGTTCACCCGCGAAATCGGGTTTCTGTGCACGTGGAGGTTTTCACCGTATACATTTCTCCCACCTCGCTGCATACCTTGCCGGCGCCTCCCCCGGAGAGCGAAGCCTGAATTCCCTTCGACGAGTTCCCACGGGGTTGTGCAGGTGTCGTTCCGCATCACGCTGACGAGCGACCCCAAGCTCCCCTTCCGGGTCCTGAGCGTGCCCGAGGAGGCTCCCTTCCAGGCGGTGGTCAAGTTCGCGGCGGAGGAGTTCAAGGTCAGCGCCGACACGTCCGCCATCATCACCAACGACGGCGTCGGGGTGAACCCGCAGCAGAGCGCCAAGGCCGTCTTTATGAAGGCGAGTCCCCGCAGGCGCGCCCCGCCGCAGCGGAGCGACGACCCCCCCCCGAGCTTCGCCCTGACAACGCGCCCCCTCCGCCCGCCTCTCCCCCGCAGCACGGCACGGAGTTGCGGCTCATCCCGAGGGATCGCGTGGGATACCTGGCCTAGCCTAGTGCGCGCACCCCTCTTTCCTTTGTGTTCAAGCGTCCCCGTTGTCAGCTACGCCTCGCGAGTCGGGGTCCATCAGTAGTTCGGCACCCCCGACGCGGCCTTTTTGCTGGTCATGGGGGTGAAGGGGGGGGTCTCGTGGCGGAGGAGGGCCCAGTTGACCTCCTTGAACCAAGGGTGGTTCTTGATCTCGTCCGCCCCCTTGACTGCCCCGAGCCGCTTGGAGGGGTCCCGGACGAGGAGGAGGCTGATGAGGTCCTTAACCTCGGAGGACACCTTGGGCGCGTCGGGGAACACGAGATCCCGCTTGAGGATGTTGTCGAACGTGTCGTCCCGCCGCGCGCCGCGGAAGGGCGTGACGCCGTAGAGGAGCTCGAAGAGGAGGATCCCGAAGGACCACCAGTCAGCGGGGGCAGCGTGGCCCGTGCCCGCGACGATCTCGGGGGGGAGGTACTCCTCCGTGCCCACGAACGAGTTGGCCCGCGCCTGCGGCTCGGCGACCAGGTAGAGGTCGGGGACGTCCCGGACGGGGCCCGACATGCCCTTGCCCTTGGACGAGACCCTGATGTGGCGGGTGCCGTTGTCGAGGATGCGCGGCTGGCACACCCCCTTGGCGTACGACAGGTCGAAGTCGGTGAGCATGAGGTGCCCCGACCCGTGGACGAGGATGTTCTCCGGCTTAAGGTCGCGGTAGACGTACCCGAGCAGGTGGATGTACTGCAGCGCGAGGAGGACCTCAGCCGAGTAGTGCCGGACGTGGTGCTCCTTGAGCCGCGAGTTGGGCTGGGCGTTGAGGAGGGCGTAGAGCTCGCCCCCCTCGCACGTCTCCATGATGAAGTGGAGGTGGTTGGGCGTCTGGATGGTGCAGTAGAGGTTGGCCACGAAGGGGTGGTCCACCTCGGAAAGGATCTTCTGCTCCGTCAGGACGCGGGCCACCTTGTTGCGCTCGAGCATCTCCTGCTTGCTCAGCGTCTTCATCGCGAAGGTGAAGTTCGTGTCCCGGAGCTTGACCAGCTCCACCAGCCCCACGTCCCCGCTCCCCAGCTGCCGGATCCGCGTGAAGTGGTTGATCGTGATCTCGCCCTCCCTGTCATAGACCGCCTTGAGCGCCTGGACCGCCGGGTCCGAGCCCCGGTGCGGCTTGAGGCGGATCACGTTGGTCTCCACGTCCTTCCACGGGTCCCCCCCCCCCCACGCCTGCCCCAGGTCCCCCACGGCCGCCTTGAGGGCCTGCTGCTGCATCTCGTCGAACGCCTTGGCGCTCTGCGGGTCCGTCACGTCCACCTGGACCCCCATGTAGAAGCGCACCGTGCCGTCCACGTCCTTGATCGGGGCCAGGGTGAACATATTCCAGAAGGGCGTCCCGTTCTTCTTGTAGTTGAGCAGCTTCACCGTCACCTCCTCGTTCTTCTGCAGCGCCGCCCGGATCTGGTCCACGGCCCCCCGGTCCGTGTCCGGGCCCTGGAGGAAGCGGCAGTTGCGCCCGAGGACCTCCTCCCGAGCGTACCCCGTGAGCCGGAGGAAGTCGTCCGAAGCGAAGACGATGGGGCAGTCGGCCAGATTCGGGTCCGCGATGACGAAGTTCTGCTGCACGCGCTCCACCGTCGTGGCGAGGTCCACCGCCACCCGGGGGAACTTGCGGGGCTTGTTCGACAGCGGCACCCCGTCCTTCTGGTACTCGGCATCCTGCACCCCGTCCGTCACGTCCTTCACGATGCCCTCCGCCATGTTGTGTCTCAACCGGTCGTCGTAGTGGACCAGCGACTGCTCCTTGGCGGCCTGGCCCTCGGTCTTGCCCGTCACGTCGATCTGCACGCCGACGAACTTGGACACGGCGCCGTCCGCCCGCTTGATGGGCGTGATAGTGAGCAGGTTCCAGAAGGGCGTCCCGTCCTTGCGATAGTTGAGCAGCCTAACGCTCACCCCCTGCCCCTTGTTGATGGCGTCGCGGATCTTCTGCCGGTCCTTGGGGTCCGTGCCCTCACCCTGCAGCAGCGTCCGGGGGGGGATGGGGCTCGAGGGGACTGCCTGGAGGGGCCTGAGCGGGGTGCGGGGGGTCGCGGTTGTGGCCCGGGGGGCGCCCGGGCGCCGGGGTTGCGGGCACACACCTGGAGAAATCGGCAGTTGCGCCCGAGGATCTCCTCCGCCGTGTACCCCGTCATCGAGTAGAAGGACTCGGAAGCGAAGACCAGGGGCATGTCGGGGAGCGTGGCGTCCGACACCACGAACGTGTGCTTGAGGTTGTTCAGCACATTGGAGAGCCGCGAGGCTTCCTGGGGGATGTACGACTGCGGGAGAGGGGGCGGGGGGGAAGGCGCTCGAGGGAGACTCGCGAGGTGAAGGTCCTGCCCTCCAGGGCCCAGGAGGTGGCGAACAACTGAGGGGACGACAGCCCCCCGCGGCTGGGGGTATCCCTGACCCGCCGCGCGCACGACGAGCGCCTGATGCCCAGGAAAGCCGCGATCGACCAGCCACGTCAGGCTGGCGGGGGGCGCGCGCCCATGCGAGGCTAACATATCCAGAACCGTTGGTGCGAAAAAAAAGGCGCCGGCGAGGGCCCCGTAGCGAATCCGCAGCAACCAAGGAACATGTTATAAATACGTCGAACCATCACCGCCGGAACGAGGCGCATCGCCGGACCAGCGACACCACTGCATCCGCCGCTGATCTGCTCGTATCGCCCCCGGCGCCCGTAAGCGGCGGTCATGGGACCGAGGGCTAGTTGCCGACGCTTTCCAGTTGCAAAGGTCCGAAACACCGCGGCGCGGGGGCCTATGGGTGGACAGGAGAACCCGGACGGGGCGGGATGCGTTGACGCGAGTTAGCGGGCCCAAGGACCAACAAGTCGCCTCGAACGGGATGGATTCACTGATATTGCGATTGAAAAATCCGCGGGGGATGGGCGGGTGGGATGTCGATCCCAGTATCGTCGCCCCCCGACTTACGACCGGGGGGGGGGGTAAGGGGTGGTCCTTCCGGGTCCCGCCACGTGATGCCACCCCACAGCGCTAGTGCGGGCTTTCCGCGCACCATGTGGCGGCGATACACCAGGAAATGGTCAGCACTGGGGCGGCGACTCACCGACGGGTCCATGGTGGCGCCTGTCCTCTAACGACTCCCGCCTAGGCCTTTCTCCCGACCCTCGCGCGCTCCGGGAACGCTAGCGACACCCAGCCGTGCGCGCCGACCAGAGAGGGCAGGATTTACTGCCCCGAAGGAGGGAAGGGGGCGAGGATGCGAAACCCCACCACGGGAGGAAATAACAGCTCTGGCCTGGGGCGCGTAGTTGACAGCGGCTCCCGAGGAAACGGCCCCGTGCAATTGCGGCAACAGATGCCAAAAGATCCAAGGGGGGGGCGTTAAAAAAGAGGGGGGAGGGCTGCCCAGGGGGGGGGGGGAGGGGGGCGCGAGACCGATCTTCGGAGGGTCGCGCAGCCACTCCAGTCAGGAAGTCAGGTCGCATCGTGCCTCGGGCAGGGGCCCTGGGCCGCTTGGATGGCCCCATCGTCGCGCGGGGGCAGGGAGTGATCGCCGCGGGGCCGCATCGGCGGAGGATCGTGGAGGTGCGGGCGCGCAGAGGAGCTCAGCATGGTCGAGGCTTCAGGCCTGGCCAGGGGGCCCAAGGTCCCGGCCAAGCTCGCTGTCCGCAACCTGCCCCCTGATATGAAGGAGGCGGAGTTCCACCAGGTGCTCCGGCCGGACCCTCGCCTCAATCGACGGTGCTGTCGAGCGCGGGGGAGTGGCCTCGCCCTTCCTTGGGACCTGAGGCCTCCCCCGCGCTCCCGGGACGCGCGCACCGCGCCCCCCGCCCGGCCCCTGGGGGACGCCCCGTATTGACGCCGCGCCCGCCCCCCGCCCCCCGCAGCTGGTGGAGGAGACGTGCCGGGGGCTTTTCCGGTGGGTGTCCTTCCTCCCCGGGCGCTGCGGGGCCCTCGACCGGCGCCCGGCGCTGGGCCACGTGGTCGCGTGCAGCCCGGAGGGGGCGAACTGCGCGGCCATCAAGGCGGCGCTGGAGGCCGCCCCGCTCCAGGACGACCGCGGCGCGCCCGCGCAGTGCTCCGTGTCGCTCGCCCCCTCCCAGAGGACCCCTCGTGCGGACCGCCCCAACCGGCAGGCCGGCACCTTCGCCGACCGCCCGTCGTTCCTCGAGTTCCGGGCCAGGGCCCGCGCGCTCGACGACCTCCGCCCCGAAGTCGACCCCGCCGCCCTCCAGCGCCGCGGCCCCGGCCTCCCCCTCGCCGCGGACGCCGGCCCCGCCCCCCCCCCGCCCCCCCCCACTGCCCTCATGCGGCACCTGGCCGAGCAGCGCCGGCGGGAGCGGCGGGAGCGCAAGGCGCGGGGGAAGAAGGACCGCGCGGGAGAGAGGAGGGCGGGCAAGAAGGCCGCGAGGGGGGACGGGCCGGGGAACGGGCGAGGCTCGGAGCG
>Ga0181583_10002451_pt1 | contig 13789 bp, 12 predicted proteins | sample 071ome_31_FD_132461 | JGI IMG/M metagenome (GOLD analysis project Ga0181583, IMG submission 132461) | Coastal salt marsh microbial communities from the Groves Creek Marsh, Skidaway Island, Georgia - 071405CT metaG (megahit assembly) | ecosystem: Environmental > Aquatic > Marine > Intertidal... | reverse complement strand
ATGGAGCGGCCGTTGGGCGTGAAATACAGTGCGGTAGTCAGCTTGATGGCACGGTCGTTGGTCAGCGGCAGTACGGTCTGCACGGAGCCCTTGCCGAAACTGGGTGTGCCCATGATGATGGCGCGCTGGTGATCCTGCAGGGCGCCGGCGACGATCTCCGAGGCCGAGGCCGAGCCGCCATTGATCAGCACGACCAGTGGGGCGCCGCGGCTGGGATCCTCGGTGGAGGCCTCGAAACGCATTTCGGAATTTTCCACGCGTCCCTGCGTGTAGACGATAAGCCCTTCATCAATGAAGGCATCGACGACACCGACGGCCGCCTGCAGGACGCCGCCGGGATTATTGCGCAGGTCGAGCACGATGCCCTTGACATCATTTTCCTCGTTCAGACGGTTCAGCGCGTTCTTCACTTCGTTGCCGGTTTCGACGGAGAAGGTGCCGATACGAATGTAGGCATAGCCGGGTTCGAGCATGCGGTAGCGAATGCTGCGCGCCTGGATGATTTCCCGGGTTACGGGAATCTCGAACGGCTCGCTGACCCCTTCACGCATAATCGTGAGTATGACCGTGGTACCTGGTTCGCCGCGCATCAGGTCGATGGTGTCCCCCAGGGTGACATCCCTTGCCGGGGTATCGTCCAGCTTGATGATGAGATCGCCGGCCATGACGCCGGCGCGGTCGGCGGGCGAGCCGTCCATCGGGGAGATGATCTTGATGAAGCCGTCCTCGATGCCCACCTCGACTCCCAGGCCGCCGAACTCACCCGTGGTGCTTTCCTGCAGCTCGTCGTAGTCATCAGAGGCAAGATAAGTTGAATGCGGATCGATGCCGGCCAGCATGCCCTTGATGGCATTTTCCAGCAGGGTCCTGTCGTCGATGGGTTCGACATAGGCGCTGCGAATCCGGTTCAGGACCTCGGTGAAAATACGCACCTCGTCCAGGGGCAGCGGCAGCTGCTCCCCAGCTGTCTCACTGGCCGGGGCCAACTGGGCAAATAGCGGCAGGGAGCCGAAGGAAAGCGCAAGGCCAAGAGCAAGCAGGGCTTTCCTGGATACAGAGTTTGGTGTGTTCATGGTCTTCATGGTCGTGTCCTGCCAGAGTTCGGTAAGCTCAACGGTCCGGGTCGAAAATTGTGACATGCCGCGTCCTGTTAAGACAGGGATTACGCGGATTTAGTTTCAATGCCGGGGTCAGTTGCGTGCCACGCACCATGCGGAAGGATTTTCGGATGAGCCGTTGTGGCGGATCTCGAAGTACAGGCCGGGTTCGCCCTGGCCGCCGGTATTGCCCACAGCGGCAATGATTTCGCCGCTGTTCACCCATTCGCCAACGTCCCTGAAAAGGGCCTGGTTATGGGCGTAGAGGCTCATGTAACCATCCCCATGGTCAATTATCAAGAGCAGGCCGGAGGAGGAAAACCAGTCGGAAAACACCACCCGCCCATGGTGAATGGCGCGTACGTCGGTACCGTTGCCGGAAGCGATCGTCACACCCTCCCAGTTCAGATCACCCAGGCCGTAACTGGCACCCCAGCTATTGCGCAGGGCGCCGTCCACCGGCCAGGGCAGGCGTCCCCTGAGGCTGGCGAAGGGCTGCTGCTGGTCACCCAGCGTGAGGTTGGCGATGGAGCGGCGCAATTCCTCGATCAGCAGTTCCATTTCCTCACGTTCCGCTTCCAGGGTTTCCAGCTTGCCGGCACTTGTCGAAAGCATGACATCGATATCATCGAGCAGGTCCTGGCGTTCCCTCTGCGCGTTCTGCAGGTTGGCCTGTTGCACCGCCAGGTCCGTCCGCTGGTTCTGCAGGGTGCTGGTGGTCGCGGCAATGCGGGTTGCCAATGCCTGCATTTCGACCAGCGTGGCGTTGTAATCGCTGATCGCCTGGCCGCGGGCGGTGCTGAAATAGCGGTAGTAGCCCAGCATCCGGGATACCTGCGCCGGGTCTTCCTGGTTGAGCAGCAGCTTGTAGTATTCCTGGCGACCGTTCTGGTAGGCGCTGCGCACGTACTGCTTGATCAGTTCCTGCTGCTGCGTTTTCTGTGACTGCAGGCGGGTTTCCTGGTGGCGCAGTTCAACCAGATCCTCCTCGTTGCCGGTAATGGCCCGTTCCAGGCCGGTTATTTCCCTGGCCAGGGAGGCCAGAACCTTTTCGCTGTCCTGGAGGGTCCTGTAAACCCGGTCGCGCTCGCTATTGCGCCGGCCGATTTCCGCCTGCACTTCCACGATGGCGTCATTGATGGCGGCCAGGGCTTCTTCGGATGCACGTTCCTGTGCGCGCAAACATGCGGTAGGTAACAGCAGGCCAAGGGTGAAGGCGGTGGTGAAAATTCCGGGCCACAGTCTTCGCAACATGCCCGCGCCTAGTTGAAATGAATCAGCGAGTGACCAGTCATTTCTTCTGGCTGGGGCAGCCCCAGCAAAGAAAGGACACTTGGCGCCACGTCGCAGAGGGAGCCGCCGTCCTCGAGGGTCAGCTGACTGCCTCCGACGTACACCAGCGGGACGGGGCCATTGGTATGGGAGGTGAGCGGTTGACCTGATTTCTCGTCAAGCATCTGCTCGAGGTTGCCATGGTCGGCAGTGATCAGGCAGTGGCCCCCGGTATCCAGGATCGCTTCGGTGATCTTGCCAAGGCACTGGTCGATGACCTCGGCGGCCTTAAGCGCCGCTTCCCACACGCCCGTGTGACCAACCATGTCGCCGTTGGCGAAGTTGCAGACAATGGCATCGTACTCGCGGTTACGTATGGCACTGACCAGTTTGTCGGTGACCTCAAAGGCGCTCATTTCCGGTTTCAGGTCGTACGTGTCCACCTTGGGTGAAGGCACCAGGATACGGGTTTCACCGTCGAATTCCGTTTCGCGGCCGCCGCTGAAAAAGAAGGTAACGTGGGCGTACTTTTCCGTTTCGGCGATGCGCAGCTGCGTCTTGTGGTTGCTGGCCAGGTATTCGCCAAGGACGTTGCTGAGCCGATCCGGGGGATAGGCGCACTCCGCGTCGATGTCTTCCGCGTATTCCGTGAGCATCACGAAGTGGCTCAGTACGGGCAGCTTGCCGCGATCGAAGTCGGCGAAATTCCTGTCCGTGAAAACGCGGGTAAGTTCACGGGCGCGGTCGGCCCGGAAGTTCATGAACACCACGGCATCACCGTCCCGGATGGAAACGGGGTTGCCGGTTTCGGTGATGCAGGTGGGCTGGACGAACTCGTCGTTTTCCCCACGCACGTAGGCAGCGGCAAGGGCTGCGGATGCAGTGCCACCCCTAAACGAAGCCTTGCCATGGCAAATCGCATTGAAGGATTTTTCCACGCGGTCCCAGCGCTTGTCCCGGTCCATGCCGAAGAAGCGGCCGGCGATGCTGGCTATCTGGCCACAGCCCAGGGCGGCAAACTTGCCCTCGAATTTTTCCAGGGAAGGGGCAGCGCTGCGCGGCGGCGTATCGCGGCCATCGAGCAGGGCGTGCAGGTAGATTTTCCGGCAGCCGCGCTGGTGGGCAAGATCGATCATGGCGCCAATCTGGTCTTCATGGCTGTGGATGCCGCCGGTGGAGAGCAGGCCCATGATGTGCAGGGCCTTGTCATTTTCCACCGCGGCATCAACGGCGCCGCACAGGACGGGATTGCTGAAGAAGCCCCCGTCGGCAATGTCCTTGTCGATCCGGGTGAGGCTCTGGTAGACCACGCGACCCGCGCCGAGGTTCATGTGGCCGACTTCCGAATTGCCCATCTGGCCATCCGGCAAGCCAACTTTCAGGCCGGATGTGTGAATCAGGGTGTGCGGACAGGTGGCCAGCAGGTTGTCCCATACGGGTGTGTCGGCGTGGCTGATCGCATTGTGGGTAGTGGCATCACGGTGACCCCAGCCATCGAGGATCAACAGCAGGGTGGGGCCGGTGGAAACAGACATAAAATCCCTGGAATGAAGACGCAAATTCAGGCGCCCATTATCGCCAATTCAGGCAGGGCATGCGAGCGCAGAACCCTGTAATTCCCCTGATTTTCCGCGGAATCACACCTGACTTCGCGGATTTTGGCGTGTATACTCCGTGCCTCTTTGAACTGGCAGTAAATCACTTTTCCTGATGGCCCAATTTATCGAATTCCTGATGAACCACTGGATACTCTCCGGTCTTTGGCTGGGCTTGTTCATCACCTTGATTGTGTACCTGCAGGCGAAGGCCGGCAGTGCGCTCAGCCCGCAGCAGGCCACGCTGGTAGTGAACAGGCAGGACGGCGTCATCCTGGATATCAGGGACAGCAAGGCTTTTGAAGGCGGTCATATCGTCGATGCCGTCAACATCCCCCTGGCCAAGCTGAAAGAGCGGCTGAGGGAGCTGGAAAAATTCCGTGACAAGCCCCTGGTGGTGGTGTGCCAGCTTGGTCAGCAGTCAGGCGATGCCGTCAAGCTGCTGGAGGAAAACGGCTTCAGCGCCGTATCCAGGATGCGCGGCGGCATGGCGGAGTGGCAGACCCAGGGCCTGCCGGCCGTCAAATAGCCGCGGAGTGGCATAGCTTTGAATCAGGACCCGGCCGGTGTGCCGGCCATATCGTAAGGAACCAACATGGCAGACAATGAAGTAACGAACAATCCGGCAGTACAGCCCGCAGGCGACAGGCAAGGGCAGCGCTTCGGCGTGCAGCGTGTCTATATCAAGGACTCTTCCTTCGAGGCCCCGGACACGCCCAATGTTTTCAAGCAGCAGTACAACCCGCAGGTCAATTTCAGCATCAACAACAAGAGCACCCGGATCGATGAGGGGCTTTATGAGGTAGTCCTGCGCCTGACGGCGGACGTGAAGCAGGATGAAAAAACCATTTTCCTGGTGGAAGTGCACCAGGCAGGTATTTTTGAGGTGCGCGGAATTGAAGGCGAGCAGCTGGAGCAAGTACTTACTATAGCTTGTCCGAACGTGCTCTTCCCCTACGGCAGGGAGGCAATCGATGCCCTGGTCACCAGGGGCAGCTTTCCGGCCCTCCTGCTGGCCCCGATCAACTTCGAAAGCATCTACATGCAGGCCAAGCAGCAGCAGGCCCAGCAGGGTGCACCGGCCGCTGCCGTGACCCCGCCCGACCCCACTGCCGGCACCAATGGCGACTCACACTAATGAGAGCATGATTGGAAAAACCGCCTCCGGGCGGTTTTTTTATGTCCCGGGAAAGCCCGCCTGCCGCCAGGCTTCATAGATAATCACTGCGGCAGCATTGGACAGGTTCAGGCTGCGGCTGTGCAGCATCATCGGGATCCGGATGACCGCCGTGATTGCATCCGCCGCGCGGATCGCATCCGGCAGGCCGCGGGTTTCCGGGCCGAACAGCAGGTAATCCCCCGCCTGGTAGTCCACGCTGTCATAGGGGGTCGTCCCCCTGGTGCTGACTGCAAAAATCCGCGCCGGGCGGCACTTTTCCAGAAAATCGCCCCAATCCCGGTAGGTCAGGATTTCACTGTATTCGCGGTAATCCAGGCCAGCCCGGCGCAGGCGTTTGTCATCCAGGGAGAAGCCCAGGGGCTCGATGAGATGCAGCGTACAACCTGTGTTGCTGCACAAGCGGTTGGCATTTCCGGTGTTCGGCGGGATTTCAGGCTCGAAAAAAACGACGTTGAACATTAAAAAATTCTTTATAAAATAATAGGATATTGCTTTTAATTGTTGCAATTTCGAGTTGAAGGTGCCAGTGTTCCTACAGCTGACACACATATATGTGCATACTGGGGAAATTCATGGGGGAGACAAGGGGCGAAAAGGAGTTTTTCCCATACTTTCTCCATGTTGGGTTACTTAGAATTGCGGTCCGGTCCGAAGAGCCATTCTCGCATTTTTTCGGTCGGGATCCTGATTTTTATCCCTGAAGAGAGGAGCAGTTTTGTTAAAGGCATTTAATAAAACTAACGAGAAGGCCGGACTGGTCGGTCTCTACGCCACTCCGGAAAAACTAACCCTCGCCCATATCATCCGCAGTGAAGCCCGTCCGGAATTGATGGTGTGCGAGGAAGTGGTCGTTGCCGGCGCCGATGGACGTGCCGACTCTCTCGAGAAACTGGTCAGCGATCATGACCTGGAAGGATTGCGTACCTGCTTCGTTCTGTCCCCTCTTGATTACAAGCTGCTGCTGGTCGAAGCACCAAAAGTCGAACCGGCAGAAATGGCCGGGGCGGTGAAGTGGAAGATCAAGGACCTGCTCGGTCACCCCGTCGAGGAAATGGCCATCACTGTATTCGATGTCCCGGAAGGCGCCTATCGCTCCCAGTCCAATATGGTCTATGCCGTGGCCGCACGTAAAAACCGTATTCGCGATGTCATCGCCCTGGTCAACGGATCGGGTCTGGAGCTCGATGTCATCGATATACCTGAACTGGCGATGATGAATCTTTCAATGGCTTGTGCCGACGATTCTGAAGGCCTGGCGTTCTTGGACCTGAGGGAAGACGGCAGTACGCTGAACCTTTGCCGCAACGGGGAAATTTTTCTTACCCGCCAGCTCAGCACGCGTGTTGGCGGTCAAAGCATGAGCACGCAGGAGTGGGAAACCATCAAGGACAGGTTGACACTGGAAATCCAGCGGTCGCTGGATTACTACCAGAGCCAGATGGGGCAGTCCATGGTACCCGTGATTCTGCTGGCGCCCCGTGAACATGATGCAGACGGTCTCGCCCATGAACTTGGGCTGGCGTTAGGCGTAACAGTTAACTCCTTGAAGCTGTCCAGCTGCCTGGACTGCCAGTTTGACCTGCCAATGGCCATGCAGCAGAACTGTATGCTTGCCATCAGCGGTGCGCTGCGGCAGGAGCAAGGGCAGAAAGTGCGTAAACCCGGGAAAGCGCAGAAGGCAAAAGCGGCATGACCCAGCAGATCAATCTATACCTGCCCGAATTCAGGAGGAAAAAGGATCACCTGACGTTCGACAATATGGTGCTGGGCGTGCTGGGGCTGACACTGGTACTGATTGTTCTGACAGCTGTGGAATTTTGGGGCAGTTACAAACTTGGTGGAGAACTTGAGCAACGTCGGCAAGCGCTCGCCAGTGTCACGGCAGATACCGAGCAATTGATTCGCGACTTTGGTGCGCAGTCCGAGGATCCCGCATTAAGCCGGCGCGCCGATGAGTTGGAAACGGAAGTAAACAGCAAGCACACGCTTGAGCGCTTCCTTTCAGGGCGCAACATTGGCAGCACCGCCGGGTTTTCCGAGTACCTGTCTGACCTTTCCCGCTATCACCTCGGCGGCCTGCGGCTGACGGGTGTGACATTGAGCAATGGCGGCAACAATGTACAACTGGAAGGCGAGGTGCTGAGCCCGTATCTGGTGCCGCAGTACTTCCAGAGCCTGCGGCAGGGACAAAGTTTTGCGGGCAAGGAGTTCGAAACCATTCGTATCGTGGACATAAGCGGGACGGATGACGGCAGGCAAATCAAGCAGTTCAGAGTGGCTACGGCCAACTAGGCAGCGGCATAACGAACGTGAACAGGATCAACTGGAAGGAATTACGCAAACTCGTGGACGCTCGCACGCTGCGCGAACGCGTCGCGCTGATTCTTGCTGTCGTCGTGGTCATTGCCTATACATGGCTGGTGTTTGTCTTTGATGTGCTGGATGCCGGCCAGGAAGAAAATGCCCGCCTGATCAACAATACTGTCAATCAGATCAACAGTGAACTGACCCGGAACCAGAACATTCGTGACAGTTATACGCGCGACCCGAATGCATTCATCAGGACACGCATCACGGCACTCGAGCAGGATCTGCGGGAAGTCGACAGCACGCTGCTGAATCTGTACGGCGAGCTCATCCTGCCGCAGCAGATGGCAGGTGTACTGACAGAGATACTGCAGGGTGAAACGACACTGAGGCTGATCAGTTTTGAAAACCTCGAGCCTGAGTCGTTGATGGATGACGAAGAGGCGCAGCTCCAGGGTTTTGACGACGAACAGATCAATGTCTATCGCCATGGACTGCGGATGGTGTTTGAAGGCGACTACCTGGAAACCATCCGCTTTCTCAGGAGAGTGGAAGGCCTGTACACCAGTTTTTTCTGGGACAACCTGGATTTCGAAGTGATCGAATACCCGCGGGCATCGATCACCCTGAATATTTTTACCCTGAGCACACAGCGCGGATTCATCGGTGTCTGACATGCTGAAGCGAGAATTGCAGATGATATTCCCGGTATGCACGTTGATGCTTGCCATGAACGCCGCTGCCGCCCTGGTGGACGGGGAAGAGCTGATCGACCCGACGGCGCCGTTCCTGCTGGAAATGGAAAGCGCTGGCGGCCAGCCCGTTGCCAACGTGTTTGCACGTTTTAACAACTACGATGTCAGCTCGATCCTGATCAGGGAGAACCTGCGCATAGCCGTGATCAATTCCCAGCGTGTACGCGAAGGCGAACTCATTGGCAGCGCCAGGGTGGTCAGCATCGAAGAAGGTGAAGTGACCATCGACCTGGATGGCCAGACGCGGGTGCTCAGCCTGCATGGCGGCACGTCCATAAAGTCCAGGGCGAGTGAACAGAATTGAACAATGAAGCAGCAATTCCCATTGACCGGCATATGACGATGAGAACGATACACAGATACCTGCCCGTTGCACTGATCGCGCTGCTCTGCGGCTGCCAGTCGGGTGATTATGCGGGTATCAACAACGATGTCCTGGTCGACATCCAGAGTGAATTCGATGATATCCAGCAGCCTGCTCCGGGAGCAGACCAGGGGGTGCCAAGGGACATACTTGAGTCACTCGTGCCAGGTCTAACGCTCGACAGTGAGGTCCTGCAGCCGATAGCTGAGCGCTTTGACTTCGTCATCCAGGACCCGATCGATGCGCGGGAATTCTTCACGTTGCTGACAGAAGGCACCGATTTCAGCATCGCGGTGCATCCCAGTATCGAAGGCACCGTCTCCTCACTGGACCTGAAGAATGTGACGCTGGAAGAGGCGCTGGACCATGTGAGCGACCTGTACGGCTTCATTGTCAATAAGTCAGGAGCTGTCTATCAAATTATGCCCGCCGACCTGCAGACACGGATATTCAAGGTCAACTACTTGAATGTGACGCGTAATGGTACGTCCAATATGCAGATAACATCTCAGGGCATCGCCTCGGGCGGAGGTGGCGCGGGAGGCCTTGGTGGACTTGGCGGTATAGGAGGCACAAGTGTTTTAAATAGTGGTCTTGGAAATAATGGAATTAACAATGGACTGGGTGGATTAGGTGGATTAGGTGGATTAGGTGGAGGAAATTCCGGTGGAGCCAGCATCAATACCACCAGTCAGTCCGACTACTGGGAGGATCTGCAGGACATTATTACCCAGATCATCAGTACTTCTGGGATAAGCAATTCTTTGTTTGGCTCTCTCACCAGCACTGCCGGAGACAGGACGGTGATTGTCTCCCCCCAGACCGGCATGGTGGTCGTGCGGGCATTTCCCCATGAACTGGATCGCGTCGCCGAATTCCTGGAAGCCTCGCAGGCCGCTCTTCAGCGCCAGGTAGTGCTGGAAGCGAAGATCCTCGAAGTGGAATTGAAGGAAGGTTTCCAGGCCGGCATTGACCTCAATGCCCTGGGTCGTAATGGCGGCAACCGGATTTCGGCGGAGTTCGGCTTCTTTGGCGACGACATGGACAGCATCAGCAGCCCGCTGGCGGCGACCTACAACACCAACGATTTCGAGGGCGTAATCACCCTGCTGGAAACGCAGGGCAACGTTCAGGTCATTTCCAGCCCGCGTATCGCCACGCTGAACAACCAGAAAGCGGTATTCAAGGTGGGCGATGAGCAGTATTTCCTGACCAGCGCCAATACCACCAGTTTCGGGGCCGGCGACCTGTCAACCACAAACCAGAATGCCAACCTGCAGCCGTTCTTCTCCGGTATTGCCCTGGATGTCACACCGCAGATCAGCGAATCGGGCGAGATTATTCTGCATATCCATCCGATCCTCAGCCAGGTCCAGGAAGACATCAAGGTGATCGGCGGCAACGAATTTCCGCTGGCCAACAGCACCACGCGGGAATCCGACAGCATCGCCCGCGCCCGCAACGGCGAGGTCATCGTCATCTCCGGGTTGATGCAGACAAGGACGCGGAACCAGGAAGGCGGTATCCCCGGCGTCAGGCAGGTGCCCGTGCTTGGCAATGCTTTCGAGCAGAACCAGAGTGAAACGGTTAAAACAGAATTAGTCATTCTCCTGCGTGCCATGGTCGACGAAGACGACCTGATGCAGGAGCTCATCGAGGAGCACCGACAGGGTCTCGATAGATTGAGCAGGCAAATCGATCCTTATTACAGGTAAGCATGAATACAGCAATGAAAGACAGAAAGCCGGTCATTGAAGGAGAAGGTGTATGAGCCTGGTCAATGACATGCTGCGCGACCTCGACCGTCGCCGGCGCCACCCGGTTGAAGGCGGTTCCGGATACGTGGTTATCGATAGGGATGGTGAATACACCGGCAGGGGACGATTGCTTGTCATCGCTACAATCGCCATTCTTGCCGCAGTGGTAGTCACCGGAGTTTTATACGTTGGCACAGATGTGCCGCGAAGCGATGCAAGCGGTACAGCGGCAGTCGAGACTGCACCGCTGGTGGAACGCGCCCCGGATTCAGCACAAACGGAACCCGAGGTTCAGGAGACTGCCGGCCCGGGTATTACCGCCCGTATTGCCGGGGAGCGCAACCGGACCAACGGTTTCGAACTGCGCCTGGAATCCACGGCAGAAACCCCGTTCGAGGTACTCACGCGCACTGACAAGAGTCTCGAAGTGCTGCTGTCCGGTGTCACCACCCTGGCCAACAGCATCACGAGCCTCAATATGGTCGCCATGGAAGTCGTTGATGATGGTCTGCTGGTGCGCGTAGACCTTGAGCGCGATGCCGATTTCGTGGTCTATGAAAACAGCAATGCATTCACTTTCGCCGTCGCCATCGAAGGCTACTGGAAAGTGCTGGAAGAATTGGCCGCGCCGGCAGTTGAAATTTTATCGCAGGCAGAGGATTCCGTTCCCGGTGAATCTTCAACGGCGGGACAAGTGGCGCTTTCACAACCCGCGGCACAGGCAGATGCGACCCGTGGCAGCACGCAGTCGATCGCGCCGGTAAGAACCCAGCGGCAGCTCAGCCTGCAGGACCGTGACCGTAACGTCACCCAGCAGGCATTGCAGCAGGTGCAGAGCGGCCAGATGCAGACCGCCTATGCAACCCTGCAGAATTTCATCGCAAGAAACCCGGAGGCGCACCAGGCACGCAATACACTGATCACCCTCCTTTATGCCCAGCAGCAGTATGACCAGGTCGGACTCCAGGTCGAAGAAGGCTTGTCACTGGCGCCCAACCTGTCGTCCTACAAAAAGATGAAGGCAAGGCTTCTGATGATGCAGGGCAGGCACCAGGACGCCATTATCCTGCTGCGCAACGTGCCGCCAGCAGTTGGGGATGACACGGAATATTTTGAATTGCTGGCATCCCTCTACCAGCACACCGGGGATTTTTCCTCGGCCATCGCCACTTACCAGGATCTGATCAGGATTGACAGCAATGTCGGGCGCTGGTGGACGGGCATGGGTATTTCCCATGAGTCCCAGGGCAATGCGAGGGAGGCCGTGAACAGTTTCGAGGTGGCCCTGCAGGTGCCGGGGCTTGAAAGCAATCTCAGGCAATACAGCCGCAACAGGATCAAGAGTCTCTCCGGAAACTGAGGCCGTGCTGAAGAAAAAGATCAAGATAGGGGAATTGCTGATCGAGCGCGGAATTATAACCGCGGATCAACTCGAGCAGGCCCTGGACCAGCAATGGCAGAGCGGCAAGAAGCTCGGCCGGATTCTGGTGGAAATGGGTTTTGTCGATGAAGACATTATGCTGGGTGAAATGGCACACCAGCTGGCCATCGACTACATCGACCTCAAGAAGTTCTCCTTTGATACCAAGCTCGTGAATCGGCTGCCGGAAATGTATGCCCGGCGTTTCCTGGCCATCCCCCTTTATGAGCAGGAAGGCACGCTGTATATAGGCATGTCCGACCCCATGGACATCTTTGCCGTTGATGAGCTTTCACGCTACCTGCACCAACCTATAGAGGTATGCCTGGTCAAGGAAGAAGAGCTGCTCGCCACGCTCGACCTGATCTACCGGCGCACCGAGGATATCGCGACTTACGCGGAAGAGCTCGAGGAAGAGATCACCGAGGGCCAGTTCAATCTCGAAGACCTGACGCCGAATGAAGAGGATGACGATGCGCCTGTCGTCAAGCTGCTGAAATCGATCTTTGAGGATGCCGTGCAGGTGAGGGCTTCGGACATCCATATCGAGCCCGATGAAAGTGTCCTGCGCATCCGCCAGCGCGTAGATGGTGTCCTGCAGGAGCAAATCGTCAAGGAAAAGAAAATCACCTCGGCGCTTGTGCTCAGGCTCAAGCTCATGGCGGGACTGAATATCTCGGAGAAACGCCTGCCCCAGGATGGCCGCTTCAGCCTCATTGTGAAGTCGAAAAAGCTGGACGTGCGTGTGTCCACCATGCCAGTCGAGTACGGTGAGTCCGTGGTAATGCGCCTGCTGGACCAGTCAGGAAGTGTGACTTCTCTGAACAACGTCGGCATGCCTGAACATATGCTGGCCCAGTTCCGGCGTCTCATACATCTGCCCCATGGCCTGATCCTGGTGACAGGTCCGACCGGTAGCGGCAAGACGACAACCCTTTATGGCGCATTACAGGAACTGAACCAGGTTGGCAGCAAGATCATTACGGTGGAAGACCCGGTGGAATACCGCCTGAGCCGGATCAACCAGGTGCAGGTGAACCCCAAGATAGACCTGAGTTTCGCAAGGGTGTTGCGTGCTGCATTGCGCCAGGACCCGGACATCATATTGGTGGGTGAGATACGCGATGCGGAGACAGCCGAGATCGCACTGCGGGCGGCAATGACCGGCCACCTGGTGTTATCAACCCTGCATACCAATGATGCCGTTTCCAGCGCCATGCGCCTGGTGGACATGGGTGCGGAAGGATTTCTCGCGGCGGCTTCGCTGAAGGCGGTAATGGCACAGCGCCTTGTGAGACGCCTTTGTGACAACTGTACCGAGGATTACACGCCGGACAGGAAGGAAAAGGGATGGCTGGAATCGGTATTGGGTAAAGAGGCAGCAACCGGACTTGGCCTGAAAAAGCCGGTCGGATGCCATCGGTGCAACAACACCGGGTATCGTGGGCGAATCGGTGTATTCGAGCTGCTTGTACTGAACGAACATCTCAGCGATGCGTTGCGTCGGGAAGATTCCGCGGAATTCGTACGTGCGGCAAAGGATGTTCCGGGTTACCAGCCGCTGGTGAAGAGCGCGCTGGACTATGCCATCAGGGGAATTACGTCGTTGGACGAGGTGTTCCGCGTTTCCGAGCAGATCGATGAATCCAGTGATTACCAGGAGATTCCGCAAAGCGCCTGACCGGCGCAATGCTGAGTGAATAGAAAGCGATGCCAAACTTCAATTACAAAGGCAGAAACCAGACGGGATCCCTGGTCAGCGGCAACCTCTGGGCCGCGACTGCCGAAGCGGTGGCATCCGAACTTGCCGGCAACAACATAATACCTATCGATATCCGCGAAGCCGCGAAGAAAACCGAGGCGCCGGCCGGGCATAGCCGCTCTTCATTCCTGGGCCGTATCCAGGATTACCTGTCTGGCAGCAAGATCGATATTACCGAACTCATCATCTTCTCGCGGCAGATGTACAGTATGAACAAGGCGGGAATTCCATTGGACAAAGCGCTTAAAGGCATAGAAAACTCTGTAGACAATTATGCCCT
>Ga0181583_10002445_pt1 | contig 13796 bp, 13 predicted proteins | sample 071ome_31_FD_132461 | JGI IMG/M metagenome (GOLD analysis project Ga0181583, IMG submission 132461) | Coastal salt marsh microbial communities from the Groves Creek Marsh, Skidaway Island, Georgia - 071405CT metaG (megahit assembly) | ecosystem: Environmental > Aquatic > Marine > Intertidal... | reverse complement strand
AGCTGAAGGATTTGGTGTTTTAGTTGATATAGACATTCAGGCAACGCTTAAAGAAAAACTGAATGTTGATAAGCAGCCATATCGAATTTTAGGGGCATGTAATCCACCGCTGGCTAATCAGGCTTTGGAGGCTGAACCAGATATTGGGTTGCTCTTGCCTTGTAATGTGGTGGTGCGACAGCTTGAAGGAGGTGGCGTGAGAGTTGCCTTTATGGATCCTTCAGCGGTGCTGACATTGGTTGATCGTCCGGAAGTAAAGTCATTGGCTGAAGAGGTGAGAGGCAAGCTTCTAAAAGTTCTTAAGGCATTGGGTGGTTAATTGCTTAGGGAGTAAATGATGAAACGACTATATTCTTTAATGTCAGTGCTATTGCTTTCTGTCTTATCACAAGCAAGCCATGCAGATGGGAAAAGATGGTATGCATGGGATGATGTGGTTAAGGGCGGAAAGGTCTTTGCAAATCAATGTGCAAGTTGTCATGGAGCAAAAGCTGAAGGTAAAACACCAGCGCCAGCACTAAATGGAACAGCCCATGCTTGGCATCACTCGTTTTCGCAGTTGAAGCAGACAATAAAAAAGGGAACGCAGCGACTTGGAGGTTCAATGCCACCCTTTGAGGAAAAGTTGAATGATCGGGAAATTAATCAGGCTTTAGCCTGGGTGCAAAGTCACTGGGGCGACGAAGTGTATTCCTTGTGGCTGAAAAATACCGGAGGCAGAAAGTGAATCATAACGGCTATGGCTGCAGATGTTTCTCATCCTCTTGTCGGTCTTTTCTATCAACGATGAATGCGGTCGAGCCCATTAATTTTATTTCAGTTTTCGTAACAAAACTGCGCTCAGTTTCGGTGGCAAGCAATATGAGCGAGAGTGTTTGGAATGTATGAGCATGGAGTTGGAGGAAGTTTAATGTGGTTGTTTTGGATTTTCTGGATGGTTGTAATTGTGTGGGCAGTCAAGATGGCTATGCGCGATGACAATCAGTTTAATGGAAAGGAGAGGTCAGCATTGGATATTCTGAATGAGCGATATGCAAAAGGAGAAATTGATGAAGAGGAGTTCGCTAAGAGCAAACGCTTACTAAGTGACTCAGAGTTCCAGCAAGGGAGGCAACATGGATACACACAATACCGGGATAAATGAGGCGTTTCTTGTAAAACGCAACCTAAAGCTAACTGGGCTGACGGAGCAGAAAATAGAGGAATTTATTCCAGAAATCCAAGTGATTAGAGGAATCGATACCGTCGAGTTTGACGCAACACGAGAAAGGATAAGAGTGTCATATGATGCATCCGTTACAAGTATAGACTCAATATTAAAGATTCTTAAACAACACAGCGTCGAACCTAAAAATGGCTGGTGGAATCAATTTAAACTGGACTGGAATCGACAAATCGATCAGAACGTCAGCGACAACGCAAAGCACGTCCCTCATTGCTGTAGTAAGCCTCCACCAGGACATTAGCCGAGAAATAAAAAGGAGTCTTCCATGCAGGTAAATAAATTCGCGAAGTTACTCTCTATTGCTGCTGATACACAAGGGCTAGCCTGCTGCCCCCGCAGATAAATCCGGAGAATGGATGCAAACATTTCAGTTCATCGGACATCAACCGGCTCAAGTTTATCCTGGCTGCGCGCAGTCTTGGATTCAGCATCGATGATGTTAGAGAGATATTTATGCGTACTGATCACTAGCATTCTGCCTGTGGTTTGATTAGGGGCATTTTAATAACTGTCGCCTAGAAGAGACTGAAGCAAGATGTCGGTGACATGGTCGCGCTGAGAGACCGAATGATTGCAGTCGCAAAGGCCTGGAACGAAATGGAAGACCAGTGTCCGACCAACGAGTCTATTTGCCACCTCATTGAAACTTTTACAGAGGATGAAAGCCATGAAGAGCATTAAGGTCGCGAAGCATCCAATTATTCTGGATATTCAAGGCGCTAGTTGCGCTGGATGCGTCGCCAAAATCGAAAAATCTTTGAAAGCTGTACCCGGGGTGACTTCGGCTGAAATGAACTTTGCTGATCGCACCGCGACTATCGAAGGCGACGTAGCATCCGACACGCTGATAGATGCGGTGACTCAGGCAGGGTACGGTGCAAAAGAATCTGAAAACGAGTCCGAAGCTGACAGCCTGGCGGAGAAAGAAGCCGCTGACGCGCAGTACTACCGGCAGTTGATGCGAAACGTCGTGGTCTCCCTGAGCATCGGTGTGCCGCTGATGATCTATGGGCTGTTCATCGGTGAAATGTCTGTCACCACCGGCACAGAGAGACTCGTTTGGGCAATTATCGGCCTGGTTACGCTGGCAACAATGGTGCTCGCCGGTCGTGGTTTCTATATCGGTGCTTGGAAGGCGTTTAGAACTCACTCAGCCAATATGGATACCCTAATCGCACTCGGGACAGGAGCCGCCTGGCTCTATTCGTTTGCTGTCGTGACAGCACCCTCGCTTTTCCCAGAAATGGCACGACACATCTATTTTGAAGCGACAACGATGATCATTGGTCTGATCAATCTGGGTCTGGCACTGGAGGTTAAAGCGCGTGGACGGACCTCGGAAGCGATAAAACGGTTGATCGGCCTACAACCTAAAACAGCCCGTGTCCTCCGTGGCGATGAAGAGATTGATATTCCTATCGATGATGTTGTTATGGGCGACAAGCTACGCGTTCGCCCAGGCGAAAAGATTGCGGTCGATGGCTGCGTCGTCGAGGGGCACTCTTCAATTGATGAATCGATGCTGACCGGTGAACCTGTTCCTGTCGTCAAAGAGACCGGTGATGAGATCATCGCTGGCACACTCAATAAGAATGGATCGCTCCTCTATGAAGCGACGCGTGTGGGCAAGAACACGGCGCTGTCACAGATTATCGCTTCAGTTAAAAAAGCACAGAATTCCAAACCGCCGATTGGGCGCCTGGCCGATAAGATCAGCGAGTACTTTGTACCCGCGATTATGATTATCGCTATTGTCAGTGCGCTTATCTGGGCCAATTTTGGGCCCGAACCCACTGTTGCCTTTGCCATTATCTCAGCGACAACCGTGCTGATTATCGCCTGTCCCTGCGCGCTTGGGCTGGCAACACCGATGTCCGTCATGGTTGGGATGGGTAAAGCCGCTGAAGCCGGTGTCCTGATTCGCAATGGTGAGGCATTGCAAACCGCCTCTCAGATCACAGCGATGGTCCTTGATAAAACCGGCACTATCACTGAAGGCAAACCGGCTGTGACCGATATTTTGCCGGTATCTGACCTCGACAAATCAGATCTGTTAGCACTGGTTGCCAGCCTTGAGACTGGATCAGAGCATCCACTAGCAGAAGCGATTGTCGAAGCGGCAAAAGTGCAAAGTTTGAGTCTGGAGAAAGTCACCGATTTTCACGCGCACTCCGGTCAGGGCGTTTCTGGCAACGTCAGTGGGAAGACGGTGTTACTGGGTAACGCCTCATTTATGCAGCATAACAACATCGACATCAGTGCTCAGGTCGATGAAGCCCAGCGCCTTGCCAGTCAGGCGAAAACACCGATGTTTATTGCGATCGACAATCAGTTCGCAGGAATTGTTGCCGTCGCCGATCCGATCAAAGCTGATTCCAAACTGGCCATTCAGCGCCTGCAAGCTCAGGGGATGAGGGTCATTATGCTAACCGGTGATAACAGTGCCACGGCTAAAGCCGTAGCCGCCCAGGTGGGTATCGATGAGTACCATGCAGAAGTAATGCCGGACGATAAGCTCGCCCATATTGAATCACTTCAAATGAAGGGTGAGATTGTGGGCATGACGGGGGATGGTATTAACGATGCTCCGGCGCTCGCTAAAGCGAATGTTGGCTTCGCGATCGGCAACGGTACGGATATAGCGATCGAGAGCGCGGATATCACGCTGATGCGCGGTTCACTTCACGGACTGGCCGATGCCGTTGCCGTCAGTAAGGCTACGCTAACGAACATCAAACAGAATCTTGTCGGCGCGTTCATCTACAACGTTGCGGGCATACCGATCGCTGCGGGTCTGTTGTACCCAATCTTTGGCGTACTACTGAGCCCAATAATTGCAGGTGGCGCAATGGCTTTTTCGTCTCTAACGGTCGTCACCAATGCCAATCGACTGCGCCTGTTTAAAGCGCAGCAGCATTAATTTTATAGGCGCTAAAGCGCTGGGGAGGAGTAACCAATGATACTCATCAACATTGCAGGCTTGGTATTAATCGGATTGATTGTCTGGTGGTTCTGGCTCTACAAGCCCGTGGCCTCGGTTGCGTCAGCGAAGCAAACCATCAAAGAGGCTGACGGTAAAGTCTCCGATAGAACCTAGAAATATGGGGGGGAGCGATGTCAACGGGCGAGCATCTATTGATCGTAGATGACGACGAGGAAATAAGGGAACTGCTGCAGGACTACCTGGAACGCAATGGGTTTCGTGTGTCGGTAGTGGAAGATGGCAAGGGCATGTGGAGAGTGCTGGAGAAAGAACATGTGGACCTAGCGGTGCTTGATATTATGCTTCCTGGTGACGATGGGCTCACCCTGTGTCGCCAGTTGCGGGCGAATTCTGCGTTGCCGGTTATCATGTTAACCGCCCTAGGGGAAGACACCAATCGCATCGTCGGACTTGAACTTGGGGCTGATGACTACCTTTCCAAGCCCTTCAACCCGCGTGAGTTGCTTGCACGAATCAAGGGGGTATTGCGACGCTCCGGAGGTGACCTTGATGAGGTTCACACGCTCCGGTTTGCCGACTGGACGGTCGACAGAAACGCCCACCACCTCATTTCGCCGCAGGGGATCGTGGTGAATCTGAGTAGCGGGGAATATCGCTTGCTGGATGCGTTTCTGTCTCACCCGAATCGTGTACTGAGTCGCGACCAATTGATGGAGATTCTCCAGGGGCGAGACTGGGGGCCCTTTGACCGCAGTATCGACGTACAGGTCAGCCGTCTGCGGCGACGTCTTAAAGAGGATGCCGATTCTCCCGAGTTGATCAAGACCATCCGTGGCGAGGGCTACATGTTCACAGCCAAGGTCTCTCGGGTGAAATCATGACCATACGTCCACAGTCGTTGTGGGGGCGGCTCATATTGCTTTTACTGGGCGTGTTGTTTGTTGCGCAAATGCTCAGTGCTGCGTTGCATTTCCGTGATCGGGGCGAGGTGCTCAAACACGCCACCGGATACAATTCCGCGCAACGCATTGCGGGGATGGTGAAGGTGTTGGATGGACTCACCCCTGAGCAGCGAAAGATGGTTGCAACGGAATTGGATCTGCCAGCACTACGCATACGGTTAAGCGAGCAGCCGGAGAAGTTTCCGGACAACAGCCATCAGTCCCCGCGCGCGGAGTTGTTCCATAAACTATTGCATTTTCGTTTGGGGCGCGACCGCCCTATTCATATCTACATGCCAACGTCACCCGGGATGACTCATGCCGAGGTGCGGAGCAACTGGGGGGCTCCCGAGGGAATGGCGCCGCAGATGAGGCAAATGATGTGGCAGCATCGAGGCGCTCCGCTGTCAGGATACAGCTTCATTGTGCAGATCGAGTTGGCCGGGGGGCAGTGGGCCAGTTTCGCCTACCACTTGCCGGCAGAGTTGGCGGCGTGGCCGTGGGATCTGCTGGTGGGGTTGCTGATTTTGCTTGCCGCCGTTTTGCTGGTCAGCTTCTTCGCCGTGCGATGGTTAACCAAGCCGCTGTCCGATCTGGCTCAGGCGGCGGAACAGTTGGGCAAAGATATTTCTCAAAGTGCCCTAGAGGAAGTTGGTCCGACGGAGGTGCGTAGAGCCGCACATGCCTTCAACAGGATGCAGCATCGCCTCGCCAGATTCGTCGAGGAGAGAACCCGTATTCTGGCCGCAGTATCGCACGACCTGAAAACACCCATAACCCGAATGCGTCTGCGGGCAGAGAAGATTGATAACCCCGAATTGCGCAATAAATTTGAAAGTGATTTGCAGGATATGCAGACCCTGGTCCAATCCAGTCTGGACTTCATGCGAGGTATGGCATTGCAGGAGAAAACGCAGCTCATTGACGTGGATGCTCTGCTCGATAGCCTCGCCGAGGATGCTCAGGACATGGGTCAGTACATTAATGTTAAGGGTGAAGCGGAAACGCCTTATTCAGGCAAGCCCCTGGCGTTGAAGCGATGTTTTGGCAATCTGCTGGATAACGCGCTGCGTTACGGTGATGGTGTATCCGTAACCGTGGAAAATTCGCCTGAATCTCTAAAGATTACGGTCGGCGATCACGGGCCGGGTTTGCCAGAAGATATGCTGGATAAGGTGTTCGAGCCATTTTTTCGGGCCGAGCCATCGCGTAACGTCAAGACCGGCGGTACCGGCCTTGGTTTGAGCATTGCCCGGAATATCGCTCGGGGACACGGTGGTGACCTGGTACTGAGAAATCGTAAACCCTTGGGATTGGAGGCGGTTGTGACATTGCCAAGATAAGCCCTTGGTGCTTATAGGTATTTGCTTGTTACAAACTGTTACCAAGTGCCAAGTGGAAATTATTCGATTTGTTGTTACGCTTAGCGATATGCAAAGTAAAAGCCGCCAATTGCTATCTATTGTACTCACCGTGTTGCTCATCATGGCACCACTGGGGAGTGTGTTTGCGGCGACTCCATCTCCAGGTCATGAAGCCGGAGAGCTGTCTATGCATGCCATGTATGTGATGGTGGGCGACACGTCCTCCACCGCTGACGCCATGCCAGCTGGCTGTGATCACTGCGCGAATGATTGTTGTGCGCAAGGAAATTGTACTAGTGGCTCCTGTGGTACCTGTACCACCACGAATACGGTTGCTTACCTATCGACTCTTTCTTATCCCGATGCGAACTATGCCTCGGCTGGCGTTGTGACTACGCTTTCCCGCACTGCCGGATCGCCTTTCCGCCCACCAAGGGCCTGATTCCTTTCTCACCCTGATTGCCGCCTGTTGTTGGGCGGTCGGTAAATCCGTGCGCCTTGCTTGTTCAATTCTGCGCGCACGCAACAAAGGAAACGTTTTCACATGTCAGAGATTCTTCTGCCTTCTCCCGATGGCGTGTCAATGTCACGTCGTCGATTCGTACAAGGGCTGGCTGCCGGCGGCAGCTTGCTCGGATTGGGGCTTGCACCCAGCCTGAGCCGAGCCGAACAGGCCAGGCTGCGAACTGGACCAGAGGTCCTTCGCGGTACCCATTTCGACCTGACCTATAGCCCGACCAAGGTCAATTTCACCGGCAAAGAAAAAATTGCCACGGCCATCAATGGTTCAGTGCCTGCACCCGTATTGCGCTGGAAAGAGGGTGAAACAGTCACCCTGCGGGTCAACAACCAATTGGCCGACGACACCTCGATTCATTGGCACGGGCTCATTCTGCCGCCTGACCAGGATGGTGTGCCGGGCATCAGCTTTGCCGGGATCAAGCCGGGCGAGAGCTTTACCTATCGCTTTCCGATAACCCAGGCTGGCACCTACTGGTACCACAGTCATTCGGGTTTCCAGGAGCAGACCGGGGCCTATGGTGCGATTGTGATCGATCCCGCCGAGCCGGAACCGTTCAGTTACGACCGGGATTACGTGGTCGTGCTCTCCGACTGGAGTGACGAAGACCCGAACGACGTCTACGCCAAGCTGAAGAAAATGTCTCACTACTACAACTTTCGTGAGCGCACGGTTGGTGAAACCATGGCTGAGATCAAAGATCAAGGTTGGCGTGGGTTCCGTGCCAACCGCAACATGTGGGACGAGATGCGCATGTCCGATCGAGACATCTCTGACGTCACCGGGTACACCTACACTTTCTTGATGAACGGCGTAACGCCTGCCGAAGGCTGGATGGGCTTGTTCAAGCGCGGTGATAAGGTTCGCCTGCGATTTGTAAACGCGGCGGCGATGACGCTCTTCGACGTGCGGATTCCTGGCCTGAAGATGACCGTGGTGGCCACCGATGGTCAGAATATTGAACCGGTCAGTGTCGATGAATTCCGCATCGGTGTGGCTGAGACCTACGATGTGATCGTTGAACCAAAGGACGACAGGGCCTACAGCGTGTTTGCTCAGGCGATTGATCGCAGTGGCTATGCACGCGGCACCTTGACGCCAGATCCCTCACTGACGGTAGAAGTGCCCCCGATGGATGCTGCACCGGTGCTGAGTCACGGTGACATGGGCATGATGATGGATCACGGTGCACGCGGCGGCATGGACCACAGTGCTCAAAATATGGGTGGGATGGGTCATGCCGGCCACAACATGCAGGGCATGGGCCACAGTGGCCACAACATGGCTGGCATGGACCATAGCCAACTCAACATGGCAGGTATGGATCACAGCCAACATGTGATGGGTAATCAGGGAGCCCCAAGTCGGCGGAATCAGATGCCGATGGGTTCGGGTCCAGCCGGTTTCGGTAGCAAACGGCCGATCGTGCATGCCGACACTGAATATGGTCCTCACATCGATATGCGCGCCGATGCCGCACTGTACCGTCTGGACGATCCCGGTGTTGGCTTGCGTGGTAATGGGCGCCGGGTCCTCACATATGCAGATATCTTCAATATCAACCGAACGCATGATCCACGTGAGCCAGGCAGGGAGATCGATCTGCACCTCACCGGCAACATGGCCCGTTACATGTGGTCAATAAATGGCGTGAAGTATACGGATGCTGAGCCATTAGACCTGAAGTACGGCGAGCGTGTACGGATCAATCTGATCAACGACACCATGATGAACCATCCCATTCACCTGCATGGCATGTGGAGCGATCTCGAAACGGGTGACCCGGACTACATACCGCGCAAGCACACGGTGACGGTACAGCCAGGTGCCCGTATCAGTTACCTGGTCACTGCAGATGCGAAGGGCAGTTGGGCCTACCACTGTCACCTGATCTATCACATGGCGGGCATGTTCCGCAAAGTCACGGTGAGCTGAGGGATGAAAATCATGAAGAAAAAAACGATTGCGATGGTCTGCTTGGCGGCCACAACCGGAATTGGCCAGGCACATGCCGCTGGCGCAGATGACCCGATGCTGGCCATGGTGAAGATTGACAAGCTGGAGTACCGATCCACAGATGGACCTGATCCGCTGGTATTGGAGGCTGATGCCTGGATTGGTAAAGACCTGCACAAGGCCTGGTTCAAGATCGATGCGGAACGTGTAGACAGTGAACTGGCAGAGCTGGAGGTTCAGGCGCTGTATAGCCGCGCCATTGCGCCATTCTGGGACGTGCAGGTCGGGTTGCGGCATAACGCAAAACCCAAGCCAAGTCAGACCTGGGCGGCGTTCGGCGTCAAGGGATTAGCGCCCTATTGGTTCGAGGTCGATGCCGCGGCATTCGTCAATCCAGACGGACAGGTGAACGTACGTGCTTCGGCTGAGTACGAATGGATGTTCACTCAACAGCTGGCGTTGTCGCCCGAGGTCGAAGTCAATCTTTACAACAAAGACGATGCAGATCGTGAAGTCGGCGCCGGGTTGGCTGATCTGCGGGCAGGCCTGCGCCTACGCTACGAGATTCGGCGAGAGTTTGCCCCGTACATCGGCGTGAACTGGAACCGAAAATTTGGTGAGACTGCAGATATGGCACGATCGTCCGGAGTAGACGTCAGTGATGCGCAGTTTGTCGTGGGCCTGAGAGCCTGGTTCTAAATAACCGATTAGGAGTGAGATATGTTTTTTATAAGAAAAGGTTTGATTCTTGGTTTGAGCGCACTGTTAGTTAGTCCGGCTATTTTGGCCGGTGGTACGCATGGTGGTGGACACCATGGCAATTCAGGCACAGCGGGTGGCGCCAGTGCCAACAATAATCATATGCATGGTGGTGGGCACGCTCATGCCCAGGGAGGGGATGTCGCCAGCGCAGTCGGCACTCAGGGAGATCCAAAACGGGTAACGCGAACCATTAACGTGGAATTACTCGACAGCATGCGTTTTGTGTTCTCACCCAAGATGCAATTGAAGCGGGGTGATGTGGTGCGTTTTGTAGTGAGAAATGCTGGTGCGATTCGGCACGAGTTCTCAATTGGCAATGCGGCGGAACAGGAGGCACACCGGGCCATGATGCGGCAGATGCCGGACATGGTGCACGAGGACGCCAACTCGGTCACCGTCGAACCTGGGCAAACACGTGAATTGGTGTGGGCGTTTACCGGAGAAAGCCAAGTGGAGTTAGCGTGCAATATCCCCGGCCATTCGGAAGCAGGAATGACTGCTTCCGTGAGCCTGGGAAGTTGAACGATGGAGCCCGAGAGGTACCTGCCACTCGGGTCCTATTTAAGAGCAGGAGCAGGTAATGAAACTGATATTGGTCTTCGCCGTTACAGGTTTGCTCGCATCATGCAGTGACGAGAGTTCTGACCCTAAAGCGAGATGGACGGATGGTTCGCTGCCGTCAAACCTGCCCGTCAAGCCGCGTTGGTACACCCCGGAACAAGTAGAACTGGGTGCCGTGGTTTTTCGGGAAAACTGTGCCACATGCCATGGCCCAAATGCTGAAGGAACACCCAATTGGCAGAAACGCGATGCCGAAGGACGGCTCCCGCCGCCACCGCTTAATGGCACCGCGCATGCCTGGCACCATTCTCGCGATGTTCTGCGGCGCGTGGTTCGTGAAGGTGGGCAGGCGTTTGGCGGCAGCATGCCGGCCTTCGCTGAGAAATTATCAGGTCGTCAAATCGACCAAGTGATCGCTTGGGTGCAGTCGAATTGGAGTAACGAGATTTACCAGCGATGGCAGGAAATCGACGAACAAGCAGACCCTCTGAGGAACTGATAAATGGGAAAAAACATCGAAAGCAAACGCACATCCAACAACAGGATGCTAAAACTGGGTCAACCAAGAAAGGCGTAGGCTTTTGGGGTTGGGGCATCGCGTTTTTTCGGGGTGGCCTTCGTAAGTGCGGCAATCCTGACTTCGGAGAGTGATGCCGTGGGTTGACCGTGTAACTAGTCATATACTTTCTTGTCAGCCTCGAATTCCTGGGTACGATCACTCTGAAAGTCCGCTTTCAAACTGGCTCACTCTTCCCGTAAGTGATATTGCGGCAGAGCTTCTACAATCAGAAGATGCTTCTCTTGCTGCGAAAACCAAGGTGAAAACAAAATACCGATGTAATGGGTGCGGACATGCTCTTAGGGATGCTGGGTGTCGATGGGGTTCTGGGCTCGGATCTATGGAAGGCTTATAAAACGACTTTCATTCCTAGTGAAGCTAAATTGATTCTTGAGAGCTACTGAAATGGCTGCGCATAACAGTTGGTCGGCTATATACGATCAAATCAATCAAGCGAGTTTTGGCGGAATGATTGATGCCTTAACTCGGAAGACCCTTGAGGTTGTGCCAACGCTAGTTGATGAAGGTGGTTCGGTTTTAGATGCAGGTGCTGGAACGGGACGTATCAGCCTTGAACTGGCTAATCTGGGTTATGACGTTGAAGCAATTGATGCATCTGAGGGTATGACAGAGAAGCATCAAGCCAAAACAGCTGAGTACGGATTTAGTTATCCGGTAATCCATTCTCCTATTCAGGAGTATGAGCCGACCAAAGAGTTTGATTTGGTTATATGCGTACATACCGTGACCGCTTATTTGCATACGAATGAAATGCTTGAGGCGGCTATTGATACCTTCAAAAAGGCATTAAGGCCAGGTGGAAGGGTATTAGTCGATTTGGCTAATCCGATGCTATTCCAGGATTCAAGCTATCAAGATGGTTCATTTGATCGACAAGTGAGCTTTGAACCCATGGGCGATAACCAATTCGTTTATCACGAAGAGACAACTATTGAATGCGATGGTGAGGAAGTAAGTTATGAAGACACCTTCGCGCTTCGCGCATGGGGTCGTGAAGAGTTTGAGAAAAAGTTCAGTGATAAAGGACTGAAGCTAGATAAAGATCTAACAAATAATTTTCTTGGCTCAGGACATTTTTATTTAGTATTTAAAAATACATAGAAAGAAAGAGTTAATTCACAGTAGATTAACGACATTTCGTTGAGCTACGTTATTACATTCAATGTATCGCTGGGTTGTCTGGAGGTTTGAATGACCGGCCAGTAACTGCACGTCTCTTAAAGATCCGCCCACAATACTGATTTTTTGAGCTGCAGTAGTGATGAATGTTCTACGACCACTGTGTGAAGAGCAGCCAATGAGGCCGGTCTTCTGGTACCAGTCTCTAAACATATTAACGATAGTTTGAGCGTTAGCTTTGACAGATCTCTCTGTCACAACAAGATACGGGGTTCTTTTCTTAACTTTAATGAGTTGTCTGAGATTTCTTTGAATCGATGGGTGCAATGGAATAATTCGTCCGCTATTACCTTTAGAGGCTTGGTTCGTCAGGTGAATGTTGTCATCTATCTCGCCAGTCGGAGTGCACACCATATCCCAAGTTAAGTTGGAGATTTCCTTTGCTCTAAGTCCCGCACGAGCAGATAAAAGAAAAATGGTTTGATTCCTAAGTCCATTTCGTTTTGAGCGAAGATAATTAGAGACCATCTCGATCTGGGTTTTAGTCAACGTTTTCGCTTGTTTTCCTAATCCTGCCATTGTGTTCACTCAGTATAAAAAAGGTGTAAATAATCATAATATGACGAGTCGAATAGAGACATAATTTAAGACATCTCTTGTCTTATTTGGAATCAATAACTTAGTGTAACTGAGTATAAATTTTGTATTAGATACTGAGTTTTATGAGGTAGATGAATTGGAAGTAGATGTGGCTAAACAAGATGAGAAGAAGTGGCATGTCTCATTTAATGCGCATCTGATTAATAAGACGCCACCAAAGGATAAGAAATATTTCGCAGAGGGATTTGGGGTTTTTAAAGTCTCGATGGATGACTTTATAGAAGTGATTTCGAAAGGATTCGCTTTCTCCTATGTTTATCATGACGACGTCCGTAAGGGCGTCAATTTTGCATTCACCGATTGCTTGTGTGTCGATGTGGATGGTGGATTTAGCCTCACGGAGGCTGAAGAGCATCCCTTCGTGAAAGCACATGCATCTTTCATCTATACAACCGCCTCACACACATCAGATCATCATAAGTTTCGTATTGTCTTCTTATTGGATGACTCGTTAGAAGACCCCGATCACTTGCGCTATGCAACTCGAGCCCTAGCGAAGATGCTTGGTGGTGATATTGCTGTCTCAGATCCAGGCAGATTGTTTTACGGAAACAGTGACGCTCGGGTTATTCGGTTTAATCAAACTGTAGATGAGGACACACTGACATCACTAATCGATGATGGTAGAGCGATTACAGTAGAGAAACGCAGAGCAGCCTTTGTTGGTACTACTAGTGCCAAGTTCACTGATCAAACAGTGTTTGTCACGCGAGAAGGGGTGCAAGTAACTGCTGAGCAAGTAAAAAGTAAAACCGTAGTGAAATGCCCGTTTCATTTGGATAAAACAGCCAGTTCGTTTCTGGGGGTTAATGATCATGGTGATGTGTATCACTATTGCTCTGTCTGTTGTGTCACACGATGGCAGCCTAATTCAACGCATGAGCAATCGTTAGCGCAAGATGATTTTGTGGATGTGATGCGTGAAATAGAGCGACATCCTGAAATTAAGCGTTATGACACACCGGTAAAGGGGCTGGAGAAATTCCAAAAGGATCCTGAAGAGGGGAGTCCATCTGTCAAGTTTACAACTGAGCGGTATCTACCTGATCTCGGGTTAGGTAATGGATTTATCTTCGTTAGAAGCCCTAAAGGTTCAGGTAAGACAGAGTTTGTGAAGCGAGAGGTTGTGCGGCTGAAGACTCGTTATCAATCATTTGAGGATTT
>Ga0181583_10002422_pt1 | contig 13866 bp, 9 predicted proteins | sample 071ome_31_FD_132461 | JGI IMG/M metagenome (GOLD analysis project Ga0181583, IMG submission 132461) | Coastal salt marsh microbial communities from the Groves Creek Marsh, Skidaway Island, Georgia - 071405CT metaG (megahit assembly) | ecosystem: Environmental > Aquatic > Marine > Intertidal zone... | reverse complement strand
GATTAATTTGTAATTAGGTATGTTTGGGGGAGGCAGGTTGTGCGAATCATCACTCGTTCCACCAATTGTTGAGTCATTGCTCATCTTAACTTGCCAAACCTAATTATAAAATTACTGCCAACCACGATTCATTTCTTCAATGATTTCCTTCAGGGTTTCGGCTACACGGTGTTTTGCTAGGTAAACTTGATCTGTTTTGATACCAAGGGCCTTGGAGACGTCCTTGGGTTTCATTTCTTTGCGTATCAGCATATCATAGACTTGATAGTAAATAGGTTTAACCTGCTCTTTCACCTTAACTAATGCAGATTGTAGGAGTTCTTGCTGCCAGTTGTTTTCCCAGTATGTTTCAACTTCAGGAAATTCATTGGGCAGGTTTTCAAGAAATTCTGAAGATCCTGAGCATTCTCGGGTATTCTTTTTTTGGATTTTCCGGAACTGATCCATGATCTTCCATTTAGTTGTTTTCATTAACCAACCTTTGAATGAACCTTTGGAACGGTCATAATCAAAATCCTTGATGTTTTTTGTAACGGAGATCACCGTTTCCTGCACAACTTCTTGGGCATCGGCATCCTTAAGACCTGCTTGGATTGCAGCATTATAAATCAACTTCCAGTAGGAATCAAAAAAGCGGTTCCAGATACGTTGATCTTCTAGGTTTTTCAGACCAACCACCAATGTAGTTCGAGTACGGTTATAATCTACGGGGGTCATAATAAGGAGTCGCAAAGGATCAGGTGATAAAATTCAAAAAAGATTCGGGCCATGAAAGAAATATGAAACAAGCACCGTATCATTTGCGAATATAAACTCGTAATCAATCCATTATGAAAATCGCAAAAATAATAATAACTGTTCTTCTCGCATCAATGCTTCAAGCAAATGCGGATCAAAATGTAACGAAGCATGCATACAAGGATTTAAAATCAGAAATCTCCTTGATCAATAGCTACTATCTAAAAGCCGAGCAAAGCTCAGAAATTGCTCAGACAAGGTTTGAACGTGGACTCTATTCCATGTCTGAACTTTCCTCCCTTCGGGCGGTGGGCCAGTTCCAACGGGCAGATGATTCGATTGACTCCTACATTTCAAAAGTCGCTGCAGCTAATATCATGGGTGTTCTGCCTTGGAATAAAAAGAGATATAAAAAAGAGCTAATCGATTATGCGATGGAATTGAGGTTGTTACTCGCAGCTCAGGAAGAAGATCTCCAGGCCCTTGTTATTGAGGTACAAAAACAATTAGACCAAAGGCAGGTTGCAAGTATTGGTAAGACACTCGAAAGAATTGATGAGTTTATCCGAAAATTAAACCTGCACAAGCAATCGGTTCCTGCAGATAAAGTCGCAGATCTCGATGAGGCAATAGCAGTTCTAACAGGTGCCAAGTCCGCGATATTAGAGGGCGTTGAACAAGAAGTTGATGTGAGTGAGTTGGTTGATATGGCTGCCAGCACAATGGATAATTTACAAACATCCGAATTACTAAAATCTGAGGAGGGACCATTTGACCGGGAAAACCAATCGGATATCTCGTTCGAAAGAAGCTTTTTGGACAATAATAAACAGCCCAAACCTAATTTTGAATCAGATGTTTATCGAAAAGCTACTGTCGTTGGTTCCGAGGCTTTTGAGGAAGATTCCCTCAGGAATAGACAAAAAATACAATCGCCTGCATTAGCTTCGAAACAAAAGGACAGTCATGAAAGTACTGCGGCTGTTCTCTCAAGAGGTCCTCTGGATCAAGGCACCTCCTTTAGGGGAGAATCCAGTCGTGAAAATGGATCATTTTCAGAGTCTGATGTTGATGGACTGAGAATTTTCAATGATAGCAATTCGCCTTTCTCTATGATCGAAACTCTGGATGGAAGGAAAATTAGAGTATCAAGACCTCCACAGGATTGGCCAAACGGGAAGGCCACCGGTTATGACAGTGTCTATGATGATCGTCCTGGTGGAAATCTAATTAAAGAAGAGGAAATTGTATTTGAAAGAGTACATCTTCCTGAAGGTCAGTACTCGGTACATGAAATGGAAGGTTCCCGCAAGGAACGTAAATGGAACTTTAACATAACAGAGTCTGGGGGGATTGATGAACGTTACTCCATCGCAAACCTTGGCAATTACAATGATTTCGAGATTAAATCATGGGTCTTACGAAATCATTCGAAAGAAATTGTAGACCGTCTAGATGGTAATAACCTTCACTTCTCTCCCCTTAATCTTGGTGAGGGTGATTATTCACTCGAAGTTGAAGGGGTAACTGGGTGGTCCAGCCCCTTTAGAGTTGTGGCAAGTATCTTACGATAAGCACTTCTTAGTTTTTTAATAAAAAAGGGAAAGAAAATGAACTTACTCGTTGGTGGGAAGGAGCAGTGTTCCTTGTCTGAGTTAGAAAAAACATATGAAGAGAAGAAGTCCAAGTATCAAAATGAGCTAAAGCATACTTCCGCCAAACCAAGAATTCGCCTCCTTGAGGCTAAAATTCAGCAATTGGATACCTTGTATAGGGCAACCAGGGAGAAGATTGAATTGAATTGCGATGAACCAGAAGTGGTTCCCTCAAGTGCGGTAGAGCCCCAGACGGGTGAATCGACGGATGAAGAAGCCTCTGATGTGGCCAATAAATCTGTCGGTTCCCCGTCCATGGGGAATGCATTTCCGATTTGCTTGATTAATGGTGAATTGAGGGAAGTATCCTTCCTGGAAACCAGCAAAGTAATCGTTGACGAAGAAGAAGTAGATCTGGAACAAGATGGTTCCCTTAGTATTTTGCCAGGGAATCGAAAAATTAAAATCCTACACCCATTTTTTGAGCCATGGGAAACTGAGCTAGGTGTGCTGGGGGGGAAATCATTCCCATTAATTATTAATATGATTCCTCTGAGTTACGATTTAACATTGAAGGTTTTTCCATCAGTAGATTTTCGACTTTTTTTGAATGAGTTGGAAACTCCACGCAAATTCGGAGAAACTTATAAAATTCCTCTCGGTGAATTGATCAGGGTTAAGTTAGTAGCTCGTGGATATGAGGAAGCCCAATTTACTGTTTGTTATGATCAGGTTGGGGCGGATGAGAAGTCTCTACGCCTTTGCCCATTGCTGGAAAATACAGATCTTGTGAGTGGTGAACTTCCATTAACTTTATCCCATATGAAGACTGGGGTAAGCGTAGATCTCAGACGTGGAAGTAACTTTGTCTTTGGAAGGGCAGAAAGTTGTGATGTAAAACTTTCAAAGGGGATAGAGGAATTTCATTCGCACCAAGAGTTGTTTATTAGCAGGAATCATTTTTCTGTAACCTCAAGGAATGGGAGAGTATTCCTTCAGGACCACTCGGCAAACGGTACCAAAGTAAACGCGAAAAAAATTACTGAAGAAATCGAACTACCTATCGGTCAAAGCACGGAAGTCGAAGTTTTCTGGCCAGGGAAAAAAGGGCATGCCGTGAGGAGAGAGCTTTTTGTTCATGGCACTGATTATGATGAGTCTGTGAGTCAAAAAATAGAGGCCAAGTTCATAGCTGTTTATCAACTGGCAGGTAGTCAGAGAAAAATCTCTCACCTTTTGTTTTTCGAAAACGGTTTGAGAGAGAGACAATCACCAAAGACTGTTTTACCTTGGGTTATTTCGGTTACAAAGGCCCTTGGTGCAGAATCTGAAGAAATTATCGATGAGGCCAGAATGTGGGCAGCCTGTTAACCTTTTAACAAAGAAAAAAATGACAAGTATCAAAAAAAATAAAACTATATTAAAACATCTCCAAACAATAAAAGAATGGTACTGGGATAAAGGAGTTCAACGGGTTGGAGAGTTCAAGCTGGATCATCACCAATGGGTAGGGAGACTTTACGCTGCATGTAATAATATGGAGCTCTTAGTTGATGGTGAATGTAATCGGCCGACATCCGCTATATGGGGACCTTCGCAGACTGGGAAATCAACTCTTGTGGCTGGTTATATTGACGGGAGGAAGAAAGATTTTCTGCATCATGAAAATGCCCTCTTTTGGGAGAACGGAAGCCGAGCGTTTTTCTCCATGCCAAGAGGTATGGAAGTTCCGGAAAGTTCTGCGGATCTTACTGTTTTAAATCCTTACAACGGTGGTATGGATGCAACTGCTTGCATAACCCGATTTACTGCTGGAACTCTGGAAAAAGGAGGCTCTCATACGGAGACTTTTATTCCGGACGCTAGATTTCCAGCGGAATTACGATTTTCTGGAAGCTCTGAAATTATGCTTAGCTTAGCACGCGGCTATGAGGGCCAGTGTGTCCGAAGATGTTCGGACCGCTATTGGACACTGGATAGCCTCCGGGATTTACTAAGTCGAATGGGGGCAACAAATGCTTCTGAAGGGAAAAATCAAACGGCCGACAGAGCAGTTTTTGAGGAAGCAATCTCGTTATGTGATGTTTTGGAGGATTTAGCTTTTTCTGGTTTGCCTCGCTATCGTGGACTTTCTCCCAAACAGGCTAATTCTGAAAATTTAAGAAAGATAATTTTGTCTGCGGGTGGGCTCGTCTCTAACCAGAGTCTACTAAAGAAATTACGTGATGAGATCTTGTGGGATGGAGAGGAAACAATCAGTTTTTTCTATGAGAAACTTATTAAAAAGTCTGAGGAATTAAAAAGTCTTTGTAACGGAAAGAAGATCTACTGTTCATTGGAAGTGGCATCATGTTTTTTAGATATGGACGGCTATGCAATGATTTCAGGCAGAACAGACCGATCTTTGAAGCCAGGTACAAAAGAAGAAAGGATCAACCGGATTGTAAACCAAATGAAGATTCTAGAATCAGGTAATTCATTATTTGTTGGCTCAAATTTAAATGAATCTAATACCAATACATTTCTAAAATCGGCGGAGGATTTTGGAATTATTCAAGGTCTGATTCAAGAAGTGGTTCTTGGTCTTAATCTGAACAACATAGAAGAATCGCCATTTCGAAGCTACCTTGAGTTTAATGACCTGCTGGACTTCCCCGGAGTTGAGCGAGGTGGACAGTCATCCAATGCGGCTAAGATTGACCTCAGACATGAGGAGCAGAGTGATTCGACAGGACTGCCTTGGAAAGAGCTTTTCTCCAAAGTTCTTAAACGAGGCAAAACAGCCAGCTTGTTTCAGGGTTATGCCAAAAAAATGTCGATAGATGCAGTTTCAATTTTTCAGGACTTGGATAACGATAAACCAAATGCACAGGACTTAATTTGCGGAGTCGAGACATTATGGCGTACGATCGACCCAATGTTCTTACCAGGCCAGGGTGAGTGTCCACTTCCCTTAAACTGCGTAATGACTTGGTGGGCAAAAATGTTAAATGAATCCCCCCTTAGCAGTTCGACGATTCTGGGTAAGAACCAGTCCAAATATGAACAACTTGGAATGATTGCAGACCCGGAGGTTTCTAATCTTTTTGCAATTAATGATTTCTCGCTGCCACGAGGAAATCTTTCCCGAGATACCCAAAAAATTCTAAGCGACTTGGTGAAAATAATTAAAACCGAGAATGAATTCCTTAAACTTTTTAATACGGATCAAAGTTCATCATCTTTCGATCAAATGATTGGGTCGCCAGATGGTGGGATGGACTTCTTTTTTAAGGCTCTTATCTCGCAATTAAGTAGCAGTAAAAAGAAAAATATTTTTCTTCAAGAAAGAGCGGAGGGGGCATGTCAGGTCTTAGAGGACTTACTTAATAGTGGTGGGTTGATACCTAATAAAAAGTCTCAGGAAAAACAAAGAGTGGGTGCATTAAAGAAGCTAGGTAAATTAGTTGATGCAAAGGTAGAAGGTGGCTCGACGGACATGGCTATTGAAGCGGAATATGCACTCAAAAGAATGTTTAATTTTGATGTGAGTGATATCGAAGCATTTCCGTCCAAAGAGGATGAGTTGAACCCCTCCTACCTAAGAGCACAATTTCATCGCAAAGTTTTAATTTCGGATGAATGGAACCATTCATTGAGCGGCCTAGGCTTTGATTCACGGGAGCAGTTCGAAGAATGCTGGGAGGCACTTTGTTTGTCTATCGAACCAAACTTGAAAGAAATGTCTGATTGGTTGCGTAGAATGGTTAAACAAAGAAACCAATTTAAACTTATGGATAATCGAAAATTTTTAGCCGTTAAAATGTCTAATCAATTCATTCCCAATGCCTCTCTGGATGCTAAGGTTTTGAATAGGAACGATAACGAAACCCCATCAACTAATGCATTTGTGAATGGATTTCGAAATCGCTTGAAGGAATTTATTGGCGTCACCTTGTCGCCCAATGGCAGACCAGAACAAGTTGGGGATTCTCGGATTTTGGAAATTAAAAAGTCCTGTATCGAAGACCTTAAAATGGAGAATTAAAAAATGAACCAAGTTGCCTCAAAGAAAATAGTAAAAGTGTTTCCGAATTCTGGTCACCAGTATGAGAGCATACCATTAGATGAATTGCTCCCAGAATGGACTCCGGAAAAAATTGATCGTTTTGTATCAGAAAATCAAAAAGAGTGGAGTGCCTGGGATTCTTTCACGCCATGGGTAATGTATCGGTATGAATCCAGGGAATGGGAAGCAGGCGGACCTCTTCTCCGGCTGGCCATTGAGACTAACTTGGGCTCTCCATCCAATGGGATCTTATTTGATGTCGAACAACTTGAAAAATCCAAGGATGGTGCAATCGAAGAGACTGAAAACCCTTACGCCAGTTTTGATGAAGCAAATATCGAAGAAGACTACGGGGTTGACCGATGCATACCCCTCACTTTCTTGCCAAATTGTGAGGAAATGGAGATTGAGGTATCCATTACAATTCATTGGATTAGAGCAACAGGTTCGGATCCAGTCGATGTAGACTTGATTGTTGATTTAGGAAATACTAGAACGGTGGCCCTTCTACTGGAGCGCCCTGGTAGAGAGGCGATTCCATTCGGGCATAGGGTTCAACCTGTAAGATTTATGGCACCGGGAGAATCTTTCCATGTGCAGAATTTCAATGGCTCCGGAATTGCCTTTGATGATTTATCCATCATCGATTCTTGGTTTGTTCTCAAACGTTCAAATTTTTCCGATTTGGAACCTCCCTATGGCGATGGGAAAATACTTAAAGTGGTTAAAGAATGTGGGAGCGATGAAAAAGGAAATCCGAGTTCTCGCCGTAAAGTAATGAAGTATTTAGCTAATAGCTTTATCGAGATGTCACCCGCCGTAATTGGAGGCGGTAATCGAGCAGGGGGAGCAAGAGAATCTTTAGCCCAGGCATCTCTTGAAGAAGATGCTAGATTTACTATGGGTTCTCCTAAAAGATACTCCTGGGACGATAGGATTGTTGGGGCATCAGGTTCAAGCTACTGGTCGCAAATTCCCAAGACGAGTAATACCAATATAGAAAGACCCTTCTATTTCGAAAAATTGAATGGAAGCTTTCGATTATTTATGGATCCAGAGGGGAGAGATTGGGAAGTTAAGGGCTTGCCGAGGGAGCAAGATTTACTAAATGCCCCTTTCAGGGAATCTCCTCCAAACTTTCCTCGCAGGGATTCAATTTGTTGGTTTGCGCTAAGTATTCTTGAAACTGCCTACAGGCAGATGAATTCTCAAAATTATCTTGATGTAGCAAAGCGAAGGACTTTACCCAGGAGATTGTCCAAGGTTTCAGTTTTATACCCCACAGGTTGGACAAAGGTTGAGAAAGACGCTTATTTTGCCCAATGGAAAAGAGCCTTAAACCTATTTAGCTTAACTCATCTCCGTTGCAAAAATGAACCCATCATTGGGCTATCCCAGGAAAGTGTTGATATCGTCTTTGAGGAACGTGGGTTGGATGAGTCGATGTGTGCACAATTACCAGTTGTTTACTCGGAGGTATGTTCTCTGGGAGGATGTGGTCAGGAATGGCTGAAACTTTACGGTGACGGTAAAAAGGTAAGAGTTATGAATATCGATATTGGTGGAGGGACCACCGATTATTCCATTATCGAATATCGTTTGGACGATAGCTACAGCAGAGTGCCTAACTTACGGCAAAATAGTAACGATTCCACATCAGCATTGATTGCTAAGTTACTTTACAAGGATGGAAAAAGTGTAGCTGGGGATTCTCTGGTTAAGAGAATCGTAGAGGAATCTCTTTTGCCTCTGTGGTTAGAATCTTCGAATAGTGATTTAGTAAATTTTACTGAGGAAGAGAAGAAATGGCTAAAGCAACTCTTTGCAGAGCCAGAGAGTATTGTTTTTGCAGATGTTGATGCACGACTGCCTGCAAAACTATCCCGTGTGGTCAGGCTTGTTTTTCTACCATTAGTTAATCACTTGCTCTCGGCACTTGGAAAAAAAGGCAGTGAGGAAAATCGTTTAGATGTTGAAGTTGGTAAACTGATTAATCTTGAAATCCTAAGTTCTCTTAATGAGACAATTGGAAAAGTTCTTTCACAAAAGATTCATGGCTATACAGGTGGTAAAATATTCTTTTCCAAGGACTCGGTTCTCCAGTTTGAAAAGACCCAAATTGAAAAACTAGTAGATGAAGTCTTCGCGGAGCTTCTTGATGATTTATTACAGGTCTTTAGGGATTTTCCCAGTGATCTGGTAATATTATCAGGAAAGCCTTCCGAGCTCTCAAGAATTCGGGAAAGAGTGCAACAAGGTCTACCATTATTACCACAGAGGATTATTCATCTGAGAGGTTATCAGGCTGGGGATTGGTACCCTTTTGCAGAAAAGGGTAAGGTAGCTGATGCCAAGACGGCTGGAGTTGTAGGTGCGGCATTGCATCAAGATATATTAAATGGAAATCTGCGTGGTTTTTCCCTCCGCGAAGAGCCCCATCTTCAACAAACTCCACATTATTGGGGTTGTATAAATTCTTCAACCGATGCGGATGATTTTTTCTCTAGCCTTATTTTTGATAAACGACAGCTAAATGTACAAAAATCATCAACTGTTGAAGTTGAACTACCCCTTGGGTGTATCATTGGAAGAAAATCTTTTCGACGGTCTAGAAGTAAACCTGAGCCGGTTTATGAGCTTTGTTATGATGGAGAGTTTGAGGATTTTTCTGTCCTACCAAAGCTCAAAGGAAAGCTGAAGTGGAGCATGAACGAAACGATGGGAGAGCACCTTGAGCTCTGCGATGTTTCGGAAGCAGGAGAAAATCTCGGTTTGGACTTAAGTAAGGTATTTCTCAAATTGAGAACCTTAGTTGAGGAAAGTCACTGGATGGACTCTCCAAAGTTAAGAATCGGTGGATTAGCCGCCTAAGGAAATAAAACTATGAAAAGTGAAATTTTAAGAAAATTAGAAAAGCCATATTTTTTGCTAAGAACACATGATCGGGTGGGGCATTTTATGCAGCATCAGATGGACCGAATGTTTTTTAAGGGAAAGAACGGCCTGGGCGCTTTTTTGCCACCTGCTAAATTAGTTGAGGTCGATGGGATTAAATCCGTTAAATATTCCTTAACGAAGATACAGGCTAAAACCCTTAGACCTTTGAAATTTATTCCGCTTCCGGAGCTTAAAAGCTTTCAACGGGCCGCCGAGGAATTTTTTTCACCCAAGGCAGATTTAACAAAGTATGAAACGGATCTGCGTCACTCATTTAAGCTGCCTGATCCGGAGCTTGAGCCTGAATCTTATTTTCTCTGGGGGACCAAGAGAAATCCTAAACTTTTAGTTTTGTGGGGAGTTGAAAAAGTGCCAGGCTCCTCCCTTCCTTTAGTTGGGAAAAGTCAATCAACTCAAAGTGTCTACTCCAAACTTTCTCAGAAAGTTGTTCGAAGAACCAAAGAGTGGCTAGGGACTACCTTGGCATGTTCAGTTTTAGGGATTCTTTCTATGGTTTTTGTCCTTGCTGAAGATACATCACCCCCGGAAATTGCTTCCGTTACAGCGATCAACGACGCAAATACAGTCAAAGTAGTATTCAATGAAGCTGTAAACTGTATGGAGCTTGGGGTGGAGTCATTTCGTTTGAGAAATACCGCTTATGTTTTGACTCCTAACGAAGTACCTGATGAACCCAATGCAGTTTCTCTTTCGCTTAATCAACCCCTTGAGGAACGAAAAGATTATTGCTTGGATTTTGGACTTTCTCAGAGGCCTATGGATCTTGCCGGAAACCCAATTGGAGAGGCAGAGATTCTCGAATCTGAAAGAGTTAGGTGCTTCCGGTTTGAAGACCAATGCGCCCCATTAATTACGGAAATTGAGCCTTTACCACCAAGCTCTTTGATTGTTCGAGTGAACGAGCCTGTTTCTCTTAGGTCTGTTCTCCGACCATCTACCTTCCGCTTATCTAACTTTGCACTGGTAGATTCTAGGATCGATGAGGAGAGTCATGGTCGAGAAATTACTTTAGAATTTGATGAGACCTTGGTGAATAATGGATCTTATGTGCTGGAGGTAAATGGTTTGGAAGATGATTCAGAGTATAGAAACCAACTAAATGAAAAGTTTGAATTCAGGTATGTGGATTCTTTTGGCCCAGATTTAGTTAAAACAATCCAGGGGCGAAATCAGTCTGAGATTGTTCTTCATTTTGACGAATGTCTTGAACCTATTTCATCTCTTGATATTGCGAACTATCAAATTGATGGGGGGGCACAAATCTTACATGTTGTTCCATATAAACCGTACCAAGATGCACAATGGGGAGATGGGGCATTCTCAGCTGTCCGCTTGGTCACTACTCCACTAATTCCGCTGCAACAATATTTGGTGGAAGTTTCTTCCATCGGAGACCGAATGGATCCGGTTAATCTATCAAGCACTCGAAAAGTAGAGTATTCTTTCTCTGGTAATCCAGACCGATCACCTCCATTTGTGGTGAAGGCGAAAGGTGCCGGGAATGAATTACAGGTAGATTTCTCAGAGATCTTGGAACACGCAAAATTAAAAAAATCTGACTTGAAGCTATTGGACCTTCGAACAAATAGACAAATTGAAGTCGGATCAATCGATTTGGAGGTTGTTGATGACTTCTCCCGAGCAACCTTAAAACTTGCATCTCAACAATATCCTGGGCGTGTCTATGGTATCTACATAGAAAATTGTTCCGACAGTTCAGGAAATGCTGCACATCTGGAACATACTTTTAAGGCAAGGGGAATCTTTCGTGAGCCAATACCCTTGAAGGTCGAAGGAAATACTTTTGCAGGCGAATCAGTTATTAACTTTTCATTGCCAAATGGAGTTAAATGGGACAGCTCCGCTGCTTCAAAAATAGAAGCCTATGGCGTTTCGATACAAGATTCTGAGGCATTGGAAGTTCAAGGCCTTAAATATGAGCTAACAGATCGAGGAGCATTCATTAAACTCAACCTTAAGAATCCCATCGATTGTGGTAATTATGAGTTTTATTTGGAGGGTGTTATGCTGGCTGATGGTTCAGTTGTAGACCGTCCTTATCACGCAAGAATACAGGTGGGTTCTTAAAACGATCAATGTAATGTCAGAAGAAATCTCAGCTAAAAAAAAATTTGAAATTGCTATTCTCGAATCACCGATGCCACTTACTAGCCTAGAATATAAGCTGCTAGCCCAAAGATATGGTTTGTTTTCAGAAAAAGATGGAAAGGCGGTTACATCTATGGATTGTGAGGAATCAGGGAAAATTCTTGAAAGTGCTTTAATAAAGTGTCTGCACTCGCCAATCAAAACACTCATTAAAGAATCAAACAACAGGGTGAAAAGATATTTTCGTTACGAAGAAAAAGATGGAAAGGCAGATTTAGAATTAGCGTGTATTATGCTAAGGAGGGCTGATTTTTTAAACGACTGTAGGATTGCGTTCGGCATTAAGTGTAAGTGAGTTTTAAATATTTGTTTTTTGGGGGAATCTTACTTTCCGTTATCTCTTGTTCATCCCTTTTTGCTGGGAACTCTGAAAGGTATTACCAAGAGAAATTAGCCAAAAAACTTTTGGCCCAGCAGGAAGTGGTAATGCCTGATGGGACTAGATGCGACCTAGTCACGGAGACTCATGCAATTGAAGTGGATTTTGCCCGAAAGTGGGCAGAAGCAATTGGGCAATCGCTCAATTACGGCCGAATGACAGGGAAGAGTGCTGCAATCGTATTGATTATGGAAAAAGACGGGGATAGCCGACATTTGATAAGAGTAAAAAGTATCATTAGAACTTTCAGACTGCCACTGGACTTATTTGTAGTCCGTATGGATGCAAGCTTTGCGAAGGGTTAATATCTTAAGTTTCGGTTTACAGATGATATCAATCCCGATTTCTGAGCCAGATTGTTGAAACTTATCTAAAAATCTGCATATCAATTTTGGCAAATTCAATGAAATCAATTTCGGGTGTTTTTATCAGGTATTCAGAAAAAGAAACGCTTCGCTGGGGTAATATAAAAAAGTAAAAATTAAGGGATTTATTACGGAACTTTTAAATTGCCACACAACAGATTTTTCTGATTCAACTTTATTATGATTTCTACTATTATTAATTCCATTATCTGGTGGGGTGGGTTAATCGCCTACTTTGTTTGGTATGATTCAGCAAACCCTGAAGCTGGTTTTTTCAGCTGCTTTGTTACCTCCACATTTTGGATTTTGGTGGTGGTACTTTCATTAATCCAATGGATCATTAAAAAGATTTTTTAGTCTTTTGAAAGTATTGAAAAGCTTCTGGTCAGTTGTTGACTGGCAAACTTACTTGGTTACTTTTCTTGCACTTACGGCAACTTACATTTGTAACAGGTTTAATATTAGTGCGGAGTTACCTTCTGGATTAATTGGAATAGCTATTATCTTCCCTATTGTTTTCTCGATCAATGCAGCCTACAAAAGGCGCGAGGATGTCCTTAAGTATTTCGCATCATTAAAAGCTCATGGAGTGAGCTTATGCTTTGCACACTCTCACTGGCGGGGTGCTGGCATGGAAGATAAAGTTCGTGCTAAAGTTTTGTTTTTATCACTACTTTCAAATACTAGAGAATATTTTATTTCCCAAGGTTCACAATGTGTGGCTATACGTGAAAAAATATACGAAGTATTCAGAGAAATTTCTATGTCTCATGAAAAATTAAGAGATGGAGGTTTATCCCCTACTGAAGTTTCAAGAGCCAACCAATATCTTCGAGCTATGATTATTGAATTTGAAAGTATGAACAATGTAAAGCTTTACCAAACACCCAAATCTTTGAGAGCGTACAGCCAAATTTTCTTGAACTTATTTCCTATTTTATATGCACCTTATTTCGCTCATATTTGTCAAGTTTCTCATGTCTTATCTGGTTATGTCGTAGCTTTTATTTACAGCGTGGTACTCGTTACTTTGGATAATATCCAGGAAGACTTAGAAGATCCATTTGATGGCGAAGGAGAAGATGATGTTGAACTCAGTGTTCAAGAGGACTTCGAAACTTTACTCTAAAGTTCGAATTTTGGTCTTATTGCGTAAATCAGGGAGGTATAATCATTCCTCTGCGATTACCACGACCGAATCATTTTCTTCCAACTTAAAAGTTTCGGATTTTAATGGGCTCAATTTTAGCTCGGGATTCGTATCTAAATTGTTTCGTAAAAGTACTCCTACGACTAACTCTCCCTTATCCAATCCATTGGCAATAATACTTCCAAATTTCACTTCTTTGGATAGGCAGCCAAAATAGTCTGGTTTACGAAGATGGATTTCCGAACCCTCACTTGTCAATAATTGTTGAAATACACTCTTTAAGATGGGTTTTTCCAAGATTTGTGCGATGACTCGACTTATTAATTCTTGGCTCGCGATAAAGTCTTCCGAATTATTTGTTTTGGCAAGGTCACGGTTATTGGGATCTAAGAGTTCCGAGGCAATTCCAAAGCGATAGCCATCCTGATGAGAAATGTTGCGAAGATGAACCAATGTAAGCAGGG
>Ga0181583_10002411_pt1 | contig 13917 bp, 16 predicted proteins | sample 071ome_31_FD_132461 | JGI IMG/M metagenome (GOLD analysis project Ga0181583, IMG submission 132461) | Coastal salt marsh microbial communities from the Groves Creek Marsh, Skidaway Island, Georgia - 071405CT metaG (megahit assembly) | ecosystem: Environmental > Aquatic > Marine > Intertidal... | reverse complement strand
GAATAAGTTTATCGAGTTTTTCAGTTTTTCCTCCCATACCGTATTTTCGTTTTTTGGGTGCCCCTGGGCACTCGAGAGAACACGCGTCGTATTTATTAACTTTTTCCCATATGATCCTCTGTATATCTCCCGGGAGATTGTTTGTCGCTTGACAAAAGGCGAGAATGTAGTCGTACGTGTGTAAGGCGATATAGTCTTCCATTTCATTTTTTATTATTTTTCCATGTATAATATAACTTAGGTTGTTTTGGTATTTCTAAAATGATTGTTTCATTCGCTTCATTTTTGGATACGATATAATCATTATCAAATACATTTATGGAAGGAAATGCTTTTATACTCACGGGGTTTGGGGTAGGCGCTATTAAGTTACATACACTTTTGTAGAATGTAAACATAACTGTTAGTAATTACCTTTATTTTTTTTATATACTAAATACAATATGGTATCTCTCCAGGACTTACCAAAAAAAGTACAATACATAATTGTGGATTCCGAATTCGTTAATGGTACAAATAACACATTCACTATTGATTTATCACTTGAATCTAATCTACACGTCGAAGAAATATCAGAAGTAATTGGTATAAAACCAGTTGATTTTTATATCACACAAGTAGGTGAAAATGATTTAGGCAATACAAATGTAGCAAAGTATATAGATATAGTATGTGATGATATCCCAAAACGTGGTCAAATACTAAATGAACGTAACGGACAGATCCTAGCGCGCGTACCATTAGAACGAAGTTTTACGGGAAGTAATGATTTTATCATGCGTGATAAACAGTGGAGATCGTTTCAGCGTCAGACAAATTTATTCAATCCCATATCGATACAAAAACTTAATTTTAAAATATACGAATCACAAGGTGACGGTGATTATAAAACGCTCCAACCGGATGCGAATTGGTACATGGTTCTTGAAATAACAACCATAGACGTCAAAGAAAAACCTATCAATAAAGAAGTACAAATTCTCGAAGCGTTACATAAACTTATCGGGAAGATAGATGATCTTAACATAAACGTTAAAAAACTTCCAGATAAGGAGGATATCGAAAAAATGGAAATAGAAAAAAAGAAAAAGTATCCTTTACGTTATTTAGTGTTATTTTTAGCTATGATTATTGGTGGATTTGTATTTGTAAAAAATAAATTTACGCCTTCGGTTCCTCAACCTTCTTTTTAACGACACGCTTTACGGTTTTCTTTGGTGTAGTCGTCTTCTTTTTCTCTGGTGCTGGAACTGGAGCTGGTTCTGGAGCCTTTGGTGGAGCTGGAGCCTTTGGTGGAGCTGGAGCTGGTTCTGGAGCCTTTGGTGGAGCTGGGACTGGTACTGGAGCTGGAGCTGGAGCTGGAGCTGGAGCTGGAGCTGGAGCTGGTGGTTCGATTACATCGACAATTTGTTTAAGAATACCATAAATAGTTTCTTTATTGATTTTCGGTCTTTGAAGTGCATCTTCAATTTGTTTTCTGATAGAGTCCATCGCGTAATATATATAAAAGAAATATTATCTTTATACTAAATGTTATTCATTGGACCAACTCCCCTGAGTGGTATAGGTCAACACTGTAAAAAATATATGAACCTTTTTCCTAGAAGTAAATACTTAGAAATACACGAAAAAATTCCGGAATGTGAAAGAGCGTTTATATTTGCTTTACCTGTACCATACTGGTTAGATAAAATACCAGAAATAAAAAGAAAAATTAAACATGTGACGTGTATGACCGTATGTGAAACAGAAACAGTACACGAAGATTATGGTAAACTTTTTGACTTATTCGATAGAATTGCCGTACCGAGTGAATTCTGTAGAAAAGTTTTTAAAAAACAGTTTCCTGATAAAGATTTTTTCGTTATACACGCACATATACCCGATAAGAGACCGTATACGTTTTACCATATAGGTAATGTTCACGACCCACGTAAAAATTTTAATAAAATCATAGAAACATTCGTACGTATGAATAAACCAGATTCACGTTTATTGGTAAAAGCAACGTGTAAACAACCCGTCGAAGCGCGAATACCTAATGTTACGTTTATAAACGGACTCATATCAGATGAAGAAATGGAAAAAATACATGAAATGGGAGACTGTTATGTCAGTTTTTCGTCTTCAGAAGGTGTAGGCATGGGAGCAGTCGAAGCAGCTTTACGAAACAAACCCGTTATTATAACTGATTATGGTGGTGCTCCTGAATATGTCAAAACACCGTATACTATAAAATGTGGTTTACAAGAAATACCGAAAGACGATTTTTTATTCAAAGCGGGTATGAAATGGGGTAAACCCGACGAAAATCAATTACGAGAGTTTATGGAAGATGCATATACCAAAAAAATAAGGTATATGGAACATCCGAGGACTCACATGTTAACGTGTAAAGAAAATGTATTACAAGAATTCGTCGCTAATATAATTGGTAAGGAAAGTAATAACGCCAGTCAAGATGGCGCCGGACATGAGTGATCCTCGTTGGGCAATAAGCATAGCAACAATATCATCAATAAATTTAATATTGGTTGGTTTCTTAAGAAGTTCTGGTACGATTTTTGAAATTGCAAGATAAAGCGCCATTGCTACTATGACGGGTCTGAGCGTTTCCTGATCTAACATTTTTTTATAATAAAGAAACATTTATTTTTGGTCTAGTTCCTAACACTTGATTATCTATTCTATGTTTTTTACAATATTCTCCACATACGGCTTTGAATGAACACTTTTTTCCCGATAGCGTGAAAGCTTTACATACGCTCCGGTTTTCGGAAACGTCTCGTTTAGGTACAGAATCAATAACCTGAATTGGTCTTGTTTTTTGACATTCAAGTTTTTTCTTCCGCATTTTATCAAGAATACGTGCCATTTCTTCTGGTGTTTTTTTATTTGTTTTTAAAGTTTTAGATACACGTAAACAATCATCGTAATTTTGAATATTTGATTGATGTTTTTTAGTGAGTACATTTTTCGTATCACTAAAATTTGTTTGTGTAACGGTAGGTAAAAAGTATTGCGACATTTTTAATTTACATTTTACTGAAAATAAAATAACTTAGGTTAATAAAGAATGTGGTTCTTTGTAAAACTCAGAAGAACTTACAGTTTTACTCTCGGTGAGTAGACATGTATATCAAATTTGTAATTGTTTTAATTGACATGGTATGAAAATCACTCAACATGTATTCTGGATTACATGCTAATTCTAATATACGTTCATTATCATCTGGTCTTACAGGTGTTTCAAAATTTCGGATATAATCAGCAGCTATATAAATTATAGCATCGATATATTCTTCTATAGCCATTTCTAACCACGAATTTTTAGGTGTTCCCCATGTAACTGTATCCATATCAACACGGACACCGTGACCATATTTTGTTTTTCCCAATTCGAGTCTTTTTAAAATAAATTCTCGCATATTATACTTATGTATCAAAACTTTTAACTATATTGTTCAATTGTTATTAAATTCAGTACAGTATAAGTTGAATAATAAATTATATATACGTCCGATACTACATATATCGCCATATTCAAACATATAATTAAATATACGGTATGAAAATATACATATTTCATATCTTCTTTTGAAATACCATATAAACACAACATCGAAAGTATAAGATTTATAATGTTCAATATGTTATATAATATGAGTGTAAATAAACAATTCACAAAAAATGTAGTAACGTGAATAATCTTAGTAAAAAGTATATCAGTTCTTTCGTAAACAGACTCGGGCTCGGGCTCGGGCTCTTCTCGAATAGGTGGTTGCATTTCTAAATTTACACCAATAGCTGGAACGCCGTCGGGTTGTTGTACATGATTATAATACATAAAAGATAAAGACCAGTATTTTTTATGTATATTAAATGGTCAAAAGAATGTTATTTGTGTGAATGTCCCCTAGAACCATGTATACACACAAATACCACGGAAGAACGTATTCTTATACGTAAATATAGAAAAATACGCCCCATTTTTACTGTCAATAATGATATGTACCTAAAATTTTTTGGTACGGAGGTAAAACGTGTATGTTATGCATGTTATATAAATTCGTATAAAGTGGGAATTACCACGTTACGTGACCGCGAGTGTGGTCGCATAAAAAATATTCATCCCACACCCAAGTCAAAAACAAAATATGAATTAATATATTGGTTCGAAGGACTAAAAAGATACTTAAGTAAAAGGTGCAATATAACATAAATGGGTGAAAGTATTCAAAAACTCACACACGTGGAGCATATTTTAAAGCGTCCAGATTCGTATGTTGGACCAGTTTCACGTGTAGCCGAACCGTACTGGGTGTATGAAAATGATCACTTTGAAAAGAAAAATGTCGTCTACTCACCAGCACTTTTAAAAATATTTGATGAAATTTTAGTAAATGCGATCGACAGGAACTCCATGTACCCAAAAAACGTAACGTCGCTCAGTGTATCTATTGATAAAGAAACGGGTGAAATAACCGTGGAAAATAATGGACCTTTGGGAGGCATTGCGGTAAAAATGCATGAAAAAGAAGGTCTTTGGAATCCCGAATTAACATTCGGTCATTTACTCACGAGTACAAATTATGACGATACACAAAAACGCGTCGTTGGTGGGCGTAACGGGTATGGTGCAAAACTTACAAACGTATACTCGACGAAGTTTTCCATTAAAATTAAAGATGGTGAAAATAAGTGTATGTATACACAAGAATGGACAGATAATATGAAAACGTGTGGTACACCCAAAATAAAAAAGTATTCAAGTGCTACGTCGAGTGTTTCTATTACTTTTGTTCCCGATTGGAAAAGGTTTGGTATGTCAAAAATGGATGATTCTATCTATAAAATATTCGAAAAACGAGTATACGATGCAAATATTTGTACATCACAAAACTGTAAAGTAAAGTTTCAAGGTGAACCTTTACCAAAATCTACGTTTACTACGTATGCTAAAATGTATACAAAAATGGATGAAATGTGTACGTTTACGAGTGATAGATGGTCAGTGTGTATCGCTCCTTCAGATGATGGGTTTGAACACGTATCGTTTGTGAATGGGATATGTACAACAAAAGGAGGTTCACACGTTGATCACGTTTCGGGAATACTCGCAAATGGTATTATCGAAGATATGGCAAAGAAAATAAAACTTCGACCCCAACAAGTCAAGAACGCATTTTTCGTTTTTGTAAAAGCGACGTTGGTCAATCCGAGTTTTAGTAGTCAGGTCAAATCGGAATGTACACTTAAACCACAAGATTTCGGAAGTAAATTTGAACCACCGAAAACGTTCATTAAAACTATTCTAAAAACGAGTATTCAATCGGAACTTATGGCGTTATCAAAGTTTCGCGAAATGAAAGAACTCAAGAAAACGGATGGGTCTCGTAAATCAAAAATAACGGGTATTCCAAAACTCGACGATGCAAATAAAGCTGGTACACAACACTCGGGTAAGTGTACACTTATTGTGACCGAAGGTGATTCCGCAAAAACGTTGGCAATTGCGGGTCTTTCCGTAGTTGGTCGAGATCATTACGGCGTTTTCCCACTTCGAGGCAAATGTAAAAATGTTCGTGATGCAAGTATAAAACAACTTACCGAAAACAAAGAGTTTAACGATCTCAAAAAAATTTTGGGACTTCAACAAGGTAAAGTGTATACGTCACTCTCCGAACTTCGATATGGTCGACTCATGATCATGACCGATGCGGATAACGATGGAAGTCATATCAAAGGTCTCATTCTCAACATGATTCACTATTTCTGGCCGAGTTTACTCAAACTTAATTTTGTCGTGAGTATGGTCACACCAATCATAAAAGCGACAAAAGGTTCAGAAACCAAATCATTTTATACAGATTCAACGTTCAGACAATGGTACGGTAACGGTAAACAAGGTTGGAAAATTAAATATTATAAGGGTCTCGGTACGTCAACGTCTGCGGAAGCACGCGAATACTTTAAAAAAATAAAAGATCTTACCGTTCAATTCGACACGGATGAAACTATGGACGATTCAATTATTCTTGCGTTTGATAAAACAAAATCAGATTCGAGAAAAACGTGGTTACTCGAGAGTACTGAAAAAAAGGCATCGGAACTCGAAATACCATATGGAAACGTTGAACGTCTCGGTATTTCCGACTTTATTCATAAGGATCTTGTTAATTTCAGTCTCGCGGATTTGAAAAGATCTATTGCACACGTTTCCGATGGTTTGAAACCGTCTCAAAGAAAAGTCTTATACGCATGTTTCACAAAGAATCTTACATCGGAAATGAAAGTCGCACAGTTAGCCGCGTACGTTTCAGAAAAAACATCGTACCACCACGGCGAAGTTTCTTTGGCCGATACGATTGTAAAACTAGCACACAATTTTATGGGTTCGAATAACATAAATTTACTCGAACCGTGTGGTCAGTTTGGTACGAGACTTATGGGTGGTAAAGATGCGAGTCAGACGAGGTATATATTCACAAAACTTACGAAAAGTGCGCGTCAGCTTTTTGACCCTAGAGATGACCCCGTTTTACAGTATTTGGACGACGATGGTAAACAGATAGAACCCGAGTATTATGTTCCTATTTTACCAACCGTTTTAGTGAATGGAACTGAAGGTATAGGTACAGGATTTAGTTCCTATATTCCACCGTTTAATCCAGATGATATACGCATGAATATAGAACGCGTACTCACAGGTGAAAATGTTATACCAATGAAACCGTGGTTTGATAAATTTACGGGTCGCGTTTTTAGTAACGAAGAAGGATTATGGATTACGGAAGGTACATGGGTACACACGGGTAACATTTTAAAAATTACCGAACTTCCACCGGGACGTTGGACACAAGAATACAAAGAGTATCTCGATACACTTATGGAAAAGAAGAAAATTACAAACTATACAAATAATAGTACGACGGAAAGTGTTAATTTTGAAATAACGGGGTATACTGGTAAAGATATAATAAAAGATTTCAAACTCCAAAAAACGTTTCATGTATCAAACATGCATTTATTTCATCCAGAAAAGGGTATCCATAAATATACGAGTCCAGAAGAAATACTTCTCGACTTTGTAAGTATACGAACAAAGACGTATAAAAAAAGAAAAACACATCTCATTACAACATTGAAAAATAAACTACAAAAACTAGAAAATGTGTCAAAGTTTATTGATATGGTTATACACGAAAAACTTATTGTTTTCAAACGCAAACGTTCTGAACTTGAACATGAAATGGAAAAGATATTTGATAAAATAGATAATTCGTATGACTATTTATTAAATATCAAAACGTATCAGTATACACACGAAGCTGTACAAAATCTCAGGGAAGAAACTACAAAGTCAAAAGTAGAACTTGATACATTACAGAAAATGTCACACGTCGATATGTGGAAAAGGGATTTAAAAATATATAAACAATAAGTAGTAAGTATGTGTGATACATCTGGCCCAAACACGGGTGCCATACTATCACTTAATGCAATTGGTAAACAAGATACGTACCTTTTAGAAGACGATCCTATTCATTCACTCTTTAAGTATGAACCTAAAAGACACGCAAATTTTACAAAGTTTCATAAAAGTCTAAACGTGAATAAACCAAGTAATTCTTCAACGTCTTGGCCTTTTGGTGAAACCATAAAAGTTACCTATAATCCACGAAACATGGGAGATCTTTTAGCAAACATGTACATATCTTTTGAATTACCCGCTCTAACAGGTTTCGATAGTTATTACGCAGACCAAATTGGTAGACATATTTTTAAATCAATAACCATACGCGTAGATGAAACGGTTGTTGAAAAATTTCATGGAGATTGGGGTATCATATACGATGAGTTATATTTAGATGAATCCGAAAAACGAACAAAAAGATACATGGTAAATAGAAATAATGCAGAAGATACGTCTTTACTACCAGGTAATCAAATATTAGCCAGAAATAAGTCGCGTGTTTTTATACCAATACCTTTACTTTTTTCGCGTAAATATGAAAGTGATGAATACGAAACAAACACACCAAATCGTCCATATTTTCCAACGTGTGCCATACACAAACAAAAGCTCCAGTTTGAATTCGAGTTTCATAAACAGACTTTTTTTACAAACGAAACAGAATCTCTTTCCTTAAACGAATTTGATATCGTTACCGAAGAAATAACACTTGAACCCAGTGAACGCGCATATATAAAAAATAGAAGACACGTTTTTGTTACCGATATTGTTAAAAAACACCCTTCGTTAGACATTTCAGCTGGTGTTCGAAACGCAAAACTCGAACTTGTTCCAAAAATACCAGTAAAAACACTGAACTGGTTTTTTAGACAGAAAGCATTTGAAAACGAAGATACATATGAAGGTGGTACATCTTTAACAGCAAATGTGTTTGCAAATAGGTATAATTTTTCGTCGAGTAACGAATATTCTATTTTGAACGAATTTTACAATACACCTATGTTAAATGCTAAAATATTTGTAAATGGTGAAGATATACCAAATATTCAAGATAGTGATCATAAATATTTTAAATACGTTGTCCCATTTACGAGTCGATTATCGAGACCTTTTAGAAGTATTTATACATACGCATTCTCGATGAATCCAATTAATGTAGAACCATCGGGAATGTTGGATTTTAGTCAGTTACAATCTAACCGAACGGTTTTAGATGTCACTATGAAAGAAGGTCTTACGAGTGATTACACTTTACACTTGTATTATGTCGGATACCAAACATTTATTTTTGAAAATGGTGTCATGTCACTTGTTTAGAAAAAAGTTCATTTTTATTGTTGTGAATATATTCAATTATATTATTTTTTATACACCATCTTATGAAATTCAGTTGTGCCACGGTCGTATGTATTTCATTGGATGTACCCGGAACGGTGTATGATATTTTTGTTGATCTACAAAATGGATCGAACAATTTTTTACTATACCCATCTAAACTCGATTTATATGCACAGTGTACACTAAATATTTTACCGTCGTTTGTTTTGTACGATAAATTATTTTTCTTTGAGTAGTTCGTAATAAACCATTCTAGATTTCTTAAAGAAATCCCATTCGTTTTGTTTAAAATTTCTAAAAGTGTAGCTCTATTCTCGGGGATATTATAAAAACTATCAATTGATGTTAGTAGAATAGCTGATTTGTTCATTATTACATAATTCCACGCAAATCTTTAAAGTCCTTTCTTGATACTTCACATGCCGGACACCCTGGTTTAAATATACACTCCGTTAAATTGTGTGTATGTCGTATACCATCGTTATTTTTAAATACCATTTCTACCGGTCCTCTAAGTTGAGGCTGATCGATATGACTCCCACACATTCCATTAAGTTTGGCTCTTGCTATACACGGAGAACCATCCTTTTTAAACCCCCTACAGAAATTTAATGGGTTTGGAATTTCTGAAAGTAAAAGTTTTAAATTTATAGAATATTTATGTGATATTTTTTCCATTAGTTTTATACTACGTCTATATACTTCCGTTTCAACTTCCTCTTCCCAAAGTGTCTGTAATTTTTTGGACGTCATATTTTATATACGTCACTATTTTTTAAGCGATTTGAACATATCACTTATTTTCTGCTGCCCTTCAATTTCATCCTCTACTTTTTTCTTAGGTCGTCGTTTTGGTTTAACACGTGTTAAAAGTTCGCCGAATATTTCTTCTTTTGGATCTTCAAAAAGTGGTTCAATTAAATCACACACGGGATTTAAAAATTTGTTTATGAAATAATAATTATAATCTATTTTTAAATTATTATCCTTTGCATATTTTGGATCCTCAGACTTTTCAAATGCCTTTGCTTTCGGATCACCCGTATCGATAAGAATATAAGGTACACGATCACCCGATTGTGGTTCGGAACCCGGTTGTCTTTCACGCATTTTTCTTACAACTTGGACGTGTGCTTGATTAATATCCTTAATATCAGGACTATTAATAGAAACTGTGAAACCTTTTACTTTATACGAATCAGAAAGACTTTGTGAAAGTATCAACTTTTCATTCGGTACATCACCTTCAATAAGTTCAATAGCTCTTTGTAAAGCGAGTGCTTTTGGTGGTCCGGTATCACTACTTTCTAACACGACATCGAGTAGTTCTTTACACACTTCACGCATGTGTGGTGTATTATCACGTCGAACCAATTGAAGACCTTTAACATCTATATAATCCATATTCATATTCCCGTCTTTTCCTTTTGTCCATAGTTTCGCGGCGTACCTCTTTTTTGAATACAAAAAGTACGGACAATATACTTTCTCGAGTTCGAGATTATTTGGTGCTTTAAACAGTTTGGTACACTCACCCGCGGCACGTTCACCAAGTTCCCAACTATACTCGATCGCTTCCATACCTTTACGATTTCCAACGTCAAATTCGACCATAACAGAATCCGTATCACCGTACCTTACCTTTGCACCCGGAAAATTCTTTTCAACGTATGCTTTTGTTTCGTCAATCATGCTTCGCCCTTTTAACGTTACCGTAGATGCAATTTGTACGCATGGTAACATACCTTTTGCTGCACCCGTAAAACCGTATACAGAGTTCATAGACACTTTATACGCTAATTGTTTACCGTTATACATTTCTTTTAACGCACCGGTCGATTGTGCCATATCTTTTTTAGCTTGTTTACGAAACTGTTTCAGTTCTAAGAGAATACTTGGCAGAAGACTCGGAACGTCTTGTGCAAACTTATAAAACCCAAACGTTTCGTATTTTATACCAGGTATGTCTTCGTATTTCGAATCCATAACGAGGGTCGAATAACATAAATTGTGTGCCATCATGATTGATGGATACAGGCCTTCAAAATCTAGGGCGGTAATAGGTGTATAATAGGCACCTTTCTGTGCTTCGAGAACAGTCGCACCTTCGTATCCTATTGTAGACTGTTGACCCCAAGATAGTGTTGGTACCATGAAACCCATTTCACGTGCCTTTTTTGTTAATAAACTAAATACTTTGATTTGTTGTCCCCGTTCGACCAAATAACACAGAGGAACCCATGTCGCTTTTGCCATTTCTAGTAAGTTTATGAGTGTACACAGTTTAGACAAAAGTCTGTGTGGTAACAAAGTATCCTTAATACAGTACTCCGCAACTTCACGTAACTTCACGGGGTCTTCTTCAACGAAACGCGCAAACATTTCTTTCGGAGGCATATCGATTTTATTATCACCGAGGTACAATTTTGAAACATTATCGAGTTTGTACGAATCAAGTTTGTACCCTTTTTTAACCTCATGAAACAAATCAAAAATAAACCTCCCGGGTATAGGTAAAATCTTAAGGTCGTTATCACCGAGTGCACTCGACGATAATTTCTTATACACAAGTTCACACGTATAGTTTTTCAATTTACTCATTTCGTAAAAGGATGGATCACAATGTGTCATGACCGCACGTTTCATAATATATTCCAAATCAAAACCAAATATGTTCCACCCAGTTATAATGTCAATATCTTTTTCCATCATATACGCCTTAAATGCCATAAGCATTTCACGTTCTGTATCATAACTTTTAATTATACACCCTTCTAAATCCGGGTCCGTCTTCTTATAACAGAAACACGTTTTATCGTACGGTATATCGGAACCAAAATGTGCAAGTGATACAGCAATTTGAAAACACGCATCATCTTTTACATCTGCATCAGGAAACTTACCGGTTGAGCTATTACACTCAATATCCACAGAAGCCACGACAAATGGTGCCGTCTCGGGAATATCAATGGGTTTAAGTGTTTTCCAGTTATTACAGAACAAGTCTATATCCACATGCGCGAGATACGAACGCACACACTCGTCGCCGGTATCCAACCACCCCGTAGATTGTATACCCGTTCTGTGCATTAATCTCAGGACGGGGTCTAAATTGGATTCGTATACCTTATATTTTATAGATTCATCGGGTAATGTACGTTTTAGTCTTCCATTTACCATTCGTCGCGCCGCTACATTTTTGAAATTTAACTGCATAAACGTAAACTGTTCATTATTCTGAAACCCCCATACATCTTTAGATTGAACAATATCGTAACTCGTCAGACACTCAGGACACGTTTTATCAATCTTTGTATACAAATTACGAACATCTAATGGTGTCGTTTTCTTAGGGAGTTTTATAAAAAAGTATGGTGTAAAACTCGTCGTCACACACACGGATTTACCTTCACTCGTTTTACCAAAAATACTAATAAGGTGTTCGTCTTCCGTGTCTTGTGTTTCCCAGGTGAGTGCCTGGAACACGACCATTTTTATCTTACTTCGTTAACGCCTGATTTTTTTAATATAGTATAGTAGTAAATATGTCAGCTGCTTTGATTGATCTTGTCTCCGTTGGTGCCCAGGATGTCTATATCACAGGCAACCCAGAAGTCTCTTTTTTTAGACAAAACTATAAACGTCACACAAACTTTGCTATTAAACCAGAACGTATGGATTATATCGGTACGTTTGAATCGGGGAACGAAGTTTCCATTCCTATCAAATCGAAAGGTGATCTTTTGAGTTACGTTTGGATTGAAAATGCCAATATTAATACTCGTAATAACAATGGCTCTATTTTTTCGGATGCGGCAGCGAGTGAAACTTCGCCAACTGAATTCTCTCTGTGGATTGGTGGTCAAGAAGTGACTAAATTAGATACACTTTTCATTAATACCGTACACAATACGTTATATAACGAATCTCAAGCAAAAGCGACGTGTGCCGTGACGACCCAAGATGGTGGTGATAATGCTTCCACGGGTAGTTATATAATCCCATTCTTTTTTAGTGAAGATTGGACGAAATCTTTACCACTCGTCGGTCTTCAATACCACGAAGTTGAAATTAGAATCAAGTGTAGAAATGGTACATTTAGTTTAGGTTCTTCCCCAAAAGTGTATGGTTCGTACGTGTTTCTCGACACACAAGAACGCGAATTCTTTGCAAACGGCGAACACGAACTTCTCATTACCCAAACGCAATACCAGCCAATGTCTGAAACCGATACGTCGATTGATTTGACCTACTTTAATCACCCAGTAAAGGCCGTTCATATAGCTGCGGGTAATAAATCGACTACGGCATACGAGTTCACAGACGCGTCTATGTTTATTAACGGTGTTCCACTCTTTGAAAATATGACAGGTGAATACCACAGAAACATCGTTCCATCAAGACACTGTTCAATTCTTAACAACACGGTCGATTCGGAACAAATATATACGTGGCCATTCTGTCTTACCATGAACAAGTCTCAACCAACGGGTACCTTGAACTTTTCGCGAATCGATAACGCGAAGATAAATATTAATGGTCCAGGTCCAGTGACTCCAAACATCAATATGATTCGCGCGTATGCGGTCAACTATAACATTCTCAGGATTAAGAATGGTATGGGTGGTATCGCATTTGGAAACTAATTTTTAATTTAGTTCGTACCCGAAGATCCGAAGCCACGTTCACCCCGCTTTGTCTCTTTTAATTCATCGACTTCCTCAATAAGTGGTGTTTCACACTTTTCCAAAATCAATTGGGCGATTCTATCGCCTTGTTTAATTTCGAATGGTTCACTCCCGTGATTAAACAAGATAACCTTCAATTCACCCGTATAATCTGGATCAATAACACCAGCCCCCGTTTGAATACCGTGTTTTACACTTAATCCAGATCTGGGTGCAATACGACCATACACGCCAGTAGGAATTGTTGCACAAATACCCGTACTTACGATACCACGTTCACACGCATTGATCGTCATATTTTCCATACTATACAAATCGTACCCGACCGAACCAGGAGATGCACGCGTCGGTAAAGTTGCTTCGAGAGTTAATCGTTTAATTCTAAGTGTTTCCATGTTTTTTTATTATTCTAAG
>Ga0181583_10002396_pt1 | contig 13952 bp, 9 predicted proteins | sample 071ome_31_FD_132461 | JGI IMG/M metagenome (GOLD analysis project Ga0181583, IMG submission 132461) | Coastal salt marsh microbial communities from the Groves Creek Marsh, Skidaway Island, Georgia - 071405CT metaG (megahit assembly) | ecosystem: Environmental > Aquatic > Marine > Intertidal zone... | reverse complement strand
TCCTCCTCGCGCCCGGTGCGGGCGGCCCGCCGCTCTGCCAAGGCCGTCGCGGAGGAGAAAACCGACGACGGCGACGCCGACGCGAGCCTGCAGAGCGAGTCCGAGCAGAGCGAGTCCGAGCAGTTCGAGTCCGAGCAGAGCGAGGAGGAGAGTTTGGAGGAGGAGAGGCCGCGGCCCCGGGGGCGCAAGCCGGCCCTGCGGCGCTGAGGGGCCGCTGCCCCCGAGGGGCGCTTAGCGCTAGCCGAGTAGGCGTGACGCGAGCGCGACAGCCTCGGCGTCCATAATTTTCAACAATTCCTGTATCGCGACGGGTCAAGCCCCGGCTCAGATCGAGATGCCGAGGCGACCAAAGGTGCTGGCGAGGAGCTGGGGCTGGTTGCTGATGATGGAGAGGAAGACGTTCCAGACGACGTTGACAGCCATGACGTAGAGGATGCGCATGTTGGGGGGCACGACCTTGAAGTTGACGAGGTGCGCGGCGGGCCAGAGGAGCCAGTTGGCGCACATGGTCGGGGCCAGCCGCTCCTGGATCATGAGCAGGGTCCCCCCCGGGTCCCCCCTCAGGAGGCACGTGTAGGCGAAGAAGACGCAGGTGAAGCTGGGGGACCAGAGGAGCTGGTCGATGGCCATCTTGAGCACCACCACGCCGTTCTCCTTGCGCCGCTCGGGGTACACGGCGGCGTCGATCCACTCGTAGAACTTGTAGCACAGGGGCCCGGCCAGGAGGACCCCAAAGCTCGCCATGCGCAGCCAGCGCGCGGGGTCGAAGTGGCCGTGCCCCGAGGCCCCCAGCTGCGCGACCAGGTCGCCCAGGCCCATCCCGATCAGCGCCGTGGCCGAGTTCACCGCCAGCGGGTGCGCCTTGACCATCCCGTCGTACCACGTCAGCCACGCCGGGCTCGAAGACTCGGGCTGCACCACCTTGGCCATGTAGGCCAGGACCTCCTGCATCTGACCCTCCATTGCGTCGTCCGACGGGCCGCGGACACTCACCCCACCGGAGGCGCGCGCGCAAATGACGTCTTCGGAGGGAGCGGGGCGGGGGGGGAGGTTTTCGCGGGCCATGGGTGGAGATCGAGTTGGCAACGTTTGGGGGGCCTCCGGGGGCCCGTCGTCACGTGCACCGTCGGGGGCGATCGGGGGACGCGAGGGTGGGCTTCGGGTGCCGCGAGGGATCCCACCAGGCCACTTTGCATGCGAGGTTCCGAAATCCCGCGGCAAGGTGTCTCTCATCTGGCACAGTGCGCGCGACGGGCCGTCGGAGAGGGGAGAACGGTCAGCGGGAAACGGCCGTCACCTCGCGAGCGAGAGTGCCCTCTGGCGGAGATCGCCGCGGGGACGCGGTGGGCGCGACACGACGGCACCGCCGCGACGCAAGTAGGGCGGATCGCGTTCATCCTGGCGGCCTTTCGGACTCTCGAGATTTCCGTTTCGTGAGTCTCGTATATCGGGAGTCGCGGGAACCGTGGCGGGGGCGGTCCTCGTTCGAAGCAGCGGTTCACGTCCTCCTCTACGGGCCACGCCTGTACAAACGGCCTCACAAGTGCGCCAACCCCCTCAGAAACACGGCGGGGGACGGGCATGACGGTCATGCGGGGTCATTGACCCCGCCCCGCCAGTTGTGCCGGGCGGCCGTGAGTAGTCCGGCACTCCGTCCCACCGTCCAGGGCGGCCACCCCAGCCCCGAAACGCCCCCGCGCCCCCGATCCCCGTCGCCAGCTGTTCAATAGGCGACCCAAGAACGGGGGCCCGCGCCAGCGAGCGCCGGCACGCTGCCGGCGCTACCCGGGCGCTCCCGGCAGCGGCCTCAGGGCATGAGCCCGGGCCCGTCCGCCTCGTCCTCGCCGCCCACGGCGAAGACGCCCTTGAGCGCGCTCTGGGCGCTGAGGTACTTCTGCGCCTCGGCGAGCAGGCTCTTCTCCCGCTGCAGCCGGAGCTCGGTGCTCTCCATCTCGAGGAGGAACTGCTGCTCGCTCTCGGCGTCGGAGAACATGGACGCGATCCAGAAGCTGATCTCCCGCGGGCCCATTCTCTCCTTGGCCGCGAAGTCGATCTTGCCCGCCAGCTCCTCCGCGTCCATGTCCTTGAGCTTGAAGTTCAGGTCCAGCACGTTCTGGAACAGCTGCATCACCTCGGCCCCCAGCTCCTTGAGCTCCCCCTCCCCCTCCTCCTCCTCCTCACCGTCGAGGTACTCGACGTCGCAGACCAGCACGGGGCGCTCCTGGACCACGTCCACGACGCGGAACCTCCGCTGGCCCGTGTTCTCCACCAGCATGCGCCCGTCGTCGAGCGTCCGGTGCGCGTCGATGTGCAGCGTCGTCCCCGTCGCCGCCATCCCTCCCTGCCCGTTCACCCAACACATACCGAACGTCCTCGTCCCCTGCGGGCCCGGGTCGGGCGGGGGAGCCGTCGGCGGGCGGCGCTCCGACCGTTCGCCAGGGGGCCGGGCCCCGAAAGCGCTTCCGGGGGCCGCGCGACGGGTCACGCACCTTCCACTTCTGGCTGCTGTCGACGAGGTCGGCGTTGACCTCCGGGTCTCCCTCCAAGAGCGTCGAGAAGAGCACGCGGTACCGGGCCTCGAAGATGTGGAGCGGGACAGAGGCCGTGGGGAGGGCCACGAGGCCCAGGGGGAAGATGGGGATGCGCTCCTGCGTCGGCGGGGGGGGTGGGGGGGGGTGGGCGGCCGTGTCTCCAGCTCAGCCCCGCGCCTCTGGCTCCTCCACCGGACTCCCAAATCACCCCGCGCGCCTCTGTAGAGGTGGCGATCGGCGACGAGGGGGGCGGACGGCGGGCCTCGCGATGTTCGGAGGGGCATGGACCGCGATCGACGGCGGCGCACGGCGAGGGGAGCGCGAGGGCGGCGATGGCTGTGACGGGGCCCCTCACCGTTCCCTCCTTGGGCTCCTTGTTCATCGCGTCGCTCCCCTCCTCCTCAGCGCGCGCGCGAACTGACGCGCGGCGGGCGTTGCTAGACATAACGAGCCCCCCAGTGGCTGCAAGACCCTGCGAACGTCGCCGGATGTCGAGGAATCGCGCCGCGAGTCATCTTCTGGCCAAATTCCCTCGTGGCCACGGCATCCTCGGCGCGGGAACGGGGGGGGAGACAAGTGGGCGCGCACGCTGCGTGGGAGGTATCGCGGTGCGATGGGCTCTGCTTGACGCCCCCGTTGCTCACCCGAGGGGACGCGGGGGTCGCGGAGGGGGACCTCTTGAGGGCAATCCTCCGGCCCCTTGAGCAAGAGCAATGCGCGCTCGCAGGAGCGGCAGAGAGGGAGATCCTGGCGGACATTGGCTGATTCCTTTAGATCGGTGGCGAGAAGCCTCGGTGTGCGTAGCGCGTCCCAAGTGGCGCTTCGACGGCAGCGCAGGGTGTGTGGGTGGTTGGTTGGTTGTCCGCGGCCACAAACGACGTTCAAGCGACTTTCGACAGCAGAAAATCAGGCCGTCGTGGTCCCGTTGGAATGTTGCTGGGACCCGCGACGCGCTCATCTCTTCAATGGGCGACCTGGTACGCCGGGGGGCGGGCTCCGGGGTCCTCGGTCTGACCGCCCGGCGGGGGCTGGGTGGTCGACCCCCCGCCAACGTCACATCCCCAGCCCGCGCCTGCCGCCCCCTCCGCCCCTGCGAGCCGCCCCCTCGGCGTACGTCCGGTTCATGTCGCGCTCGTATCGCTGCTCTGTGCCCGCGTCCATGGCAGCGGCCCCTGCCCCCGGCCCGCCCCCCCCACCCCCGCCCTTCCGCATCCCCATGAGCCGGGCGAACTTGTCGTTCCGCTCCGCGGACCCCAGCTCCACTCTGCTCCAGTCGTTCTTCCCGGGGGGGTTCCCGGAGGTGTCTGCCCCTCCGCTGTCCCGCCCCAAGGGGGGGGCGCTGGGCAGCCCTGGCGCCCCCTGCCGCGTCGCCGCCCATTGAGGCCCCTCCTCCTGATCCCGGATGGCCGCTGCGGCGGCCAGGCCCCGCTCCGTCGCCCGCCCCCCCAGCTCCTGCGCAGCCGCCGTGGCCCCGGGCTTGCCGCCCCACCGCGACGCGCGCGCTGGGGGGGCGCCGTGAGGGGCCCCGTCCTGGGGCCCAGGGCTGGTGGCTCGTCCCGGGGAAGACGCGCGGCCGTCCCCCTTCTTCGGGGAGCGGCTTCGACTGCGAGAGCGTGGTCGGGACGGTCCGCGAGAACGCTCGGCGTCGGACATGTCGGCGACACGCGCTACGCTGCGCCAAAAGCTTGGATGCGACCTCGAGCTTCGTTCCGCTACGCGGCTCGTCGCCATTGGCCGAGATTAATCGGTGCAATTCGTCTATATGCGGGAATCCAGTGCCCGAAGGCACAGGCGTGCGCTATGAGGGGCTCGGAGTGATGCACACAGGCAGACTGCCGGGGACATACTGCCGCAGTATGTCCCCGCCAGTGCAGACGGGTGCGACACGGGGGGTGGGGGGGGCAACGAGGGCCGGCCCCCGCGGCGCACCGAGCGCCGCTCTCTCGGCCCAATAGCTCTTTCAACCGGGTGCCGGCGACCCCCGCGCGCCCATCACCCGAGGACGCCGGTGCGGCTGCCGGCATTGACGCGTCCCGTGCTGCGGAATTCGGTGACGCGCTCAATGAGCTCCCGGTTGATGCGCTTCTCCTCATCCGTCATCAGGACCACCTGCTTGAGCTTGGCGTTGAGCTTCATCTGCTCCGTCAGCTCGGCGCGGAGCACCTTCTGCTTGGCGAGCTCCTCAGCCTTGGCGGCTGCCTTGCGCCGCTCCTCGTCCTCGGCCTCGGCGACGAGCTTCAGGCCGTACTCGAGCTGCTCCCGCTTGGCGGCCTCCTTCTCCTGCTTCTTTAGCTGCACCTGCAGGTCCAGGTCCCTGCGGAGCTCGTCCCGCGCGGCCAGTATCGCGGCCTTGCGCCGCTCGTCCTCGGCCGCCTCCCGCTCCTCGCGCTCTCGGAGGTAGCGCTCCTCGACCTCCTTCGGGATCCACTCCTTCTCCGCCTGCATCGTCTTGACCCGCGCCTCGTTCCGCGTCTGCCACACCTTGGCCGCCTCCAGCCGCGCCTCCCGCTCCGCCGCCTGCTTGTCCAGGATGGCGTTGTACTGCCGCTGGTAGTCGAGGTCCTCCTCAATGAGCTTCTTGCGGTCCTCCTCCTTCTTCACAAGCAGGACCTTGTTGTCCTCCTTGACCCTCTCGAGCATCGCCCGGGCCTCCTCCTTCCGCCTCCGCTCCGCCAGCTGCTCCGCCTTGTACTTCTTGGCCATCTCCACCAGCAGGGACTGCTCCTCCTGCATGCGCAGGTCGCGGATCGTTTCGCGCTGGGCGGCCGTCTCGACGACCTGCGCCTCCCGCTCCTCCTTGATGCGCTCGGCCACCGCCCGCTTCGCCCGCAGCTTCTCCTCCTCCGCCGCCTCCCACTCCTTCAGCTCCTTCATCTCCATCTCGTGGTACTTGAGCCCCAGCTCCATCTCCTCCTCGGCCTTCTTCTTGCGCTCCTCCATCTGCCGGGCGAGCACCTCGCGGATCTCGTCGCGCTCCCTGGCGAGCTGCTCCTGGCGCTCCCGCTGCTCCTTTTCGGCCACCTTCTGGTTGAAGAGAGCGAGGCGGGCCCACTCGTCGTTCTCGATCACCTGCTGCCGCTGGAGGGAGAGAGACAGGGGTGGGGGGGTCTTGCCGCTCAGCGCCGCGCGAATGCGGTCCTCGAGGATGCCGAGGTGGTTCTCGGTCACGGGGCCGGTCGTCCTCATGAAGTCGTTGACCTCCTTGGCGATCAGCTCCTGCGCCCGCACGTCGCCGGCCATGTCCTGCGGGACGCGTTGGGCTCCGGGGACTGCCGTTGGCGACGGCCCGCCCTTCCCGCAGGGTGTGACGCGCTGGAGTGCCCGATACTCGATCCCGCGGGGAATTTCGGGTACCAACATGCTGCGTCCACTAGTTGTACGGCTACGGATCAGAGTCTCCGGCCTCTACGCGCCGGGGTGCGTGGCGCGGACCAGCTCACCTGGAACTTGGCGCGCATCTTTTTGATGAGCGTGGCGATGAGGGCGTTGAGGGGGTCCGCTTTGGAAGCCTGCGATTGTTCAAAATCGGAAGAATCGTTCGGGAGGACGTTGCTCCATTCCCCGCGCGCATTAACCTGGGAAAATGCTGCCAAGGGCCAGAAGCGGTGGCGGGAAAGGTCGCAAGACATTCCGCACTCGCGTGTCTTCCCAGGAATGTCGCGAAGATACCAAGCAGTCGCAACATACGTCTTCGATCAAGCCAACCCTTCCCGCAAAAGCGAGACTCGGGCGAGGGGAATGAGGCTCGCATGTCACATGTCGACCACTCGGAGCTAGCCATGAATGCACGACTGTATCGATCACCGGGGGAGTCACGAGTGCCCCCGGGTCGCCTTTTATACGGCATGCTACCCTAAAAACGACAGTCGCGCTGCGACCTTGATATTCCGGGCGCAAAAAACGCTTCTCATCCCCAGCACCTCGCAGAGGAAGGCGGGGCGGGGGGACACGCAGCGCGGGGACTCACCGAGCCCGTGCGGACCCCGGACCGGGAGGGCCTCACGCCTGAAGCGGAGGGAGGCTTGCTGCCCTGCACGCCGAGGCCGCCCTGCGAAGCGAGACCGCCCCGCGAGGCGCCCCTGGATGCCATGGTGCCTCACAACAACTAGCTGCGAACCCTTTGGTGCGTCGACGGCACGAACCAGTGACCGGGCGCCCAACTGTTGGCACGGACAGCACGTGATCTACCCACCGCGACGCCCGCCGGGGACACTTCCCCCCCCCCTTCCCGTCGCCAACGGCGTCCGCACCTGGGCTCTGGCACCATGATGGCCGCTATGACCGCTTCAACCTGGGCCCCGGCGGCGTTACACGAGCCGGGCGAGCCCCTGCCCGACGAGCTTCCGGACGGTGGGGGGGTCCCCCTCCGCCGGCGCGTACCCCCTCGGCTCGTACCGCATCACCACCATGGCCCCCTTCTTGACGTCCTCCACCTTGTCAACGTCCTCCGACCCGGGGCCCACCTGCACCTCCTTGATGTCCTCCTCGGCCAGAACGAACGTGTAGTGGTCCAGGTTCGGCCGTGCCACCATGTCCTTGGCGTTCCTCGATTCCTTGATCTGGCTGAAGGCGTCCTGCGGCGGGCAAGGGGGCGGCGGCCTTTTTCAGCAGGTGCGGGGCGGGAGGGAGCGACGCAGCGGCGACCGCAGAGCAACTCCGAAGAGCAACTCCGACCCCCCGCCCCCCTTACTTGGTACGCCTCCGGGAGGAAGGACAGGACGTTGTCGTTGAGGTGCCGGATGACCGTAACCGTGTAGTCCCTGGCAAAGTCCCGCTCCGCTGGGCTTAGCTTGGCCCGCTCCGCCTCGTCGTCCATGAAGTGCATCGAGTGCTTCTGGATCTTGGCCAGGCGCGTCCGGAGGTACTCCTGCGCGGATACTCGAGGCGTGGGCAAGACGGGTGACCGGGGGTTAGGCGCCGCCGGGGGGCCTGGGCACTTCAGTCCCGGTGCGGTGCCCCCCACACGAGCGGGCCTCACCTTGAGGAGGAAGCGTAGCCGCGCCAGGTCCTCGGCGAATATGGTGTGCTCGAGATCGAGCAGCTCCCGAGGGTTCGACTCGGCCCCGTCGCTGTCAACCAGGGCCGCCTGCGCTACAGCGGGACGCTTGGGTGCTGAGGGGCGGAGGTCGAGATGGCGCTCGATTTCATACCCTCGTCTGGGAAACGCGCTCTCGGGACCGACGTGAGATCTATGGAAACATCGTCGATCGCAATGGACGTATCTATACGCATGACATCTTCTGATTCCCACAAGGCGACCAGAAAGCGGTGGTATTCGCCGCGTCTCGGGTCCGGTTGCCGGCGAAGGGAGTCGTGCACCCCCCCTCCCCCGCGCAGGGGCCACTGGCTCACCTTCTGTTCGTCGAGCTCCTTCACAGCCGCCTCTCCCTGCAGCATACGCTCGTGCAGCCTCTCCACGAGCTCCGTCTGGAACTCGAGGACCTCGGGCGCCCCCTTCTCGTTGAGCAGGGCTACCTTGAGGAGCTCCAGGTCGCTCCGCCCCGCCTCTCCTGCCGCCGCCATGGCCCCCGTTATTCGTGACTACCCGCGAAACCCGCGTGCACCCCGATACGCGACGTCTGAGCCGCGCTGCGCTGCAGCCCGGCCACCGTAATCGCTCAGCACGGTAGGCACAGCGTGGGACGTTGAGGGCGGGGGCACGCGCTCACAGTAGAGAGCGTCGGTCGCGAAGTCCTCGAGTGCACGCGCGGCCGAGGCGTGAGAGTTCGGCGCGGAATTATCGCGGGTCGGTAGGCCCCGCGACTTCTTCTCCCCCGTCGGCCCCGCGCCACCAGCATCCGGCAACGCGCCAGAGAGAGAGGGCGTCCCTGCGCCGCGACGTGTCGGGGTGCGACGTGGCGGCACCTTCCCTTCTCGTTCCCAGGGCGGCTCCACGCGGCCAGAAGCGAGCACCTTCTCGGTGGAGCCTGGGCCCATCCACTCAATCAGCGGGGCCGAAAGCGCGCGTCGCCATGACCGCGAGTGAAAGGGGGGTGCAGGAGCCCAGGGCGGGGCAAGATGAAGCCGCGGGGCCGAGCGGGCGCAGCTCCGAGGCCTCGGACGGCAGCCTTGATATCGACCTTCGTGAGCTCGAGATCTTGTCGGGAGGGGCGGATGACTACCAGGGCCTCGTCGAAGACCTGGAGAGGTGCGGAGAGGGTCGGCCAGGCCCTCGCGAACTCGGACACGCCTCTTTTACGCAGGCCCGCCGGGGCGTCCGCGCGCGCCTAGCAGACGACGGCGTGGTTTGTGTATAGATGGACGGCTGAGACAGCCGGGACCCCCGCCTCCCCGGCCCCCGGCCCCTCGACGCGGCTTGGCCCCCCCCCCCCCAACGACCCCTCGCAGGTTCTCACAGAACGAGACGGTCCGGGCGATCCTGGACCAGGGCGTGGACGTGCGGGAGTCGTCGCGGGACCTGGAGGCGCGGATGGCCGAGGCGGAGATGCTGTCCGTTAAGGACTACGTGGACGAGGCGGGGGCCCTGCAGGACCTCCACGACCGCATCGCGAGCTGCGACGCCGTGCTCGCGGGGGTCGAGGGGCTGCTGCAGCGCTTCCAGGGGGACCTGGGGTCGATCGGGGGGCGGATTCGGTCGCTCCAGGAGCAGAGCGCCTCCCTCAGCACCAAGCTCGGGAACCGGCGGGAGGCCAGCCAGCGCCTGGGACAGGTCCTCGAGAGCCTCGTCGTGCCCCCGTCGCTCATCCAGACGGTGACGCGGGGGCAGGTGGACGAGGCGTACGCGGCCTTCCTGGCGCAGCTGAGCGGGAAGCTCGAGTTCCTCCGGAGCCGCGGCCTCCCGGAGGACGCCGCCGCGCGGAGGGACGTCGAGCCGGAGCTCAACCGCCTCCGCCTGGCGGCCCTGCACCGGATCCGGGGCTACCTCCTGCAAGAGTTCCAGCGCCTCTCGCGGGGCAAGACCAACGTGCCCGTGCTGCAGAGCACGCGGCTGCTCCCGCTCAAGCACCTGATGCGGTTCGCGGTCGACTACGGGCCCGAGGCCGCGGGGGAGCTCCGGGCGGCGTACGTGTCCACCCGCGGCCGGGGCATGTCCCGGGACGTGGCCCAGTTGTTGGCCGCCCTGGGCCGCATGCGGGCGCCGCCGGCGGGGCGGGGGGACCTGCTGGGGGGCGCCGCGGGGCCGGGCCTGGGGGGGCTGCAGGGGATGCTCGGCCCCGGGGCGGGCGGTGCGGGGATCGGGGCGCTGTTCGGCGCCCGGGGCGACGCGCAGAAGGCCGGCGTCTTCCGCGCAGGCCCCCGGCTCCTGCGGCTCAAGGAGCAGGAGGCGACGCCGCTGGTGCCGTTCGTGGAGATCAAGGCCGGGCGGCTGCACCCCGTGGAGGTCTTCTTCCGGTGCATGCTGTCGCTCCTGTCGGACGCCTGCACCTCGGAGTTCCTCTTCTGCCTCGAGTTCTTCGACGACGACGCCACGTTTGACGCCGTGGCGGCCGAGGCGGTCCGGGCGGCGGAGGCGTGGGTGGAGGGGGCGATCGGGGAGTCGCACGACCTGATCGGGCTGCTGCTCATGGTCCGCACGAACTGGTCCCTCCACCTGACCATGCAGCGGCGCCGGGTGCCCTGCCTCGACGCCCTCTTCGACCGCATCAACCTCCACCTCTGGCCGCGCATCAAGCTGGTGCTGGGCGACCACCTGGCGTCGCTGGGGCCGGCGCGGGACGCGGCGCTGCGGCAGAAGGAGCCCACGGTCCACCCGGCCACGCGCAGGGTGGCCGACCTGCTCGGGTCGCTGTACCAGCTCTGCGCCGACACGGGCGGGACCGACCCCGGGCACATGGCGGGGGAGGGGCAGATGGAGATGGCGGCGCGGCAGGTGGAGGCGGCGTACGTGGCCTTCCTGGGGCGACACGGCGCGGGCATGCCCCCGGACGCCGCGGCCGTGTTCCGGGTGAACAACCTGGACGCCCTCGCGGCCGTGCTGCGAGAGGTGGGCCTCGACCGGGACCACGTGGGGTTTGGGGCGGCGGGCGGGGAGGCGCAGCGGCGGGTGCAGGGGCTGCTGGACGAGGCGGTTGAGGGGCTCGGGATGCTCGAGCTCCGGGGGCACTTCGGGTCGCTGGTGGACTTCGTGGAGCGGCACGGGCTCGCGGGCCAGGGGGGGGCGGCGGAGGCTGCCGCGCCGCGGCCAGTCCCGGTGCCCGAGGCGGAGGGCGTGGCGCGGTCGTTCGAGGCCACGTGGGAGCGGCAGACGCACAACCTCCGCGGCAAGCTGCTCAAGGCCCTGGGCAACATGCTCACGGGGCAGGCCGTGCTTAAGGTGGCCCTGACGCACCTCGTCATCCTCTACCGCGCCTTCCTGACAGCGCTGTCTGCCGCGGGGCCCGAGGGCGAGGCCGTGGCGTCGCGGGCCGTCAAGGTCGCCAGCATCATGTACGAGATCAAGAGCCTAGCGCTGTGAGCGGTGCGGCTTCAACTCCGCTGGGCACCGCGCCCGCTCACCCGCTCATCATCTCCCCCTCCTCCTCCTCCTCCTCCCCTAGCTCCACGTCCTCCTCGCCACTCGAGTCCCCCGCCACGGCGTCCGTGGCGGCGTCCTCGGCGGCGTCCATGGCCGAGGCCCCGAGCTTGGTCCCGAGCCCGGCGACGGTCCCGCGCATCAGGTCCCGCACGCTCCCCACGATGGCCTCCAGCCTGCCGGCGTCCCCCTTGAGAGCTTCGATCGTCCGCGTCCGCCCCTGCGCCACGAGCTCGTCCTCGTAGTAGTAGTAGGCGCCGCGGCGGGTCATGACGCCGAGGGTCTCGGCGGCGTCGACGACGCACCCGATCGTGTCGATGCCCGAGTCGAAGAGGATGTCGAAGCCGGCCTCGCGCCCCGGCGGCGCCGTCTTGTTCTTCTTGATCTTGGCCTGGACCCGGAGCCCGATGGGGTTGCCGGCCCCCTCGGCGAGGGGCCCGCGCTGGCGCACGTCGCAGCGCACGCTGGCGTAGTACTTGAGGGCGTTCCCCCCCGAGGTGACCTCGGGGCTCCCGTAGATGACGCCCACCTTGTTGCGGAGCTGGTTGAGGAACACCATCATGCAGTTGGACTTGCTGGCCGACTGGATGAGCTTCTTGAGGCCCTTGGACATCATCCGCGCCTGCGCCCCCACCTGGATCTGGTCCATGGTCCCCTCGAGCTCGGCCCGCGGCACGAGCGCCGAGACGCTGTCCAGCACGACGATGTCGATGCCGCGGCTCCGCATGAGCTCGTCCGCCACGTCCAGCGCCTCCTCCCCGGCGGCCGGCTGGTAAAAGTAGAGGTTCTCGACGTCCACGCCGAGGAGGGCGGCGTACGAGGGGTCGAAGGCGTGCTCGGCGTCGATGAAGGCGGCCATGCCCCCGGCCTTCTGGACCTCGGCCACGGCGTGCAGGGCCAGGGTGGTCTTGCCCGAGGACTCGGGCCCGTAGATTTCGATGACCTTGCCGCGGGGCCAGCCGCCGCCGAGGGCCATGTCGAGGGTCAGGGCGCCCGACGGGGAGCGCTCGATCTCCTGCACCTTCTTGTCCCCGAGGCGGATGATCGAACCGGCGCCCAGCTTCTTGTTCAGCTCCGCCGTGACCCGCTCCAGCGCCTTCCTGCGCTCGGCCGCGACGGCCGGGTCGTCGCTCGGGGACGCCCGGGAGGCGGCGAGGGGGCGCGCGCGGTGCCGGGTCGCCAGGGCCCGGGACCCGGTCGCGGGGGGAGCTCTCAGGAGGGCGCGCATGGCGGCGGAGGGCCTGCGGGTGCGGGGGAGAGGCCGCCGTCCAGGGGGCCGAGTCGGGGGCTGGGCCGGGCGGGAGGGCGGGAACGCCCCTTCCGCCGCGATCGTGGGGGAGATCGGCCGCGCGCCAAGACAGAGCCCGGCGCTCCGGGGTCCAAGTGGTATTTTACCCGCGAACGAAGGAGCGGAAGCCACGTCCGGCTCGATCCCGCGGCCTCGGAGGGCGGGAAAGGGGTAGGGCGCAGGGCGCACCTGGTGAAGCTTCCGGGTGCGGTAGGTGATACGCCAGGGAGCGTGGCGAGTCCCCGAAACAGCGGCAAGCCACTCGAACGACAGGTGGCGGAGAGCAGCCTTCCGCTGTGGGTCGACGCGCTCGCGCGGAGGGAAGAAGAGGCGAGGGTGGAGCGCAGGGTTTCCGTGACAAGCCTCGCGACTTCACGGCGGGACATGACCGCGGGTGCTTCTGGGTCGGACTAGTGTCCCGCGGTGGCTACGAGGCGAGAAGAGGAGGGCGAGCGCAGAGGTCGGGGGGAGCGTGGCGAGGCGCCGAGGCAGACGACATGATGTCGGGTAGGGCAATTCCAGCGGCGCCCCCTGCACCCCGTCTCTCGACCGTTGCCGTTTATACTTGGCCTGCGCCCTCCTCCGCCCCGAAACACCCCCTCCTGTTGCCCCGCCGACCTCCCACGGGCGTTCAGGATGGCCTCCGAGGGGGGCCTCAGCGTGGTTGCGGCGATCTCCGAGGACGATGAGCACCGGGATGAGAAGCTGCGGATCCTCTCCGACTCCGGGGTGGGCCACGGCGCGTCATGGGACGCGGAAGTCCTCCTCAGGCAGGCCCGCATCGCGTGCCTGAAGCAGGTGCGCGGCCGCCGGGGCTCGCCCCCCAGCCCCCCCGCGCCCCAACCCAGGCACGGAGCCCTGCGCTCACCGCCCCCCCGGCGCCACGCAGGCGGAGCTCTACCACTACGTGGTCCCCGGCATGGACCTCCCGGACTTCTCCGAGCCCCTCACGGCCCGCAACGAGGGGTCCGCCCTCGGACTGCTCGTCAAGCTGCTCACCGCGGACGGCTCCCCGGCCGCCGGGCGGTGTCGCGAGTCGCTGGGCCCGGCGCTGCGGGCGTTCGCCGAGGCGGGGGCCGCGTGCAACGCGAGCGGCGACCGGGGGGTTCCGCTCGAGGGCGGCGCGAGCACGAGCGGCCGCATGCTCGAGTGGGCGCGCGGCAGCGGGATCCGCCACCTCCTCACCCCCGCCGTCTTCCCCCAGACGGGGGCGCGGGGCGGCGCGGCCGCGCGGGACGTGGCCCCCGGGGAGTCCGTCGTGTCCATCCCCGCCGACCGCCTCATCACCGCCCGCAACGCCGCCGCCTCCCCCCTCGGCCAGATCCTCCTCGGCCTCCCCCTCGACCCCGACACCCGCTCCGTGCTCTGGGCCATGCGGGACCGCGCCGACCCCGACTCCGAGTTCCGGGCCTACTGGGACGACCTCCCGCCGGCCTTCGCCACGGGCGCCACCCTCTGCGACGCCGCGCTCCGCGAGCTCGACGGCACCCCCATCGCCGCCGAGGTCCGCGCGCTCCAGTCGAACCTCCGGCAGCAGTTCGACACCTTCTTCCCCGGCCTCTCCGAGGCCCTCCCGCTCCTCTTCCCGCCCGAGGTGTACACGTGGGACAACTTCGTGTGGATGTGCGGGCTCTGGGTGAGCCGCGCCGCGCCGGGCGGA
>Ga0181583_10002395_pt1 | contig 13952 bp, 11 predicted proteins | sample 071ome_31_FD_132461 | JGI IMG/M metagenome (GOLD analysis project Ga0181583, IMG submission 132461) | Coastal salt marsh microbial communities from the Groves Creek Marsh, Skidaway Island, Georgia - 071405CT metaG (megahit assembly) | ecosystem: Environmental > Aquatic > Marine > Intertidal... | reverse complement strand
TGAATATCTCAGAAAATACTTCTGCGTCGATGTCGCGAGTTATGGATGCTGATTTTGCGCAGGAGTCGACACGATTAGCGCGAGCTCAGATTTTACAGGAAGCTTCTGTCGCGATGCTCGCGCAGGCGAACCAAGCCTCGCAGTCAGTGCTCAAGTTATTACAATAGTATCCGATAACCGAGTGATGGAAGAATGGTCGTAATGAATGGTTGAAGTTGATTTCCTCGGAGCACTTGGTGCGGGCTCGGATATCGACAGCAAGGCATTGGTTCAGGCGCTTGTCGATGCTGAACGCGCCCCTAAGGAGAGTTCTCTTAACAAAAAGATCGAACAGTCGCAGAGTCAAATCTCAGCCTATGGGACTGTTTTATCGGCACTTGGCAATTTATCGACTGCGTTCTCTAGTTTGAACGATGTGTCAGATTTTGCCGAGTACACCATCAATGTGAATGCGGCTCTGTCGCTCGACGGAAGCCCAGCCTATTCGGTTGCGGCTACTACGGATGTAGAACCTGGAATTAATGAGCTGATAGTGACATCAGTGGCCACCCCAGATCGCTGGACGTCTGCGGTTGGTTATGCCGGAACTGATACAGAACTTAACGGTGGAACAGCGTTCACGATGGACGTGACGATCGATGGCGTCACCACCACAATTAGCGTCTCTGACACAACCCCGCAAGGCATCGTTGATGCCATGAATGCGACTGATCTCGGGATTGATGCGAGCCTCGTTGATACAGGTGCCGCTTCAGATCCTTATAAAATCCTGTTTTCTGGTCAGTTAGGCGCAGATAACGCGTTCAGTGTGACGAATACGTCGAGTACGGGAACTCAGCTTGCGATGACAACGCGGGTGTCCACGGCCAGTAACTCGGAGCTCGTCGTGAACGGGGTGGCAATTGAGCGAACTTCAAACACGATCACTGATGCCATCGATGGTGTGACTCTGACTTTGAGCGATGCCACTGCTGGAACATCGATTATCTCTGTAGAGCAAAATAAGGAAGGCGTTGAGGCTAAGCTCCGATCATTGGTGGAGACATACAATGAAACCAAGGCGACCTTCAGGATGTTGATGAATGCCGACTCGACTGAAGAACTGGGAGGAGTATTTTCCGGGGACACGGGTTTCAGAATGATCACGGAGCGCGTATCACAGCTATTCACGGCGGAATCGTCCACAGCGACCGACAACATTACCTATCTGAGTGATATGGGCATCCGTTTTGATCGCTATGGAGATCTTGAGATTGACGAGGATGATCTTACGGCTGCCCTTGCAGATAATTTTGATGACATCATCAGTGCGCTATCGGCTGACACTGAGAATCAGACGATTTATGGTGATGCAAATCGAGGTATTGCGGGTGATGCGATCCAAACACTTACTGACATGATGGCGTCCGATGGAACTCTGATGACGTATAGTAGTTCGTTGTCCGACAAAATCGATGACTACGAAGAGGACCTTGCTGATTTAGATCGCCGGATGAGTCAGATATATGAACGCTATCTCGCTCAATTTACTGCGATGGAAACAGCCATTGATCAAATGAATTCGACAAAAGACTATCTGAAGCAGTCTTTAGAGGCATTGCCTTTCAACAACAAAAATAATTAAAGTTTCTTGACTGTTGACCGATTACCCGATTGGATTGAATTGTTGGGAGGCGCGTTATGTCAAACGAATCTGTGTCTATAAGTGCAAATATCGGAGCGGTAGAACAGGCTAAAGTGCCAACCATCCGGAATGTTCCTGTTCCAAAATCCGACCGTATTGCCGATTCAAAACCCACTCCCGTAAGTACTCCGACTCCTGTCGATGATCCTAATGTCGATCCAGTCAAGGAATTGGCGCGGATAGAGCAGATTGAAGACCTGGGTTTAGAAATTGCAACGGAGACGTTTTCAATTGATCGAATCCGAGAAAAGGTTCGAGAGCTCGAGTCAGCCCTTCCAAAAGCATCTAACTCATTGATCTTTAGAGTCGATGAAGTTTTACATAGACCTGTGATCACCGTGGTTGACAAAAAATCGGGTGAGGTTGTTCGCACACTTCCATCTGATGAGACGTTGAGGGTCGTGCATAATATCGAAAAAATGAAGGGCATTATTTTCGAAGATCAATCGTAAATCGGGTCAGCTAGAGCGCCATCAATAACGCTATCAGCAGCTCTTAATTCAAAGTAAACACTTTCGCTACCCTTTAATGAACACCAACGACAAAACGCGCTGCCGATTCAAAGGTATTCTGGCGGAATTGATTCAAATACCGGTTTAACAAAGGTGAAAGGTGTACGACTAAGTCACCCCGACCTGGAGGACTTTGCTCGATCCGACGCTGACCTGGTCTTGGACAATGGCGTGGGACAAATTCTCTAGCGCTATTGCGAATCGGACCGAGTGCCGAACCCGGATAGATTACCTCTCAATTTGTAGTTCCGGTGAGTCCCACTCCCCATGAATAAGACCGATAATATTTGCGTTGTATCGATTTGAGCCATCGATGTCTGCGTGATGGGTTCGCGTCTGATTTTACAAACAGACCACGAATTCTAATTAAACCAAATTCTTTGCTAAGCACTGTAGGGTGGTTTTTGGTCGCGATCGAGAGCTCCGAGGAATTTTTAGACGGATCGCATCTTAGAAAGCTCCAGCAAGAGAAATCGAGTATCCGGAATCCTGTTCTTGGGCACCCAAGAATTTATTTAGCTACCTTTCGAAAATTCGGAATGTAGCAGAACATTTCTGGTTCCAGGCGGTGACCGACGTTGTAGAGCCGAAATTTCTAAGATTTGTCATTTTTGGGAAACTTCTTGTGAAGTTACCTAACCCTGGTGCTGTTCTAGTCCAAGTTGTCGTCAAGGATTATTGAACGGTGCATAAAAACGCCCGTTGTAACAAAGTCAAGCAGCAAGAATTGCCAAACCAGTCAGTAATTGCCTCTTCTTTGGCAATAATTAGCACTATGTGGCCATCTTTTTCCTAAAAATACTAAAGCTTGGCGTTTGGTGGCCGATTTATCTCTCAGACCCGGTAATTAGTTGCCGGCAAAGAATCCATAAAGAGGGATAAATCATGGCACTAGTAGTCAACACAAACGTTCCATCACTTGCGTCACAGCGCTACTTGATGGAGTCACGCAAGGAAATGGAGACAGCGATGGAGCGTCTCTCTTCTGGTAAGCGAATTAACACAGCAGCAGACGATGCAGCAGGGTTAGCGATATCTGAGCGCATGAATTCTCAGATCACTGGGTTAAATATGGCGATCCGTAACGCTAACGATGGCATTTCGCTGACCCAAACCGCAGAGGGCGCGATGCAGGAAGTTAACGATATGCTGCAACGCATGCGTGAGCTTTCATTGCAGGCAGTTCATGGCGTCAATAGTGATGCAGATCGCGCTAGCTTAGACGCGGAAGTACAGGCTCTAAAGGCTGAGATTGATCGCGTTGCCTCGTCTACCACATTTAACAATCAAAACATTCTAGATGGGTCGTACAACGCTAATTTCCAGATCGGCTATCAGGCAGGAGATACGTTATCTTTAGCGCTCGCTTCCGTTGGCACTAGCTCGTTGGGGCTCAATGTTGGCACTACCTCCACGGCAGTCGATTCCGGAACTAACACGCTGATCTCTAATCGATTAGTAGACACGTTCAAGTTTGATGCAAACCTTGACAGCTCGTATTCGGCGACTGCAGGCGGAGCCATTTACTCATTTGGAACTACTGCTGGTTCGGCAGATGCCACCGGTAAAAGTTTTGCCGCAGGCGACATTATGATCAACGGCCAGGCATTGGCGGCGTTTGACGCGACTACGCTCGCTTCAGCTGGTGGCGATGATATCTTCGATTTGGTGGATAACATCAACACTAACGTCGATAACGTGCTTGCGTCAGCTTTTAACACGGTCGTAGCTAAGTCAGTGGGCGATGGAGTTGTAACTGAAAACACGCTTGCGATCAAAGTCGGGGCAATCGGAACAAATGGTGACTCTCATTATCAACCTGAAGTCTACGTATCGGTGGCTGCTTCAAGCTCAATGGACGAATTAGTTGAAAACATCAACCGTGCTTTCACTAATGATGAGGTGGTTGCATCGGTAAATGATGATGGCAAGCTGGTGCTTAGCAATGATACCGGAGCGGCGATCCATATTGCGGACATAACCGGGACTGCTGGCGCCTATGATGGCGCAACAGGCTTCGAGGTGGCGGCATCGGGGTCTGCTGTCAGTTCGACTTCTGCTTCTGGGTACAGTGGTTTCCAAGGCTTCCTAAAACTGCAGTCAACAGACGGGTCGGCGATCGAAATTGAGAAAGGGAATACGGCTCTGACTGCTCCGGGTACATTGGCAGACTTGAAGGCAATTGGCTTCACGGAGGTCAAGGAAGATCCGACAGGCATGAGTTATACCGTCGTGGGATCTCAGCTAACCTCTGCCCAGCTTAGCGATACGTTGTCGAAAGACACTACGTCGGGACAGGCTGACCTAGTCATTAACGGAGTCGATATTTACGACGACACGCTGACTACCTCTAGCGGCACCTTCCAGGGTAAGCTGGACATGATTAATGCGTTTTCCAACGATACTAACGTTGTTGCGTCATCGTACTATGAGCGAGTGTTTGACACGAGTAATACAACATTTGTCGACAACAACACGGTCAGTATTAATGGAAAGGACGTCGAATACGGTAGCTCGTTGAGTGATTTGGTGACAAACATCAACGCTGTCAAAAGCTCGACCGGTATCACAGCGACCTCTGAGGGAAATAACTTGATCCTGAAGGGTGACGGTGTTCAGAACGTTAACATCGTGAATAATGATTACACTGTTACTTCTGCGGCGCAGCCTACGCTGGCAACTATGGTAACAGCGGCCTACGCTCGGACGGCGACGTGGACGTCGGCTGATGTGCAGGTTGGACGTACATTGACGATGTATTTTTCAGCCGGAACAGGACTCACGAACCTCTCTTCTCAAGCAGAAACTTTTAGTTACACAGTTGTGACTGGTGACACCAAGGCAACCGTTGCGAGAGAATTCTATGACTTGATTTCTGCACAGATGTTGTTGAATAACCAAGGGCTGTCGATTGACAAGGCTTTGAGCATCAGTGGAGCGACAATTGCATTCTTGTCTCTCGCAAGTGCTGGTTCTGCGACCATTACCATGGGTGTCACGCAGCTCGGTGCAGCTAACAAGTTGTTTAGCGCAAACTCCGCTGATCAGTATGCCGCAATTAAGCTACAGTCGACGGATGGTTCGCCAATCCGCGTGAATTTTGGTGAAAGCGGACGCGCTGACGGAGAGCTTGGCTTGGTCGAGATGAATGTTGGGGATACAACCTACGATGATAATGATCCGACCTCGTCTGTTACGACGACCACAACGGCCGCTGTTTCGGGCATTAGTGTCGCAACATCTGAGGCAGCCGAGGCCGCTCTGAGTGCATTGGATGCCGCTCTCGAGACTGTTACTCAAAATCGAGCTGATCTTGGTGCGGTCCAGAACAGGCTGAACCACACGGTTTCAAACCTGTCCAACGTGGTTGAAAATACAGCTGCATCGCAATCTAGAATCCTAGATGCAGACTTCGCTGTAGAAGCTGCGGCACTTGCAAGGGCACAGATCTTGCAGCAAGCTGGTACGGCAATGTTGGCTCAGGCTAACGCAGCGCCTCAAAACGTCTTGAGTTTGCTCGGCTAGTAGAGTAGCAACAACGACGAAGGGGGGCACTTGCCCCCCTTTTTTTTGGAGATTACGAATGTCTTTGCGAGCAACCCGACAAAAGAAAATGAAGACAAATAAGAAGTCTTCGAGCGCCTCACCAAAAATACTGAAGCAGAACGAGTACCACACGATCTCTAAAAAGCAACAGCTTGAGTCAATTATCGATGCGACACTGAAGCGCGGTGATTGGTCGAATGCCTGCGAGTTAGCCGACCAATATTTGGCAGCCCATCGTGATGAGTTGACGTATGAGAATTTATTAGTTTTGGGTAACGTATTTTTTCAGGGAAAGAAATTTCAGCGCGCACATGATGTCTCAGTTGAGGCCATCAAGCTGGATTCTGGCCGCCACGAGGCTCCTGAATTATTGTTTTGGACAAAGTTTTCTGCAGGTGATTCGCAGTCGGATTCCGTTTTGCAACGGTTGATGGAGGATGGTCCTGACGAGCGTAAAAAAGACTATCTCTATTGGGGCGCTATTCGGGCGAACAACAAATCAGAATACAAGCGCGTGCTGGATTTGGTGGAGAAGGCTGGAGGTATCCCTGATCCGACGAACGAGCGTTATTCAGAGGTCATGTTCGCCTATATTGCAGCGCTGTGTGACGCAGATCGTATACAAGAGGCTCAGTCGTTATTAAAAGACGTACCGGAAAAATTATTTTATGCGTCTCCAAACTTCCCAATGATTGGTGCTCATATACTAAGGGCCCAAGGGGACTTGAAGGCAGTCATTAATCATTACTCCGCGGTGCTCGACAAATTTCCAGATTTAGTCGAAGCAAAGTGGAACCGCGCCCTGGCAAGGTTAGAAACTGGGGACTTAGAACGAGGTTGGGAGGACTACGAGTGTCGATATGACTGGGCTGGCTTTCCATCACCGAAAAAAGTTCTTGATTGCCCTAGTTGGGAGGGTCAGAAGCTAGAGGGTAAAACGATATTGCTATGGGCGGAACAGGGCATCGGAGACCAGATTATGTTTCTGACGCTTGCCTTACCCTGGATAAAAGACCCGCGAATCAATGTTGAAATCGAAGTACATGAAAAGTTAGTTGGGTTAGTGCGTATGTGGTACCCCGAGGCTTGTGTTCGAAGTTTTGGGGCCGTCGACTGCCGAGGCATGGAGGAGTACACGCATCTTGATTTCAATTTGCCGTTTGGGTCATTGCCTCGGCACTTTCTTGCCACTCATGACAACATTGAAAATCGACCGATTCGGTTTTTGTCACCGGAAAATGGATTGAAAGAAAGCTTACTTGAAAAATTGGGCCTCGATTCGAATACACCGATTATTGGATTTTGTTGGCGTAGCTCGATGCTGGCGACTAGCAGGAATAGCCAATACTTAAATGTTGATGCGGTCGAAACTATCGCAAGAAATCTGGACACTAAACCTCTGATCCTATCGCTGCAATATGGTCTAAATGATGATGAGCGTAAAACCTTAGAAAGAATTGAAAATGCCTATATTCCAGAAGAAGATTTTTTTGAAGATATAGTGGCGCACGGACGGTATGTGGGGATTTGTGACTATGTCTTGGCACCTCGCACGAGCACAGTGCAGTTGGCCGGCCTCTACCGACGAAATACATTGTCATGGGGAACAGACGGATGGTCATTTTTGGGGCGGCGCCAATACCCTTGGTACCCGACGGTTGCAAGTTTTGAACTCTCGAGGAAGTTCAGTCACTCATCGCTGGTCTATCAGCTGAGTCGATGGCTTAATTTAATCATTCAAAATGATGCGCAATCACAAGCTATCTAGGATCTGAGAGGTGTCATTGATGCTGAGAAAAGAGCTGACTATCGGCGGCAAGGATATTGGTGCTACAAAACGACCCTTCCTAATCGCTGAAATTTCTGCGAACCACAATAATTCACTGAGCCGCGCAAAAGATTTGGTAAGAGCCGCAGCAAAGTCTGGTGCTGATGCAGTTAAGTTTCAAACATATACCGCAGACTCAATTACCTTGAAGTCGGACCGACCGGATTTTCAGATCGTGGGTGGTCTGTGGGATGGCAGGTGTCTCTATGACTTGTACGAACAAGGCTCTCTACCTTATGACTGGCACGAACCATTGTTTGATCTCGCTAGATCATTGGGTTTGGCAGTCATTTCCTCGCCCTTTGACGAGAAAGCAGTCGATTTCTTGGTTGATCTAGGAGTCGATGCTCTAAAAATTGCATCGTTTGAGTGCAACCACTTACCGCTAATCAATCACGCTGCCAGTACCGAAGTTCCGCTTATTATTTCGACGGGCATGGCTTCCATGGATGAAATCGGTAACGCAGTGTCTTGTGTTTTGAATCAAAAAAATACCGACTTGATCCTACTTCATTGCGTGTCCTCTTATCCGGCACCCGCCAGTGAATATGGAATCAAGAATATTCGACGATTGACTGAGCAATTTAATTGCTTAGTCGGGCTCTCAGATCACTGTACGACGAATGAGATAGCGGCTGCATCAGTGGTGATGGGAGCCGTGATGATAGAAAAGCATTTCACGTTATCGCGGGACGCGGGAGGGTTGGATGACTCTTTTTCTCTCGAACCTGAGGGCTTCCGTGAACTAAGAAGATTTGTAGATAACGTGTATCAGGCGACAAGTTTCACAGTTGAAGTGACGGATGCTGAGGCTAAATCGCTACAGTTTCGCCGGTCAGTTTATTGCTCTAACGCGATGCGAAAAGGGGACGTATTTACGCCACAAAACATCAAAGTGGTAAGACCTGGATTCGGACTAGATCCTCAAGAATTTCCGAGGATTATAGGTAAACGGGCGACCCGAGATATCGACTTCGCGGAACCGATTAAAGAGTCTGATTTTTCAAGTTTTTGACTGATTGGCTGAGGTGAGGTGTTTCGATTGAAGCTGAGAAAAGCAAAGTTATCTGATTGTGATTTCTTGCTCCAGTTACGCAACGAGCCCAGGGTCAGACAGAACTCTTTGTCTACGGACCTCGTGAAAAGAAAAGAGCACAAGGACTGGTTCTTACGATCCTTAAATAATTCTCAGCGACTAATCCTGGTCGCTGAATTTGAAACAAAACTTGCTGGAATGGTTAGATTTGACCGTCAAGAATTGAAGGGTGAGTGCGAGATATCCATAGCGGTCTCAGAGCTGTTTTTAGGACATAACCTGGGATGGCAGATACTATCTCTTGGTATTGAGTTTCTCCGTAGTGACATGAAAGATTGTTGTGGGCTGGTTGCTCGTGTAAAAGATAATAATGTTTCAAGTCACCGATTATTTCAGGCCTATGGGTTCAATATTTTCGATCAACAAGTTGGTTCTGGGGGAGCGGTGACAGTTATCTATCGTCACTCTTTACAATAAAAGTCTCTTGAATTTTGCGAAAGCCCGAATCTGACAAAACTCTAATGAGATTATGATTGCCGGATGGGACATTGATGTGGAAATAACCAGCTCTGACTGATGGGATTTCGGGGAGTGGTTCATATTTTTCTGATACTAACGAGACCAGTTGATTGAGAGAGATGTTTTCAGCATTCTCGAGGTCTAAACCGATTGCGTTATCGAAACTGATATACAAACTCCCTAACACTAAGTTAGAAGACTTGATTAAAAACCAAGCTCGATAAGGGTGGTCGGTGACAAACTTGTGATGGGCATCTTTGTCGATTCGAACGGCTGCAGATATTCGGTGTTGTCGATTGTTGAAGAGCTCATATAAGGCGGAAATCTGTCGTTCTGTTCCGACTATTTGCTCGAGGTGTATCAATTTCTCCTCCTTTTATTATTTTCCTAGGAGGAACCAAGTAATATCGTCTTGTGGAAACTTTGGATCGCGCCGGTATGCGAAGCCATAGTCGACTAAAGAAAATTCTGGGTGAGCATCGAGAAAGTCCCCGCAAAAATCTCGTTTAAATAATTTATTTTGATGCCCTCTGTAGTCTAGAGAGACCGGCGTGGGGTTGTAGTACTCGCCAATTAAAACGTATTTTTTAGAGGATTCTGCCAACTTTTGATAGGCCGTTGCTAAGTGGTCAGGCGAGATATGGATTAGGACGCCTTTGGTGAAAACGAGGTCAAACGTTTCAGTGGAGTTGTAGTCCAGAATCGATCCTTCAAGGACGCAATCCTCAGAGAGTATTTCACGGAGTTTTGCAGCAGCTTGGCTATTTATTTCGAGTGCCGATATGTGTCCGTAGGGTAATAGCTTCTGCAGAGCCACCACGTTCATTCCTACGTTAGCGCCTACCTCGAAAATTGATTGTATCGGCCCGCATGCGTCAAGAATTTTCGAAAAGTACGCAAGATTAGACGCCAATAGCTGTTCGCCTTGATTACGCTCGATGTAGTCTAAACCAAAATCAGAGGTCCAAAAATTTTCTTGTTCCGTGGTGAATGGGTGTCTCATTTATTTGTCCTCTCTACGTAATCGAAAGTGAAATTAAGTAGTTCAAGATCGTCTGAATCATCTACATCAATCGCTTGCCACCATGGCACTTTAAATCCAACCGCATTTTCATGGATGGATTTTTTGGAACGCCACAACGAAGAGGAGCCCCAATAAAATTGTCCGGCATCGTAGAATTGCGGCTCCAGATCTTGGGTGCGGGTCTCGCTAAAATCAAGATTCAAAGGCCTGATCGATTGGCCATCTTCGGCGAGCAATAAGGCTCTTTGTGGATTCGATCGAAAGCGGCTAATTGGGAATACAAATTTGGCCGAGTGATGATTTGATAATTGATACGAGTCAATAAATGTGTCTGATTGCGATAACACGGCCGTGGGATAAACGCAGCAAACTTGAGCGTCATCATCGATCCCTAGCATTTCTAGGGCATGAATAATCACATCTTTCGTAGGGGTGTGATCACCCGAGATTTCAGTTGGTCGATGAAACGGAACTTCTGCCCCAGCGCCTTTCGCGATTCGGCCGAACTCATCTGAGTCTGTACTAACTATTATTCGGTCAAAAATAGCAGAGTTGTGTAAATTTTTGATCGTACGAGCCAAGGCCGGTTGCCCCTGAATTAAAGCAATATTTTTTTTTGGGATCCTTTTGCTACCGGATCTTGCTGGGATGACAGCTATTGTATTACGCATCTTTTTAGGTGTTCTTGAACGACTTGGGATATTTTTACAACTTCTGGTTTTGTTAAATTACAGTGAAGCGGAAGGCTAAGAGCTTGACTGTAGTAGAGCTCTGAGTTCGGGAAATCATTTCTTGAAAATTGTGTCTCGTAAAACGGATGCCTGTAAATGGGTATGTAGTGGACTTGAACGCCGATTTCATTTGCTTTGAGGTGCTTGAATAACGAGAGACGCATATCTGCCGGAACTCTAATCACCATCAAGTGGTGAGCCGAGCTGTTGTTGCTTAAGTCTTGGAATGTAATGCTAGAATTTTGGGTCAACTGCCGGCGATACTCTTCAGCGAGAGTTGTCCGTGTCTTCGTAAACTTTCCCAATTTTCTTATCTGGCTCAAGCCTAGTGCGGCCTGTATGTCACACATCCGGTAGTTGAGACCAAGTTGTGTCTGCTTATATAGCCAAGGCTCTTCACGCAGTCGTGATTCAGCTTGGGTGGGCTTTTCAATGCCATGAGTTCTTAGGATCGAAAGATTTCTCCAAAGTCGCTCTGAATTGGTCGTTATGGCTCCCCCCTCGCCCGTCGTGATATTTTTCACTGGATGAAAGCTGAAGGTACACGCATCGGAGTATTTGCATTCCCCGATATTTTCAGTTGTGGTGTGTGCGCCTAGAGCATGACTTGCATCTTCTACAATGCGGAATCTGTAAACTTCTGACAGTTGTTTTATTTTCCTGGTATCTGCAGGGGAGCCTGCGAAGTGAACCAAAATCACTGCGGCAGGTAAGCGCCCTCCTTGATTTTTAGTTTTTTTAAGTTTCTCTTCTAATTTAAGCGGACATAGATTCCAAGTGCGAGCATTGATATCGACTAAGTCGACTGTAGCCCCGACGTAGCGAGCAGCGTTTGCAGATGCCACAAAGGTTATAGGAGTGGTCCAAACGACGTCATTTTCTTTAATGCCAAGCCCAAGCATCACGAGGTGCAATGCGGCTGTTCCATTTGCGCAGGCGATTGCGTATTTTGAGCCGACAGCTTCGCAAATTTCGGATTCAAATTCCCTCACAGTGTGACCTTGAGTGAGGAAGTCCGAGTCCAAGACGCGAAGAACAGCATCTTTATCCTCTGCGTCGAGTTGATGCCTCCCATACTGTGAGATGTGGCTCACTGTTGACCCCTGAATTGATCAATTAGTACTTTAAGTTCGTCGGCTGTGAGAAATTGTTCATTACTATCACTGCGATAAGACCATCCCTTTGGGCAGGGCATGCCGCCGAATCGTTCGACGTACTCTTCAGGCGTAACTCCAGTCGAAGGAAGAATCGCGTAATACTTCCCTAAATCGACTGTAGAATGACTGTCGCTTTCCGTAATCATCTCTTCATGAAGTTTTTCGCCGGGGCGAATACCTATGACTGGCTTCTTGCACTCGGAGCAGACGGCATTGGCGACGTCCATAATCCTGTAACTGGGTATTTTGGGGACAAAAATTTCACCTCCTTGGGCGTTTTTAATAGCCCACAATACCATTTCAACCCCGTCGTCCAGGGATATATTGAACCGAGTCATATTTGGGTCAGTGATCGGTAATATACCGGAGTCTTTCATTTTGAGAAAAAAAGGTATTACCGATCCACGGCTTCCCATGACATTGCCATATCGAACGACAGATAATTTGAAGTTTCGACCGCCGACGATCCCATTGGCGGCAGTAATTAATTTATCTGAGCACAGCTTAGTAGCTCCGTAAAGATTAATCGGAGCAGCAGCCTTGTCGGTGGATAGTGCAACAAGATTTTCAACGTCTTGATCTAGACAAGCTTCAATTAAGTTCTGGGCGCCGAGGATATTGGTCTTTATGCATTCGAAGGGATTGTATTCTGATGCAGGGACTTGCTTCATTGCGGCCGCGTGTATCACTACATCGATGCCTTCTAGGGCTCTTTTTAGTCGATCTAGATCCCTAATGTCTCCCAAAAAGAATCTCAATTTCTTCATGTTTGCGAATTCTGGATCGCAGCTCATCTCGAATTGTTTGAGCTCATCTCGCGAAAAAATAACTATACGCTTTACTTCGGGATAACGCTTAAGGATGGTTTTTGCGAATTGTTTTCCGAACGAGCCTGTGCCGCCCGTTATTAGCACAGATTTTTGATTTAACACTGTCAAGATACCGCCGCTGACTGCCCACTTACTCATTGGCGAAGCAAATTTAGTGCCTAAATTGGTATGCGCTCTGCGCTCAGCTATGGAATCTATGCTGGGTAACGATTGAAGATTCATACTGCCTTAATATATCAAGGCAGCTTGCATCAACAGTTTTCATCAAAGGCCCGACAAAATTCTCTATTAAATGTTCTTTGAATGAATCGTTGATCGAGATATTTTCTTTCCGCACCTGCGATTCTCCTGGGTTAATGATGTTTCGAAGTTCCGATAGATGTATTTCGTCGGCAAAAGTCAGGCCTCGGCGAACCCCCCATTTCCGTGCGTAGTTTAGCGCCTCTAGCACCTGTTTTTTGTCACGTATGTCGTTCTTGTCCGACTGAGTAGCTTGGGCGAGAAGATCAAAAATTCGATTAAGATTTAAATGGTCCTGTAGGACCTCATATCGGGTTGAATTGCGTCTTGAGTCATCAAGGTCAACGTTAAATTTTTCAGGACGCTGAATGTTTAATTTGGCCTCATAAATTTCCCAAAAATGAGACGGATCCGCTCTATAACATTCCATCGGGATGATTATTGGGTCAAATCCAGCCTGCTTCCAAGTGTCTAATATTTGTTTAAGATTCAAATTTTGTTCAAAAAATAGCCCGAAGGTCTTTTGGTAGTCCTCTAAATCGAGTAGCCCACCTTCTCTTACTTGCTGGGCGAAGGCGGAATAGATCCAGTCGATTGGATTGCGCACTATGAGTAATAGTTTGTTAGAACTTCCACTTAGCATTTTTGACAGCAGTTGTTGTTTCAGATCAATACATCCTGCCATTTCAGGGTTATGCGACCATGAATAAGTAAGGCCCTCGCAGCTAAGCACACTGGGAAGATCGGGAGTCGCATTATTAAAGTTGACGCGTCCGGGATCCAGAATCTCTGGCACTACGCCATGTCGGGCATATTCGGTTTCAATGTTTTTTTCGACAGACGTT
>Ga0181583_10002391_pt1 | contig 13960 bp, 15 predicted proteins | sample 071ome_31_FD_132461 | JGI IMG/M metagenome (GOLD analysis project Ga0181583, IMG submission 132461) | Coastal salt marsh microbial communities from the Groves Creek Marsh, Skidaway Island, Georgia - 071405CT metaG (megahit assembly) | ecosystem: Environmental > Aquatic > Marine > Intertidal... | reverse complement strand
CAGCCCTTGCTGTCGACAGTGCAAGCATGCAGACCTCGGCAGATTCGATCCCGGTCGCAACAACACCCGAGGGAGGCTGGGGTGAGACCTGGCCAGCACCGGTGCTCGCAGGGTGTGATGAACCGCTTGTCGACGAGGCTCCTGATTTACGAGGAGTGTGGAAGGTTGTCGACGGTCCGTTTGTTGGTCATATCGAACGGATTGAACAGGCGGGTCGGCGTGTGGTGATCACGACCACCGGAGTCATTCATGACATGGTGGCCGATGGCACGCTTGAACGAGGCGTGAACGATGTCGATCCGACCGGGGGCGCCGTATCGGTTGCCGCGCGCTTCAACGACGGCAGACTCGACCTCTTTCCGAACAACATGCGTCGTGCGGTGGTCACGCGATACCTCGACGGTGACGAAATGGTCTGGCGGTACGGGCCGTACCGAAATCGATTGCGTCGACTCGAGGCACCGACCGATGGTGTGCAGACTGAATTACTCAAGGAGGCTGATGATGTCTGAGCATGATGCTCGTCGCACCGACCGGGTTCGCTACGGCACGATCGACCATGAATACGGGCTCAAGCTCGCAACCACCGAGCCAGGTGATGATGGCCCCGTCTGGATGATCAATCTCATGAAGTATCGAGAGGTTGCTGAGTATGGCGACGGCTCAGCGGGCATTTCTGGACGTGAGGCAGATGACCGCTACATGCCGGTCGAATCACTTGACGCGGTCGGCGCAAAAATTGTGTTCCTTGCCGATGTCGAAGATGTGCTCCTAGGTGACGGAGTGATGTGGGACCGCGTCGCTGTCGTGAAGTATCCGACGAGACGATCGTTCATCGAGATGCAATCCCGCCCTGATTTTCGACGGCAGCATGTTCATAAAGATGCAGGTATGCAACAGACCATCGTCATCGGTGGTGTCCCGTTGTCGATCCCGACGAGCACAGATGCACCTGCAGCTGTTCAGTGGTCTGAGGTTCCGCATCCACCGACTGACGATGACGGACCCGTAGTAGTCGTTCACGTCTTGCAGTTCAACGATGTTGATGACGCAGCGAATACCCCGTCGGAGATGCAGGTGTACCAATCTGCCGCTGCACAGGTTGCTCTTCGGCACGGGCTACGAGTTTCGGGATGGTTCTCCGCTGAGGGGACCATCGTTGGTGACGGGCGACCTTGGCATCAGATTCGGTTCCACACCTTCCCCAGTCGCCGAGCGTTCCTTGACGTCGTGCAAGACCCCGATCGGCTTGCGCATCAGAAGGAATTCCGCGAGGCCGCAATTTCTGACACCTACACCATGATTCTGAGGGCATCGATTGATGATCTCGCTTCAAGTGTCGACCAACCCTGAGGTCGAGATCAGCCAAACGGCTCAAATGCATCGCAGGTAGTCTCATGGGCGATGTTTGATTCGCTGTCCAGCCGTTTAGACGGAATTGCCAAACGACTTCGTGGTAAGGGTCGCCTTACTGAAGCCGACGTCGATGAGGTCATGCGTGAAATTCGTTCGGCTCTGCTCGAGGCTGACGTCAATGTTCAGGTGGTTCGAGCGGTAACGAATCGCATTCGTGAACATGCGATCGGGGCGACAAAGTCGAAAGCGCTTGACCCTGGCCAGCAGGTCATCAAGGCAGTGCACGATGAACTCATTCGCATCCTTGGCGGCGAGGCCCTGCGCATCGGGTATGCCGCGAAGCCGCCAACGGTGGTGCTCATGGCTGGCTTGCAAGGCTCGGGTAAGACGACGAACTCAGCCAAACTTGCGTCGTGGTTTAAGTCGCAGGGCCACCAACCGTTGCTCGTCGGTGCCGACCTCCAACGTCCTGCTGCAGTCGAGCAGTTGCGCACCCTTGGAGCGCAAATCGATGTTCCGGTCTGGTCGCAGCCGACGAATCCGGTCCAGGTTGCGGCCGACGGTCTTGAAGAAGCGCGCCGTTTAGGCAGAGATGTGTTGATCGTCGACACCGCCGGTCGCCTATCAATCGACACCGAACTCATGCAGCAGGTTCGAGAGATCTCTGAGGCAATTTCACCCGACTACACCTTCCTCGTGATCGACGCAATGACCGGTCAAGACGCGGTGCAGACCGCATCAGCATTCCATGAGACCTTGGCCATCGATGGCGTCATCATGTCGAAGCTTGACGGTGATGCTCGTGGTGGAGCGGCACTGTCGGTAAAGGAAGTCATCGGCCGGCCGATTGCGTTTGCATCGACCGGTGAACGCATCGACGCTTTTGAACAATTCCACCCCGACCGAATGGCGGGACGAATTCTCGGCATGGGTGACATGCTCACTCTCATCGAACAGGCTGAACAGGCCTTCGAAAAAGAGCAGGCCGAGGAGGCAGCAGCTCGGTTGATGGGTGGCCAGTTCACCTTTGACGACTTCTTAGAGCAGATGCAGGCCCTCAAGAAAATGGGTCCACTTTCCGGCGTGCTCGGGATGATGCCCGGAATGCCAAAAGAGTTAAAGAATGCCGAAATTGGTGACGATGACCTTAAGCCGGTTGAAGCGATCATTTATTCGATGACCCGTGAAGAGCGTGCACGGCCAGAAATCATCAACGGCAGCCGCAGGGCTCGCATTGCGACCGGGTCTGGTACGTCGGTTGCTGAAGTTAATCGACTTGTGAAGCAGTTCTCTGAAATGCAAAAGATGATGAAGAAAATGGGTGGCGGAGGCATGCCGGGCGGCCGGAAAGCCCGGCGAGCGGCGAAAGGTATGAAAGGAAACCCATTCGCCGGTGGTGGCATGCCAGATATGGGTGATCTTGAGTCAATGCTGGGCGGCGGCCAATTTCCCGACTCCAATCCGTTCGGAGATCTCGGAAAGCGTTGACCTGCGGCCCAAGCGCACTCGTTTCGGGCGAACGGTGGGTATCGGCGCTGGGCACCGATAGTCTGCGAGGGTTCCTCATTGCCTCAGGAGACGGTTTAGACATGGCAGTAAAGTTGCGCCTCACTCGCATCGGAAAGAAAAAGCAGCCTCAGTACCGCATTGTTGCGGCTGATGCCCGTTCGCCCCGCGACGGTCGCTTCATTGAGATCCTCGGTCATTACGACCCTCGTCAGGATCCTTCAGTGCTCACGGTCGACAATGACAAGGCGGTGAAGTGGCTTTCCGAAGGCGCGCAGCCAACCGAGCGTGTTTCAAAGCTTCTCGAAATTTCAGGAGCGATGGAACAGTTCAAGTCGTCAAAGGCTGGGTGAGCTGACCCATGTCAGCACCAACCGCCGCAGCAGTTCTTGAGCACGTTGTGCGCTCAATCGTTGACCAACCCGACGCAGTAAGCGTTGAGGTCACCGAAGACGGCGACCGCACCCGTCTTGATGTTCGAGTCGGTGACGGAGACCTCGGACGCGTCATCGGCCGGCGGGGTCGCACTGCGGCCAGCATTCGCACGGTGACCCGGGCAGCGGCCGCAAAAGACGGTGTCGAAGTCGACATCGAATTCCTCGACGACTGATCGTCGTCGCTCAGGCAGGAGTCAACGATGGCTGACTCACAGCTTTTAGAAATTGGCCGTCTCGGTCGCGCCCACGGAGTTCGCGGCGAGATCTTCGTGTCATTGACCTCCGACCGCATTGAGCGTGTCGCTGAAGGATCGACTCTTGAAACCGAAGGGGAGTGGCTCACCGTTGTGTCCTCGCGTCGCTCTGGTAACCGATTCATCGTTCGTTTCGCAGAAATTGATTCTCGTAATGATGCCGAGCGAATGACAGGTCGAGTGCTCCGGGCTCAACCTCTCGACGATCCCGATGCTCTCTGGGTGCACGAAATGATCGGTGCGCAGGTTGTCGAGGTTGGTGGTCGAGAGCGGGGGAGATGCGTCGCCGTCATTGCGAACCCGGCTTCAGATCTTCTCGAGCTCGACTCGGGCGCTCTCGTTCCTTCGGTGTTCGTCGTGGAATCGAACGCAGAGACCATTGTCATCGACCCACCCGATGGGTTGTTTGAACTGGTGTCAGATGATGGGGAACTGTCGTGAGAATCGATGTCTTCACCTTGTTTCCGTCGATGGTTGACGGGTTTACCAGTCAGAGTTTGCTGGGTAAGGCACGAGAATCAGGTGTCGTCGAAGTACGGTGCCACGATCCCCGAGATCACGCGACCGATAGTCACCGGACGGTCGACGATGCTCCGTTTGGTGGGGGTGCTGGGATGTTGATGCGTCCCGAGCCCATTTTTGCTGCGGTTGAAGAGGCCGACCCGCCACGGCCCTTACTGCTGTTATCTCCAGGTGGTCGCACATTCGATCAGCAATACGCCTCTGAACTCAGCGAACTTGAGGGTTTCAGTCTGCTGTGCGGCCGTTATGAAGGTGTTGATCATCGAGTTCGAGAGCACCTCGTTGATGGTGAAATCAGCGTGGGCGATGTGGTGCTTGCCGGAGGTGAGGTTGCGGCGTGCCTCGTGATCGAGGCGGTGACCAGATTGCTACCGGGTGTGATGGGCAATGAGGTTGGGCCGTTGACGGAAAGTTTTGGTGAGGGAAGGCTTCTTGAGGAACCGCAGTTCACTCGGCCAGCAGACTTTCGTGGATGGGAAGTTCCCGAGGTGCTGAGAAGCGGAAATCATGCGCTGATTGAACGCTGGCGGCGGGCCCAGGCTTTGCATCGAACGATTCAGCATCGGCCAGACCTCATCGAGGCACTCGGTGGTCTTTCCGCAGATGATGCCGGCTTGTTGGAAGAGTTCCCACCCATCCCGTATCCTTTACCGGCCGACCCAGATTGAGCTGGGTCACCCCGAAAGATCAGGAAGACTCATGAAGACCACCGATTTCATCGATCAGGACTCGTTGCGCACGGATATCCCGGAATTTGGACCAGGAGACGAGCTCAAGGTGCATGTTCGCGTTGTTGAGGGTGGCAAAGAGCGCGTCCAGATTTTCCAAGGCAACGTCATCTCGATCCGTGGCGGTGGCCTTCAAGAGACCTACACCGTTCGCAAGTTGAGCTACGGCGTCGGTGTTGAGCGTACGTTCCCGATGCATACGCCAACCGTCGCAAAGGTTGAGGTCGTGAAGCGTGGCGACGTCCGCCGTGCGAAGTTGTACTACTTGCGCGATCGCGTTGGTAAGGCAGCTCGCGTTCGCGAAAAGCGCGAATTCTGAGTTTTCTGCTCTTGCGCTGAGAGCGGCGCCAATTGACCATTGCGGTCCTGTTGATGGACAAGGTGGTGTCATGTGGCGGATTCGTATCGACGAGGCGTACTTGCTGAGCGGCGCGTTGCGCTGAACTATCAACGTTGCGGATTTGTCGTGCTCGAACGCAACTGGCGCTGTCGGGCTGGAGAACTCGATCTCATCGTTGCGAGAGACTCGACCCTTGTGATCGTCGAGGTGAAGTGGAGACGCTCGGCGCATTTTGGTGGACCGGCCGCTGCGGTCACCGAAACGAAACAGTCACGGATGCGAGCAGCAACGGCGATCTGGCTCGCAGAGCACCCCGAATGGTCTCAACGTGATGATGTCGCGGTGAGGTTTGACGTTGCAGCGGTCACCGGAGGAGAGATCAACATTCTTGAGTCAGCGTTCTGACGAGTGATTAGCCGAAAATGCCCCAGACGAGCAAAGCCCCGGCGATGAGCAGGCCGCTTGCAACGAAGAGATAGTCGCTAGGGCGTGCAGAGAACTTTCGGTACGGGTTAAAGCCCATGTAATCAGTATGGCGGTGAACGTGTTGATGATGCACCGGCTATTACCGTGGGCTTGTGTTCGAGCGAGACCGACGACTCTCATTGAGATGCGTACTGCTCGCAACAAGTGTGTTCGTTGCAGTGCATTCACCGACTGCCGTCGCTCAAGAAATTGATAGCGAGTCTGATGATGGAGCGGTCGTCGTGAGTGACACCGAGACGGTGACTTCGCTTCCGTTAGTTGAGGTGCCTGTCGGGTGCGAGCCGTGGCAACTCGCAGATGTGGTGTTTGTCGGAACAGTCGCTGCTCGAGATGCCAAAACCGTTCGTTTCGCCGACATCATGATTCGATCAGGTGATGCCTCGCTGGTGACCGAGGTCGGCACCATCGATATCCGCTTTGGGTACGACGCGCAATACGTGAATGAGGGTGAGACCTACCTGGTTGGTGCCTATCAGCATCCAGACCTTGGGATCTTGTCATCGAAGTTGACGGAGTCCCCAGTTGATTTCGCAGGCGATGAGATCGTCGGAGTTTCAGAAAACGATGTTGTCTGCCCAGACCCTGAAGATCCGATTATGACGTTGAATGTTGATGGAACGTCGGTCGACTTTTCGATCATCGATCCGATGTTGTCTGAGCGATCAAATATTGCGGCTGCGCTCTTGGTTCCGTTCACGATTGTGATGGGGGTGATCTTCTTGCTTGCGATGTTGCGGCTCTCGTCACAAAGCTTGTTTGCAAGTTTGAGGGATTTACGTCGCCCAGCACGTCATCGACCCGAATAACCAGAGTGTGCCAGCGCGCTAACTCACTGCTGTGTTTGCAAGCGCACGCAACTCTGAGACGGCAGCGGTCAGCCCATCTGGGTGCCGGTAGAGAGCGGTTCCAGCGATGAGGACGTTCGCTCCCGCTGCGGCAGCACCTGCGATTGTCGTGGGGCCGATGCCTCCATCTACTTCAAGGTGAATCTCGTCTGCACGGCCAGAATCTTCAATCATCTGTCTGACTTCGCGAATTTTTGGCTCCATGGTTGCGATGTACTTTTGGCCGCCGAATCCCGGGTTCACCGTCATCACCAACACGAGATCAACGAGGTCAAGCACGTGCTCTACGGCGGCGGCTGGTGTCGCAGGGTTGAGCGCAACGGCTGCGGTAGCCCCAAGATCGTTGATGTGAGCAAGGGTGCGGTGGAGGTGAGTACACGCCTCGGCATGAACAATGAGTCGTGAACAACCCGCCTCGACATACCGGCTCGCAAGTTCGTCTGGGTTCAACACCATCAGATGGGCTTCGAACGGCACCGAAGTATGGGCCCGTGCCGATGCGATGACATCTGGTCCAAAGGTGAGATTCGGCACAAATTGTCCGTCCATGACATCCCACTGAATGAGATCAACGCCAGCCTGCTCGAGTGCCGCAACTTCTTCACCGAGCCGCGAAAAATCTGCCGGGAGAACTGAGGGTGAGATGAGGATCGGGCGTGCCACGCACTGAACCCTAGTTGGGAGACCGCACTCACCTACGTTGTGGGGATGCCCGATGACTCGCCGCACCCGCATCCCGGGGTTCCGATCGAGCGCGTCATTGCAGGTGGCGAGGGCCTCGGTCGACTTTCAGATGGACGCGTCGTGTTTGTGAGAGGAGGCATTCCAGGTGATCTCGCAACGATCGAGGTGGTGGATGAACGGCGTGACTGGGCGAGGGCCGTTATCACGAGCGTCGAGGCCGCATCACCACAACGGGGCACACCAACATGTCCAGCTCGAGGTGCTGGTTGTGGGGGGTGTGATTGGGCAGAAATTCTTCCCCAGCACCAGCTTGAACTTAAAGCTGGCATCGTTGTCGAGGCGCTTCGTCGCACGGCGAAAATGGACCACGAACCAGAGATCGGCGCGTCGGTTACTCGCAACGGTTACCGCTCAGGTGTGCGGGTCATCGGAACCGCAGACTACCGGGCAGGGTTTCGAAAGGCTGCCGAAGATACGAGTGTTCCGGCGGGTCGCTGCGAGATAGCGGTTCCTGTGCTTGCAGAAATGATCGAATCGATCACGGTCGACCCCGGTCTTGAAGTCACCCTTCGGGCATCGGTTGCGACCGGAGAGGTCACCGCACGATGGGATGATCGACTTGGCAACGTCGATGGGCTCCCTGCAAGTGTTCATATTGGTCCGGACGCGTCACTGATCGAGCAGGTTGCCGGCGTCGATCTGGTGGTGAGCGCTGGATCGTTCTTTCAGAGCGGCCCGCAAGCCGCTGACCTCCTTGTGGACTCTGTGTCTCGCCATGCCCCAGAACTCGCCTCGGCGAGAGCGGTTGTCGATGCATACGGCGGTATCGGCCTGTTCGCAGCAACGGCAGTGTCATCTGAGGCCGATGTGTGGGTCGTTGAAACTTCGCGTGCTGCGCTCGCTGATGCACGTATCAATTTGGATGGACGCGAAGGACGCTCCGAATTTGTACGGAGCGAGTTCGGGCGGTGGCGCCCAACGCGCGGCGACCTTAGGCCCGAGGTGGTGATTGCTGACCCGGCCCGTACGGGCCTGGGACGACCGGGCGTCTCCGCTGTGGTGAGAGCTCAGCCGGAAGTGTTGGTGTTGGTGAGTTGTGATCCGGTTTCATTCGCTCGAGATGCTGCATTGCTGGAAAAAGAAGGTTTCCGATTGGAGCGTTCTGAGGCGCTCGATCTGTTCCCCGGCACTCATCATGTCGAAGTTGTCTCGAGGTTCGTTCGCGCTGGCACACTGGCATCGTGAATCGTCAGGTAACCAACATGTTCGATGTTCGTGTGAGCGATGAAGTTGCAACCGCTCTTGCGGAAGGCCGAGCAGTTGTTGCGATGGAGTCAACAATCTTCTCCCACCTGGGCCTTCCTTCCCCTGCGAACGAAGAAGCGTTGAGCCGGTGCGAACACGCGGTTCGAGCGGTTGGGGCAGTTCCTGCAGTGACCGCAGTTTTCAATGGTGTCGCTCACGTCGGAATTTCACAGACCGACCGCGAGAGGGTCTGCGGGCCGGCACAGAAAATGGCAGAGAGAGATATTCCGGTTGCCATCGCTGAAGGTTGGAAGTATGGGGCAACCACCGTTTCGGCCGCGCTCACACTCGCCGAGCGCGCAGGAATTCTCGTGTTTGCCACCGGAGGTATTGGTGGAGTGCACCGGGGGTCTGAACTCACCGGGGATATCAGCGCAGACCTCGATGCCATTGCTCGTCGCGCCGTGGTGACGGTGTCAGCAGGAGCGAAAGCATTTCTCGATCTCGCCCGAACACTTGAGTATCTCGAAACTGCGGGAGCACCGGTCGTGGGTTGGCAGACCGATGAGTTCCCGGCCTTCTACACACGAACGTCTGGTCTCAGCGTTCCTCACCGGGTGGAGACCGCTGAGGTTGTGGCCGCGATATTCCACAACCGAACCAGGCCCGACCAAGGGGTGTTGCTCGCGGTACCGGTACCTGAAGCCGATTCGCTTGATGCTGGCCGGCTTGATGCTGCGCTTGCCTCAGCGTTAGAGGATTGCGAGGCGCAGGGTATTCGGGGTGCTGCAATCACCCCATTTGTGCTCGAGCGAATTGCGGTGGCAACCGACGGTGACAGCCTTCCGGCCAACCTTGCGCTTGCTGAGCACAACGCTGCGGTTGCTGCGCAGGTCGCAGTGGCTATCGCTCAACTCGGGTGAACTTCTTCGCTGTTGGTGTGTGTGCTCTCATTCGCTGCGACGAGGTGGAGTCTGCGATCATCAAAGGCATATGAGCACCGGTGTTGACCCCTTCCTCTCAGACTCAATCCTCCCTGACGACGCTGAACTTACGCCGCTTCACGAGCGCGAATATCGAGTGAGGTCGTACCGTCTGAGCCCGGATCGTGTGCTGATACGGGGAGCCGTTCGCGATCAGAAACCGCCGGGGCTGTACATTTCTCACGACCCTGACCCGATCACGGTCCATCACATGGTGGTTGATCTCGAGGTGTCGTTTCCGAGTCTCGAGATTGAGCGAGCGGAGGTGACGTTTAATACGTTCCCTCATACGACGTGCTCGGTGATCACCGACCACTACAAGAAACTGGAGGGGCTCTCAATCGCGAGAGGGTTCTCGAACAAAGTGCGCGAACTATTTGGTGGGCCGCGAGGGTGCACCCACACCACTGCATTGCTCCTTGCTATGGGCCCTGTTGCAGTGCAGTGTTCGTGGTCAATGCGAACATTCGAGATTCCTGATTCTGACGAACCCGAACTCAAATTGGGTTTCAACCGAGAGCCCGATGATGACTCGTGGAAGATGAACACGAATACCTGTCACGAATGGGCAGAAGATGGCCCGGCATATGCGAGAGCTGCGTCTGGCCTGTCGTGGGGTGTGCCAGTGTTTATGCGTGAGCGTGCAGAGAAGTTTGGAATTGAGGTGGGGGATCCGCAGTGACAGGCCATGACCCGTTTGGCTTGCGTTCGCTGACGGTTGACCAACTTCGGTCAACTCCGGGAGTGAAGTGGCAGCAGCATCCTGACCGGCTCGCGGCATGGGTCGCTGACATGGATTTTCCGATGGCGCCAGCGATTACCGATCGCCTGCAGTCAATTATTGAACGCGGAATGGCGGGGTATCAGAAGTGGGGCACTGGGGCGTCGCCGGCGGGTCGTGTCTTTGTTGATCGGATGGCCTCAAAATACGGATGGAGTATCGACGTCGACCGGGTGCACGACTTGGCTGACGTGCTGCAGGGCGTTCGGCTTGCTATCGGCATGCTCACTGAGCCCGGCGCTGCAATTGCATTGCACACCCCGGCGTACCATCCGTTTTTGCAGTCGTTGGCCGATATGGATCGACGACTTGTTCATGCACCCTTTGATGTCGATGAGTTGCGGTCGGTGATTGCGTCGGAGAAGCCGGCGGCGCTGTTGTTGTGTCACCCACAGAATCCGACTGGGCACGTGTTTGATCGCCCGCAGCTCGAGGCGATCGCGGAGATTGTTGAAGAATTCGATCTCATCGTCATCTCTGATGAAATTCACTCCGATCTCGTCTACGCGCCAAAGACCCACATCCCATTTGCGTCGTTGAGCCCGGCAGTCGAGTCTCGAACGATCACCGTGACATCGACTTCGAAGGCGTTCAATTTGGCTGGTCTCCGTTGGGCGGTGATGCATGTCGGCGTCGAGCGTTTCGACACCATGATTCGGAGTTATCCGAAGCACTGGTTTGGCTCGCCAAACCTGTTCGGTGTGGAGGCGGCGGTGGCAGCGTGGACCGAGGGCGATGGGTGGCTTGCAGCGGTGATGGATGTACTCGATGAGAATCGGCATCGGTTGGCGGAGTTGGTCGAAGCTCATTTGCCGGGAGCAAGGTATCAGATTCCGAGTGCGACATATCTCGCATGGATCGATTGTTCGATGCTTGGTGACGGTGATCGGCCGTTCGAACTCTTTCAGTCTCGCGGGGTTGAACTGAGCCCAGGTTTGCAATTCGGGGCGAACGGTTCGGGCCATGTTCGCCTCAATTTTGCGACAAGCCCTGCGGTTGTCGAGCAGATCGTCGAAACGATGGCGAATAACTGAGCTACCTAACTGCGCTGCCGATTTGCACCGGAGCGTAGATCTGCTCGTAGCATGTGAAGCGTGCTTAACATCAAGAGCAGCATGCACTCTTGGCAGTCAAAGGGAAGTGGGGGAGACGTGCCTTCTGGGCGCGTTGAGATCTCTGACGTCCGAGTTGCTTTTGGTGATACCGATGTGTTGTACGGCGTGAATTTTGATGTCGCACCGGGAGAGATCGTTGCCCTCTTGGGGCCAAGCGGTTGCGGTAAGACCACGCTGCTGCGGTCGATTGCTGGCCTTGAGCGCATTGCGGGTGGCGCGATCTCACTAAATGGGAAAGAGGTCGCATCGAACCGTCAGCATGTGCGCCCCGAGGCTCGATTGGTGGGCATGGTTTTTCAGGACTGGGCGCTCTTTCCGCATATGACAGTTGAAGAAAATGTTGCCTACGGACTGTCACGATCGGCCAACAAAGATGAGCAAGTTGCTGCGGTGCTCACCTTGGTCGGTCTTGATGGCCTCGGCCATCGGATGCCGTCGACGTTGTCTGGAGGTCAGCAGCAACGTGTCGCTCTAGCTCGCGCGCTCGCCCCTAAACCGTCGGTTCTTCTGCTCGATGAACCGTTTTCGAACCTTGATACTGGTCTGCGGGTCCAGGTTCGTGCAGAGGTGCACGCCTTGCTGAGTGGCCTCGGAGTGACGGCCGTGTTCGTCACCCACGATCAAGAGGAGGCATTCATTCTCGGTGATCGCGTTGCAGTGATGCGTGACGGGAGCATTGAGCAGTTCGGCACTCCGTCGGAGATCTACGAACATCCGTCGTCGGCATGGGTCGCTGAATTCGTCGGCGACGCAAATTTCTTACGAGGGGATGCAACCGGAATGTCAGCGATGACGCCGATCGGTGAAGTGTCGCTATCAGAGTCGCATGTCGGTGAGGTTGACGTGCTGTTGCGGCCCGAACATATAACCGTTGTCGAGAGCGAGTCAGGTAACGGTGTTGTCAGCAACGTGGAGTACTACGGGCATGACCACATGGTGCAGGTCGACATTGATGCGGGTGGCCGTCTCGCAGCACGGATCTCGGGTAACCCCGGTGTGCACCGTGGTCAACGGGTGAGTCTCACCTCGGACGGGACGTCCTGCTTGGCGTTTTCTGCAGGCTGATCACGCCCGGTTGCCCCGATACGTCTTGCGCCCTGTCGCTGACTTCGTGTCAAGAGAATCGCCATTGGCACCGATGAGAGTAGGACGAGCGCAAGTGCAGGGCCGGCTGATCGGCCGAGGAAGCCCTCACTTGTGGAGTTCCAGATTCTCGTTGCGAGGGTGGAGAACCCGGTTGGCGCAAGCAGCAGGGTGGCCGGCAGTTCTTTCATTGTGGTGAGAAAGACGAGTCCGGCACCGGCCCCGAGGCCAGGGCGTAAGAGTGGCAGAAGCACTTTGCGAAAGGTCGTCGTGCGCTGTGCCCCAAGAAGGAGCGACGCCTCTTCAAGACTTGGAGTGACCTGAAGGAGTGATGATCGCACGGCGCCGATCGCCTGTGGGAGAAAGAGAATGGAGTAGGCGAACACGAGCATTGCCACGCTTTGGTAGGCCCACGGAACGGCATTTGCACCGAAATAGACGAGTGCAAGCGCAACCACGATGCCGGGAAGCGCATAGCCAGACCATGAAAGGCGCTCGATCACGTTGGCAAAGCGGCCTGGCGATCGCCGGATGATCATTGCCACAGGAAGTGCAGCGATCGTTGCGACGGCCGCGGCGAGCAAAGAAACTGAGAGGCTGTTTGAAATGAGACTCCAAGCTGGCCACACAGGCTCGCCGGCACGTACTCCTCGGACGAGCCAGTACGAGATGACTCCGAGAGGCACTGCGAGTGCGAGTGCGGTGAGAAGCCCGAGACCCGCAAGCGCAGGAACCCGTAAGCGACCGAGTTCAACCGGTTGTGGAGTTCGGGCTCCTGAGCCGTGGAGGCGGTGGAGGTCTTCTCGTCGCCGGAGTCGTTGTTCTCCTGTGAGCACAGTAACCGTGAGCACGACGAGCATGAGTCCGAGAACGGCGCTTGCGCCTCGTTCCAATGCTCCTCGATATTGGAGGTAGATCTCTCGGGTGAATGTGTCGTACCGCATCATGGCCACAGCGCCAAAGTCGCTCAAGGAGTACAGCGAGACGAGTAACGCGCCGCTGCTCACGGCTGGTCGAAGTTGTGGCCAGACAACCTTGAGAAATGTGTGCCACGATGATCGCCCGAGCATTCTGCTTGCCTCTTCGAGGCCGGGGTCGAGACGCATCCAAGCGGAGCGAACCGTGAGAAGGACATACGGGTAGGAGAAGAGCGTGAGGCTTGCCCATGCCCCCCAAAAGCCGTAGATCGAAGGAATTGACTCGATACCGAGCAGATTTGCAAACATTCCGCGAGGTCCGAGAGCACCGATGAATGCCCATGAGCCCACGTAGGTGGGAATGGCAAGAGGGAGCACGGTCACGATCGACCACACCTGCCGACCGGGAAGGTTGGTGCGTACGGTGAGCCACGCAATGGGTACTGCGATGACGACCGAGCTAGCAGTGACGGCTACCGCAAGTTTCAGTGTTGACCACAGCAGGCCGAGGGTTCGACCAGAGGTAGCGACATCGACAGATGCGCTGAAGCCGTATTCGCAGGTGCGCCATACGAGGTAGCCAATGGGAAGCGCGGCGGCGACTCCGACCGCAAGAGCCACGATGCGCAGGGCTCTGTCATCGGAAGGCTGTCGAGGCGTCATGGCGGACTACTGATT
>Ga0181583_10002380_pt1 | contig 13987 bp, 11 predicted proteins | sample 071ome_31_FD_132461 | JGI IMG/M metagenome (GOLD analysis project Ga0181583, IMG submission 132461) | Coastal salt marsh microbial communities from the Groves Creek Marsh, Skidaway Island, Georgia - 071405CT metaG (megahit assembly) | ecosystem: Environmental > Aquatic > Marine > Intertidal... | reverse complement strand
TCATGGGCAGGGGCAATGGGGCAAAGCCAGTTCATGCCGTCCAGTTTTTTGAATTATGCCTATGATTATAATGGCGATGGGCGGCGCGACATCTGGACAACCCAGCATGATGTGTTTGCCTCTATTGCCAATTATCTGGGTTCAGTTGGCTGGCGCGATGATATGACATGGGGGCGGCAGGTACGCTTGCCAGACGGGCTGGATGGCACCAGCCTTTCCGAGGCAAAAAGCCGTAAAAATATGGAAGAATGGCGGGCTCTGGGTGTGCTGAATGCAGATGGTGGACCCTTGCCAACGCGCAATTTGACCTCGCGCCTTGTTGTACCTTCACGCGGGGATGGGAAGGCCTATCTGGCCTATGCCAATTATGACAATATTCTGAAATGGAATCGGTCAAACTATTTTGCTATTGCGGTTGGGCGGTTGGCCGATATGATAGAGCAGGCAGAATAAAATGCGCGCGGTAGCCAGCTAAAGGCGGTGTAATAGTATCTGTTCTGGAAAATAGATGATAATTCAGAATGAAATTTTCGGTTTAGCAGGAAGTAAGCAGAGATTCATGAACAGATTTTTCTTCTCTATCCGTGCCTTTATCCTGGTGGGGGTATTTGGCCTGCTGGGGGCGTGCACCACCGCTGAACTGGCCATCGATCTAGCCAAAAAGCGCGTTAACAAGAAAGAAGCAGTAGAGGCTGAACAAAATACCGTTATTGCCAACCCTCATTACAAGGTTGGCAATCCCTATCAGATAGATGGGATTTGGTATTATCCCGAGCGTGACTTAACCTATGACAAGACTGGTATCGCTTCCTGGTACGGGGATGAATTTGGCGGACGGTTAACGGCCAATGGCGAAATTTTTGACCCGGCTCTGGTTTCTGCTGCACATAAAACCCTGCCTATGCCTTCTGTGGTGCGGGTGACCAATCTGGATAATGGAAAATCGCTGGTGGTACGCATTAATGATCGCGGCCCTTATGTCAGCGGGCGCATTATTGATATGTCCCGCGAAGCCGCCAGATTGCTGGGCTTTAAGGATAATGGCATTGCCAGAGTGCGGGTGAAATTGCTGGTTGAACAAACCCTCCGGCTGGAAGAGCTTGCCCGCAATGGCGAATTCCCTTTGCTTTCTGATGATAGCGCGCCCCTGCCAGAGACGGTGGCGGCAGGCAAACCGGCTGTCAGCCTGTATGCGCGCACCACTCGTGCCAATCCGGAAAGAAAGGAATCCGGGGAATCTGCGCTGGATTTACTTAGCCATTCCAGAAGCGGAAATGTCATTGATACCCAGCCACTGGTCACCGATATCTGGATACAGGTTGGCGCTTTTCATTCCGAAGATAACGCCCGCAATTTGCTGGCCAGCTTTGCTGATTTAGGTAATGGAAAGGTATTTGAGGCCTTTAAGGATGGCCGGGCGCTCTATCGGGCAAGATTGGGGCCTATTGATAATGTTGAACAGGCAGACAGCTTGCTGAAGCAGATATATTCGCGCGGTTTTGAAGGGGCAGATATTGTTGTCGAATAGGCAATAAATTGTTAATAAAGCAAAACAGAGATGCCTTTTTTCTGTCGTTTTGTTTCGCTAGATAATTATATGCTGGTCTGTCTGTCTGGATATCTACCCAAAGGGGTTGGCAGATAAATCATCGCCATTAAATATTTAATATTTTACATATAATGACAAAGAGAAATATATGATTTTTAACATTTTTTCTAGTTTTAAATTTAGTAAAAATTTGGCTGTCAAACTGCAGTCTTACGCTTCGCCTGGGCGGATTTTATCTGCTCTGCTTATCCTGTCGGGGGCAGGGATGTTTCCGGCATTGGCCGAAACACAGATACCCACCACCGCAAAATATGTGATGGTCACCGAATTTGAAACGGGCCGGGTGTTGATGGCAAAGGAAAAAGATACGCCGATGAAACCGGCCTCTATGGCAAAGATTATGACTTCCTATGTGGTGTTTTCGCGCATCAAGGACGGCTCTCTGGCGCTGGAAGATCAGATATTGGTATCGGAAAAGGCATGGAAAATGGGTGGCTCTCGCTCTTTCCTGAAGCCAGGTACACGCTATAGCGTCAAAGAATTGCTCTATGGGATGATCGTGCAGTCTGGCAATGATGCGGCGGTTGTGCTGGCAGAAGGGCTGGCGGGAACGGAAGAAAATTTTGTCCAGGAAATGAACCTGACCGCGCAAAAACTGGGCATGAAAAATACCAATTTTACTAATGCGACCGGCTGGCCGCATCCGGATTTGACTACCACCGCAGAAGATTTAAATATTCTGGCAACCGCCCTTATCCGCGATTTTCCAGCCGATAAATATCCAGAGCTTTATCCAATTTATAGTGTAAAAAGCTATACGCTGAATGATATTAAACAAGGCAATCGAAACCCGCTTTTATATGGCAAAAGTGCCGCTGAAAACGGGGTGGATGGGCTAAAAACAGGCTATACCGAAGAATCAGGCTATGGGCTTATCGGCTCTGCGGTAAAAAATAATATGCGGGTGGTGATGGTTCTAAATGGAATGGAATCCAAAAAGGAACGTTCCACAGAATCTGCACGATTGATGGATTATATCCAGCGCGAATTTAAAAATTACAGATTTTTTGCCAGTGGTGACAAGGTAGATGAGGCCGATATCTGGCTGGGGCAATCGGCAAAAATAGGCTTGCTGGCGGAAAAAGAGGTTAGCCGCGTGCTGTCCCGATCCGAGCGGATGAAAACAGAGATTACTGTTAGCTGGGTAAATCCTGTGCCTGCCCCTGTCACGCAAGGTCAAAAATTAGGCGAGGTAAGCATTACTATTGACGGAAAGACAGTCGATAAAATAGGGCTGATGGCCGACAGCGATGTCGATCAGCTGGGTATGTTTGACCGGTTAGGCGCAGCTCTTAGCTATCTTATTCTGGGGGCGTCCAACAGCCCTGCCAGTGCGCCGCAGTAATATCGCCCAAAAATGTCTGGTCTATTTATTACATTTGAAGGCGGTGAGGGGTCGGGGAAATCAACCCAGATAAAGCTGGTAAAAACATGGCTGGAACAAACCTTTCCCGGCCGGGAAATTCTGATTACCAGAGAGCCTGGAGGTACGCCGGAGGCAGAGCTTATCCGCAATATTCTGGTCACCGGGGCAGCAGAAAAACTTTCTGTTCAGGCAGAGGCTTTGTTAATGATCGCCTCGCGTACAGAACATGTGCAAAAGGTCATTATCCCTGCCTTGCAGCGCGGGGCAATTGTACTCTCGGACAGATTTTCTGATTCAACCCTTGTCTATCAGGGGCTGGCTCATGATTTGCCAATTGAAAAACTGATAGCCATTCATGAATTCGGCTTTGATGATTTGCAACCTGATATAACCTTTTTGCTGGATGTGCCGGCCGAGCTGGGCTTGAAGCGTGCCGAACATCGCCAAAACGCACAAAAAGCTCCGCAATCCGAAGCAGAAAGCCGTTTTGAAGAAAAAGGGATAGCCTTTCACCAGCGTGTGCGATCAGGCTTTCTGGCACTGGCAGACAGATATCCGGGCAGGGTTATCGTGATAGATGCCAGCCAAAGCCCCGAACATTCCGATAAACAGGTAAAAGCCCATCTTGCCAGCAAATTGCCAGATAGGCCTTAAAGCCCCCTAAACCTCTTTTGGAGCCGCATAAAGGGATGTCTGAAACCGCCCAAAACCAGCAAAATAGCCTGCCAGCCCCATTGTTTGGTCATCGCGATATTCTGGAAAAATTATATGCCGGATTTCAGCAAAACAAGCTGCATCATGGCTGGATATTAAGCGGGGATGAGGGGATAGGTAAATCTCGCCTCGCCCGGCAAATTGCTGCCTGGATATTATCGGTAAAGCCAGATAGTGATAATGCCCTTTTTGCCAGTGAGGATATTTTGCCAGAACACCCATCTGAACTGGCACTGGATGGCGAAGAGGCGCGCCTGGTATTTGCCAATGCCCATCCCGATTTATTATTATTACAGCCAGAAGAGCAAGAAAAAAATAAATCTGGCCTGATCAAGGCAGAACAAATTCGAAAATTACCAGCCTTTTTTGCCCATCATTCTGCGCGTTCCAAATGGCGGGTGGCGATTATTGACAATCTGGATCTGGTCAACAGGGCAGGCATGAATGCAATGTTGAAAACATTGGAAGAGCCGCCCAATAATTGTTTGTTATTGCTGATATCCTCCAGGCCGGGTCAGGTGCTGCCAACTATCAAGTCGCGCTGTATTATGGCTAATCTGTCGCCCCTTTCCAGGGCAGATACTATCGCCGTATTGTCCACTATCTGGCCAGATGCCGATATGTCCATGCTGGAAATTCTGGCCGGGGTCAGCAAGGGCGCCCCTGGCCGGGCATTGCAACTGGCAGAAGCCGGGGAGCTGGATCTGTTTGAGGCCAGCTGCCGAATTTTATCAGATGCCAGAGCCAAGCCAGCCGACATCATCAAAATAGCGGAAAAATGGGCAGCAGGCGGGGTGCGTGGCCGGCCAGCACGCCAGGCAGCCAGCTATTTATTTGCAGAATTATTATCGCTGGCCAGCCTTTATAGCCTTTCGGCTTCTACCGCCTTGCAGCACAGCTTTGCCAGCATTCCCTTTATCGAAGAAGCCGCCAGAACCCTTGCCAGCCATCATAGCGCAGAGCGATTAGCGGTTCTGCATAGTCAATTCACCAAATCCTATCAGCTAAATGAACAGCTATATCTGGATTTTGCCCCTGTCATGACAAAGTTTTTTTTCGATTTACATAGCCAAAGCGCCAAAAGATAAGGTATGAAAAGGCACGTTTAATCGCCTGTTATATGTGTTTTTAGCTGTTTGACTGAAGTTTGAAATTTAAAACATGACCATGAAAAAGCCCTATTACCTCACCACCCCGATTTACTATGTGAATGACAAACCGCATATCGGCCATGCCTATACCACGCTGGCCTGTGACTTTCTGGCCAGATTCAAACGGCTGGATGGCTTTGATGTGATGTTCTTGACCGGTACAGATGAACATGGCCAAAAAGTGCAGGAAGCGGCAAATAAAGCTGGCACAGACCCGCGTAGCTTTACCGATAGTGTCTCGCAAAATTTCCGTGATCTGCTGGGGGTGATGAATTTTTCCAATGATGGATTTATTCGCACTACCGAAGAGCGGCATTATCGCTCGACACAGACCTTGTGGTCACGCCTGGAAGAGCGGGGACATATCCGGCTGGATAAATATGCCGGCTGGTATTCGGTGCGCGATGAAGCCTTTTTTACCGAAACCGAATTGGTTGATGGCAAAGCCCCGACCGGCGCGCCGGTAGAATGGGTAGAAGAGCCGAGCTATTTCTTTAATCTGTCCCACTGGCAACAGCCCTTGCTGGAATATTATGAGCAAAATCCGGATTTCATTGCGCCTGAAGGGCGTAAAAAAGAAGTGATTAGCTTTGTTTCCGGCGGCCTGAAAGATTTATCTGTCAGCCGGACAACCTTTGACTGGGGTATACCAGTGCCAAAGGATTCCGCTCATGTGATGTATGTATGGCTGGACGCGTTGACAAATTATATCACCGCACTGGACTGGCATGAGGGCGCAGAAGCGTTTGAAAAATACTGGCCAGCCGATTTGCATATGGTGGGCAAGGATATCTTGCGCTTTCATACAGTTTACTGGCCTGCTTTTTTGATGGCCGCAGAATTGCCTCTGCCTAAACGTGTTTTTGCTCATGGCTGGTGGACAAATGAGGGCGAGAAAATTTCAAAATCTCTGGGCAATGTAATTGATCCGTTAAAGCTGGTAGATGAATACGGGCTGGATCAGACTCGCTATTTTCTGATGCGTGAAGTTCCCTTTGGCCGCGATGGCGATTTTGTTCGCGATCAGATGATACAGCGCATAAATAGTGACCTGGCCAATGATATTGGCAATTTGGCCCAGCGCACCTTATCGCTTGTCTTTAAAAATCTGGATGGCGTCATACCAGCCTTTCCAGAGCCGTTGCAGCCCGAGGATGCGGCCTTGATAGAGGCGGCAGATGGCCTGTTGGAAGCGGTGCGTGCTGAAATGGACAAACAGGCCTTCCATGAAGCCTTGCGCCTTATCTGGGAAGTGATCGCCAAAGCCAACCGTTATATTGATCAGACAGCCCCCTGGGCGCTGAAAAAAACCGATCCCGCCCGAATGGCAGAGGTGTTGGCCGTATTGCTGGAAACTATCCGCCAGCTTGCCATTCTTATTCAGCCGATTATGCCTGCCTCTGCTGCAAAGCTACTGGATCAGCTATTGATAGAAGAGGGCGCGCGGGATTTTGCGGTTGTTGGCGGGGCAGGGCGTATAGCCTCAGGTCAAGCCATTGCCAAGCCGGAAGGGGTGTTTCCGCGTTTTATGGATGAGAAGGGAGGGGGGCATTGAGCCAAACCCTGCAAACCCTGTCTATTATCGATTCTCATGCACATCTGGATTATCCGCAATTTGCCGAACAGTTGCCAGATGTCATCGCCCGCGCAGCCGAACTTGGCGTGACAGAGATGATCTCTATCGGGGTGCGTCTGGATACCGCCCATAAACCGCGTCAATTGGCCGAAAGCTATGACAATATCTGGTTTAGTGTCGGCATTCACCCCCATGAGGCAGAAAAAGACCCGCAGGCCTGTGATTACACCGCTTTGGTTGACCTGGCCAGCCATCCTAAATGCGTGGCTATTGGCGAGGCAGGGCTGGATTATTTTTATGATTATGCCCCGCGCCAGGCACAGGCAGACAGCTTTAGAACCCAGATTAGAGCCGCCCGTGATTTGGGCTTGCCCATTATTGTCCATGCCAGAGATGCCGATGAAGATATGGCCGATATTCTGGAATCCGAGATGGAGAAGGGCGCATTTAATGGTGTGCTGCATTGTTTCAGCTCCGGGGCAAGGCTGGCAGAACGTGCCCTTGCTATCGGTTTTTATATCAGTTTTTCTGGTATTCTTACTTTTAATAAGTCTGAAGAATTACGCCAGATTGCCAAAAATGTCCCGCTAGACAGGCTTTTGGTGGAAACAGATTCGCCCTATCTGGCACCGCCGCCCCATCGCGGCAAAACCAATGAGCCGGGCTTTACCCGCTATGTGCTAAATTGTCTGGCAGAGGTAAAGGGGCTGGATGAGGCAGAAATGGCAGCCTTAACTCGCAAAAATACGCTGGCGCTATTTGATAAGATGCATACGAAAACAAAAGGGTAAGCCGAAGGGATGAGCGCAGAAAAGTTGAAAATCACCCTGCTTGGATGCGGAACATCTGTTGGCGTGCCCTGTCTGGGGCGTGTCGGATGGGGATTGTGCGACCCGAATGAGCCGAAAAATCGCCGCCAGCGTTGTGCCTTGCTGGTACAATCAGAAACCACAACCATTCTGGTAGATGCAGGGCCTGATATTCGCAACCAGCTATTACCGCTTGATATCCCTAAATTGGATGGTTTGCTTATCACCCATACCCATTCAGACCATGTGGCTGGTCTGGATGATCTGCGGGTGTTTTATTTTCCGGATAAACGCGAAATCAATATGTATGCGACCGAAATTCATGGCAAGGATATCCGCGCGCGCGCGCCCTATATGTTTGAGAAGAAAAAAGAAAGCCCCAGCTATTTTGTCCCGCCTTTTAAACATCGCGAAATTGCGGCGGGGCAAAGCCTGGATATTGGCGATATTTCAATTGATATATTGCATCAGGATCATGGTACAACCTTCTCATTAGGTTTCATTTTTAACAATCTATGTGGCTATTCAACTGATGTGAAGGATATGCCGGAGGAAAATTTCGATAAATTGGCAGGCGTGCCACTCTGGATTGTCGAAAGCCTGCGCGAGACCGAGCATCAGGCACACGCCCATTATGATTTAACCTTTTCCTGGATTGAGCGCGTACGCCCCAAACAGGCGGTGTTGACCCATTTGGGGCTGGAGGCAGACTACCAGACTTTGCGTGCGCGGTGCCCGAAAGGGGTTGAACCAGGATATGACGGGATGGTGTTTCACCTAAGCCGTTAGATTTATCGCGTGTAATTGGCAAAAACTGGCTTAAACTCCTGGTTTTCCAATATCTAATATTTACATAATATACATTATGCGACATTTATATTTGTCTGAAGTGAAGTATCCCCTGCAAATCATTCCAAAGCTTTGTCCCCCCGCATCTGGCAAATTAGAGGCAAAATTTATTTAATGCCAGATGACATTTTTGATGGTCTGCCCTATATTAAAACCAACTCTTGGGGTGTCCGGCATTTGGCCGGGCTGAGATAAAACCCATATTACCTGAACCAGATAATGCTGGCGTAGGAAAGAGATGTTCCTTTTTCTTCCAGTATTTTTAACGTTCAGCCATTTATACCGCAGATAATGGAGGCGTGAATGCGCAAGTTAAAAATGTTTCTTAAAGCTCAGTTGGTTTTTCTGATGGCCGCCTTCCCGGCATTGGCGGACAAGCCTATCCTGACCATCTATACTTATGATTCCTTTATTTCCGAATGGGGGCCAGGCCCTGCCATTGAAAAGAATTTTGAGGCAAGTTGTGCGTGTGATGTAAATTTTATCGGCCTTGATTCCTCGCTTGGAATTTTAGGGCGTCTCCAGCTGGAAGGCAGTTCTTCTAAAGCAGATATCGCGCTGGGGCTGGATACAAATGTTATGGCGGTTGCCCAAAATACCGGACTTTTTGCTGAACATGGCTTAAAGTCTGGGGCCAATATGTTGCCGCTACCCATTGAAGAAAATGTTTTTTTGCCCTTTGACTGGGGCTATTTTGCCTTTGTCTATGATACATCAAAAATGGCGACCCCTCCTGCCTCACTCGACGCGCTGATTAGTGCTAAAGAGGATATTAAAATTGCTATTCAGGATCCGCGTACCTCTACCCCCGGCCTTGGGCTGCTATTATGGATGAAATCTGTTTATGGCGATGATGCCGCTGCAAAGTGGCAGCAATTACAGCCCAAAATCCTGACCGTAACCAAAGGCTGGTGGGATGCCTATTCTCTTTTTCTGGAAGGCGAAGCTGATATGGTGCTGTCCTATACCACCTCGCCTGCCTATCATATTATCGCAGAAAACAAGAACAACTATGCTGCTGCTGATTTTGCCGAAGGTCATTATGTGCAAATAGAATTGGCCGCTATGTTGAAATCTGCGCCTCAGCCAGAATTGGCACGTCAATTCCTGTCCTTTATGCACCAACAAGGTTTTCAGTCGGTTATTCCGACCACAAACTGGATGTATCCGGTAACCAAAACTGAGCTGCCAGAAGGGTTTGAAGGGCTGGTACAGCCGGCAAAAAGCTTTTTATTCAGCCCCGATGAGGTGGCCAAAAACCAGAAAAACTGGATTAGTGAATGGGTGCAATCCTCAAAATAAATCCGGTTATGGCCAATAAAGGGGCGGTTTAATGCATCCGCCCCCTTCCCTTGGCTATATTTATCGCCCGATTTCTGTTTTGGGGGCAGGGTTTGCTTGTGGCCTTTTGCTTATTTTGGCTCTCTTGCTAGCGACCCTGATCGGCTTTATCGGGGCAGATAGTGCCCTCTCATTAATAGCCGCAACCGATACGATAGAGCTTGTCTTGTCTGCCAGCTTTCAGGCGATATGCTCTGCTGGCCTATCCATTCTTATCGGCCTGTTGGTGGCCAGAGCCCTTTATCGGCAAAATCTGGTGCGTCTGTCCTCTTTTCTCGGTAGCCTTTGTTTTCTTGCCATGATCTTGCCAACAACGGTTGCAGCACTCTCCTTGCTGGCAGTATGGGGGCGAAATGGGCTGATGCGCGATATATTATCCCTGGTTGGGTTGGAAGGTCTGTTATTTCCGGCCTATGGGTTGGAAATGGTGGTTTTGGCGCATATTTTTTTCAATGCGCCATTGGCGGTAAGGGTTATGCTGGGCACGTTATATGCTGTGCCTTTATCGCAAAACAGAGCAGCGGCGCAATTAGGCTTTAAGAGCTCTGATTACTGGCGGTGGATTGAATGGCCAGCGCTACGCGCGACCATCCCGTCTCTGTTCGGGTTAATTTTTCTGCTCTGTTTCAGCTCTTTTTCTCTGGTATTGATGCTAGGGGGCGGGCCAAAGGTCAGCACGCTGGAGGTCGCTATCTATACCAGCTTGCGTTTTTCCTTTGATTTGCCTGCGGCCGGGATTTTATCTGCCATCCAATTACTGATATCCTCTGCGGTTATTTTATCTCTATCGCGCTTTAAATCGGTACATTGGGCGATATCCCTCAGGCCGCGATATGCCCTGCCCCGTTCAGATAAATCTCTCATTTTTTCAAGAATTTCTGACGGGTTTATCCTTTCCGGCTTCCTCTTTTTAATCGGGCTTCCCATCGCCTATTTACTGGTCAGAACAGAATATCTGGCAGGGGCAGGACTTTTGAGGCGCGATGCCTTTTGGCAAGCCCTTCACGGCTCTCTAACTATCGGGTTTTTATCTGCGCTTATCAGTGTGGGTCTTGTTTGTGTGCTGGCCTCTGCCTATCACCGCATGGGCAAGGGGATTAAAGCGGATATTGGCCGCTATCTGATTATCCTGTCAGTATCGATTTATCTGGTTGTCCCCTCGATAGTGCTGGGAACGGTCAGCTTTATCTGGTTGCGCGAATTTGTGGATATTTTTTCAGTGGCTTTATGGCTGGTACTGGCAGCAAATTGCTTGCTGGCTCTGCCCTTTGCCTGGCGGATTTTGGGGGCTAAATATCAAGCGGTTCTGGCCGCAACAGACAAAAAATGTCAAATATTGGGATTGCATGGCTGGCAGCGTTTCTGGCAGGTCAGTTTGCCCTCTTTGCAACATGAAATGGGGCTGGCACTTGGACTGACAGCGGCGCTTTCCATTGGTGATTTGGGGGTGATAGCCCTGTTTGGTTCGGATGATTTTAGCACCCTGCCCTGGCTGTTATATCAATATGCCTCGCGATATGGCGGGGCAGAGGCAGAATTGCTAGGCTGTATCTTGCTGGGTTTGTGCCTTGGCTTTTACGGTATTTTTTATGCGCTGGTCAGGCTGGGCGCCAGGAGAAAACAAGATGCTTATCGCTAGAAAGCTGTGTTTTGGCGGCGAGAATATGCCGCGCCATCAGCTTGATTTCACTCTTGAGCGCGGACAGATTCTGCTCATACAGGGGCGTTCCGGCATTGGCAAGACCACGCTTTTGAATATTATTGCCGGATTTCTGGACGCAGATAGTGGCGAGCTGGTCTGGCAGGAAAGATTGGCAGGTAAAAAATCCGATGCCGAAAATGCGGCAAATAACGAGCTGGATTTACGCCCCCTTCCCCCGTGGGATAGGCCTGTTTCCTTTTTATTTCAGCAGGGAAATTTCTTTGATCATCTGGATTGTGATACCCATTTGCGGCTGGCTTTTCGGCCATCTGCGCGTATTTCAGCTGATGAGCGAGCAAAAATCACCCATACCTTGCAAAAACTGGGTATAGACGGTCTGGAAAACAGGATGCCGGACGCGCTTTCCGGCGGCCAGGCCCAGCGTATGGCACTGGCACAGGCCATTTTGCGCGGCCATCCCCTTATTTTACTGGATGAGCCTTTTTCCGCTCTTGATAGTGCCGTGCGCGGTGATGCGGCCGCCTTGATCGCGCAGCTGGCATCAGAAGATGGATATTGTTTTTTAATCGTCTCGCATGACCCGGAAGATGCAAAACGCTTAAAGGCACTGACATTGCATCTTGAGGGTTGATAGTTTTTAGGGCTTGAAAATCCCTTTTAACCGGCGGAAGGGAGGCAAGTTTTTTCTTTACTTTATTGCCTGATTTACGCCATTTTCCAACAGCATATAAAGAGCGGTTAAAAAGGTAGAATTAAATCGATGCTCAGCCCTGAAATTGGTAATTTTTGTCTGATATTGGCACTAACAACAAGTGCGGCTCAAATTATACTGCCAACGCTTGGATTGCTGCGCGCCGATGCCCGGCTTTCCCATACCGCAGAAGGGCTTCAGATTATCTCCTCTATCGCGATATTTATCAGCTTTGCCAGTCTGATATATGCCTTTATGGTCTCCGATTTTTCGGTACAGCTGGTCGCCAGCCATTCCCATTCCCTAAAGCCGATGATCTATAAAATTACCGGCAGCTGGGGCAATCATGAAGGCTCTTTATTATTATGGATTGTCATTCTGGGACTGTTCGGGTTGCTGTTTGTGATAAGAGAGGAACGCGCGAGGCTGAAAACCCTTACCCTTATTGTCATGGGCGGGATAACGCTGTCTTTTCTGGCGTTTAGCCTGTTTACCTCTAATGCGTTTGCGCGTCTTTCGCCAGCTCCTATCGATGGGCGCGGCCTGAATCCGGTTCTCCAGGATATTGGTCTAGCCTTACATCCGCCCATGCTCTATCTGGGATATGTGGGCTTGTCGGTGGCCTTTGCTATCGCAATAGCCGGGCTGATAACCGGACAGGTTGATAAAAACTGGGCACGGATTACCCGTTTTTGGGTCGCGCTGGCATGGAGCGCGCTTACCGCCGGGATAGCCCTTGGCAGCTGGTGGGCCTATTACGAGCTTGGCTGGGGCGGCTGGTGGTTCTGGGATCCGGTCGAAAATGCGTCTCTTATGCCCTGGCTGGCGGCCACTGCGCTGTTGCATTCTGTGATTGTGGTAGAACGGCGCGAACAGATGGTCAGCTGGACAATATTGATGGCGATTACCGCCTTTTCGCTCTCTCTTGTGGGTACATTTATTGTGCGCTCCGGCTTGCTTACCTCTGTCCATTCCTTTGCCTCTGATCCGGCGCGTGGCATCTTTATCCTGTTTATTTTGCTGGGCGCGGTTGGCTTGCCGCTATTTTTATATGGCTTGCGGGCAGGCCGCCTTGGCCGCGCATCCGACTATCACCTTTTCAGCCGTGAAACAGGCCTCATCCTCAATAATTATATTCTGGTGGTTTCCACCTTTATTGTGCTGATAGGTACATTTTATCCGCTGGGGCTGGAGCTGTTTACCGGCGCAAAAATAACTGTTGGTGCGCCCTATTTTGATGCAGCTTTTAATCCGGTTATGGGGATTGGCATTTTATTTATGGCCATAGGGCCTTTACTGGTATGGCGGCGCGGGCTTGTCGTTTCTGCCCGGCCAGCGATTTATCTGTCTGCTGGCGGCGTATTGTCAGCGATTATTTTGTTGCTGGTTCTTTCAGGGATATCTGTGGCTGGCATTGCCGGCATCGCGTTAACTCTCTGGCTTGGGCTATCGATTATCGGGGATTTGGTGTTTCGCTTGCGCCCCTGGCAGGCGGGGATGGGCCAAAGGCTGCGGCTGCCGGCTACCCAGTGGGGTATGTGGCTTGCCCATTTTGGCATGGTAATTTTCCTGACAGGGGCATTGGCCAGCAGCCTGTTTGAAAATGAGAATATCGTCAGGGTACAAAAAGGGGTTAAGATAGCGCTTGGGGCAGAAACCCTTATTTTTGACGGCGTAGAAGCGCGCACTGGGCCCAATTATGTCACCGAAACAGCTCTGTTGCGCCTGTTTGACAAAGATGGCCGTCTGATAGACGGGCTCTATCCGGAAAAGCGTTTTTATCCGGCTGAACGGCAATCCACCACAGAAGCGGCTATCCGTACCCGCCTGTCAGGGGACCATTATGCGGTGCTGGGCGATGGGGATAGCGATACAGGTTATACACTGCGCCTCTATCACAAGCCTCTGGTAAGCTGGATATGGTTTGGGGCGGTAATGATGGCTTGTGGCGGTCTGATAGCCCTTTATCGCCGGCCAAACACCGCTTCACCGTTGGTGGAGGGCAAATAATGGCACGTTCTGTTACCCATTTCCTGCCGCTAATCCTGTTTGCCATATTGGCGGTTATTGCTGCGATTGCCCTGATGATGACCTTGTCCGGCGAGCGTAAAATATCGGAATTACCCTCTGCGCTTGTCGGCAAGCCTGTCCCGGTAACAGAATTGCCCAGCCTGACAGACGCACAAGCCTTTGTCACAATTGATGGCACAAGAGATGC
>Ga0181583_10002377_pt1 | contig 13996 bp, 13 predicted proteins | sample 071ome_31_FD_132461 | JGI IMG/M metagenome (GOLD analysis project Ga0181583, IMG submission 132461) | Coastal salt marsh microbial communities from the Groves Creek Marsh, Skidaway Island, Georgia - 071405CT metaG (megahit assembly) | ecosystem: Environmental > Aquatic > Marine > Intertidal... | reverse complement strand
TTCCAGTGCCATGAGCCGCAGCCCGCCAAACAGATGCACCGCCAACAAAAACACCAGCCCAAATTCGGCCAGCTTGACAAGCGGTATCTCGGTAAAGCGCAAAAACCCGTCAAGCCGGACAGGGTCGGTCAAGGCCAGCGCCAGCATGTAAAAATGCAGTGGCAAAAACAGCGCCAACCCCAAACCGGACAGCCGATGCAGCAAAAACGCATACCATAAAGGGTGAGAACGATGTGGTCGTATCATAGGCCGCCTCCTGCCACCGTCACCGCATAAACCGCCCGCCCGCCAAGCCATAGCAGCCCGGCAAATACCAGCCATGACATGATGTCCAGCATCCGGCCGCGTATCCCGGCCCATTCAAACCCGATCACCCGTAAACCGATTGCCGCATGCACCGACACCGCCAGCACGAATGTGCCATAAAACAAAAACCAGCTGACCGACCCGCTGGTCCGGGCCAAAATTTCTGATACCGTCAGGCCATCCTGCACCGCATAGATCATCACCAGAATATGCCCGATGGTCAGCGGCACCATCACCAAGGCCGACAAACGCTGCGCCATATAAAGACGTAAATTCAACATCTAGCGCCCCCGTCCAAGCAGGCTTTTGGCCGTAGCCCGCTTGAGCCCGGCAATCGACAATGTCGGGTTCAATTCATTCGGGCAATATTGCGCACACCCCTGCTGGGCGTGGCAATTATAGCAGCCCCCATTCGAGGCCACCGCCGCAAGCCGGTCATCTTGCCCGCCATCGCGGCTGTCATTAACCAGCGTCCACGCCCGGTTCAACGCCGCCGGCCCAAAATAGTCAGGGTTCGCCGCCACCACATCACAGGCGGCATAACACACCGCACAATTGATACATTCAATTGCGGCGCTGGCCGCCAGCCGGGCCGGATCATCCGGGGTGATCGGCGCCATCGGGTCATGCCGCGTAACGCTTGGCTCAAACACCGCTTCAGCCGCCACCCATTTTTCAAAGAACGGGTCCATATCGGTGGCCAGATCCTTGATCACCGGCAGATTGCGCAACGGGGCAATTTCCAACCGGCCATCTTTGACGACTTTACTCACATGGGTGCGGCAGGTCCACCGCGGCGCGCCATTGACCATCATCGCACAAGACCCACACATACCAACACGGCACGCATACCGATACGACAAAGTCGGATCGATTTCCTGCTGAACATAAGCCACCACATCAAGCACCGTCTGGTTTTCCCGGGCCGGCACTTGATAGCGCTCAAACCGCCCGGCCCCATCGGACTCGCGCCAGATCGATACATCCATTTCGCGTTCGCTGTCAGTCACAATCATCACCTTTGCGCCAAGTAGTGTCCCTATCATAAGGTCAATTTTTTCTTTGATGAAATAAATTAAATTTACTTTTTATGTAACGTTTTGTTAACTAAAAACACTCGTCTGCTCAGGAGTTAGAAAGATGTCTATTCGTCAGCTACGCACCTTGATTGCGGTGCGCGATCATGGTTCTTTCAGCGCCGCAGCCGAGGCGTGTTTTATCACCCATGCGGCGGTCAGCCAGCAGATGAAAGTGCTGGAACGCGACTGGGATATCCAGCTTTTTGACCGGCGGCGGCGAAGCCCGCAACTGACGCCACTTGGCAAAGCGATGGCTGCCAAGGCGGAAGCGGTGGTCCGCGCCTATGACGCGATTGTGCCATCGGTGCGCGATGCTGGTGCGCTTCAAGGTGATATCCAGCTTGGCGCCGTACCAACCACCCTGACCGGGCTGGTGCCATTGGCAGTATCGCGTTTGAAATTGCGCTTTGACGCGGTGCGGGTGGTGATCCAACCCGGCCTGTCGACACAATTATTGCAACAGATTGACCGCGGCAATCTTGATGCGGCGGTGATTACCGAGCCGGCAAAATTGCCGCGGCAGATGAAAAGCCGCTTTATCGCCGATGAACCGTTACATCTTTTGGCGCCCCAGCAAACCGAAAGCGATGATCCGTTTTTGTTGCTACGCCGTCATCCCTTTATCCGGTTTGACCGCGACGCGGTGGTCGGACAGATGATCCAAGCTTGGCTTCTTGATCATAATATCCGGGTCAATGACAGTATGGAGCTTGAAGGGCTGGAGGCGATATCTAGCATGGTCGCCGCCGGTCTTGGCGTGTCGATCGTACCGGCCCGCTGTGTCCGTGAAATGAACCCAATGCCGGTAAAGCAGCTATCTTTGGGGCCGGATGGCCCGGTGCGGCGGCTAAGCCTTGTCTGGCGCGAAGACAATCCGCGGCCACGGATGGTCGATGCGGTTGGCACCGCGCTTGAAACGGCGGTATCGATCGGTGCTTTTAGCCCGCCCGACCCCAAAGGCTAGCTGGTAACGGCAAATTCGGTGCGGATCGCCGCACTATGTTCGCCAAGATCGGGGACCGCGCCAAATTGGGGCATCTCGCCATTGATGATCGCGCCGGGTGACAGCAATTGCACATCACCGGCCGAGGTACGCACCGCGACAAACCGGTTTTGCGGGTGGCGGGTGAATTCCTCCATGTCATTCAACCGGCCAAAGGCAATTTGCGCGGCCTGCAAGCGATCGGCAATCTGATCGATCGAACAGCGGGCAAATACCTTGTTCATAATCTCGTCAAGCGCCGCACGATTGGCCACACGATTGACATTGGTGTTGAATTTCGGGTCATCCGGCAAGCCCGGCTGGTCCAGCACCTCGGCGCAAAGGCGGGCCCATTCACGTTCATTCTGGATCGAGATCAGCAGCATTTTGCCATCACCACAACAATAGGCACCATAAGGCGCAATCGTTGGGTGATGCAGCCCTGGCCGCCGGATATGCCGGCCGCCATAATGATGCTGCAAATAGGGAACATTCATCCAGTCGGCAAGCGCATGAAACAGCGACAGCTCAATCGCCCGGCCCAAACCGGTATGGGCCCGCGCCACCAATGCCTGTAAAATGGCCGCATGTGCCGTCATGCCAGCGGCGATATCACAAATCGACACCCCGACCCGGCCCGGCTCTTCCGGCGCACCGGTGATTTGGGCCAGCCCGACCTCGGCCTGTACCAGAAAATCATAGGCTTTCATCTGGGCAAACGGTCCGGTTGCGCCATAGCCGCTGATATCACAGGTGATCAATCGTGGGTCGGCGGCGCGCAACCCGTCCATCGACACCCCAAGCCGTTCCAGCGCACCGGGCATCAAATTTTGAATAAACACATCGGCGCGCGACAGAATATTTTTGAAAATGGCCAAATCAGCGGGCGCTTTCAAATCCAGTGTTACCGATTCCTTGCCACGGTTCAGCCACACAAAATATGAACTAAGACCCTTGGCGTCGGCATCATAGCCACGGGCGAAATCGCCCTCAGGGCGTTCGATCTTGATCACCCGTGCGCCCGCATCGGCAAGCCGGCTGGCGGCATAAGGCGCGGCGACAGCCTGTTCCAAACTAACCACCAATAGCCCGTCAAGATCACCTGCCATCATTTGTCCCTTTCTGTATCGATCTGACAATTGCCTGCCGCATGCCGGTTCAGGCCAAGGCTTCAAAATCGCGGATAATCGCCTCGGCCCGCTTGATGACCGGCACATCGACCATCGCCCCGTCAAGCTGTACCGCCGAGGCGCTTTCGGCCACCGCTTTGATCACCCGGCAGGCCCAGTCATATTCGTCCTGACTTGGCCGGAACACCGCCTTGGCGGGCGCAATCTGTTTTGGATGGATCAGCAATTTTCCACCAAAACCCATATCGCGGGCGCGGCGCGCCTCGGCTTCGACCACACTGGCGTCATCAAACCGCACCGCGACCCCGTCAAGCGGCGCTGCCTTGCCGGCAAGCCGTGATAAGACAACAATCTTGCCGCGACTGTAATAATGGCAGTCCCAATCGGGCGCCGCGCCGATATCCAGCGCATAATCAAGATGCCCAAAGGCACATTGCAGCACTGCCGGATGCGCCAACATTTCTGCCAGCGCCGCCAGCCCGGCGGCGCTTTCGACAATCGGGATCACCGGCACGCCAGCAAGCCGGTCGGCAATATGGGCGATATGGTCTGCCGATTCCGCCTTTGGTAACATCACCAGCTGCGGCGGATGATTGACAATCTGCTCAAGATCCCGCGCAAACCAGTCTGAATCAAACGCATTGACCCGGACCACCAACGGCACCGGCAGCGCCGGCAGGCTGGCAAGGGCCGCATGCGCGGCAGGCTTGTCAGCCTCGGCGACCGCATCTTCAAAATCCATAATCACCGCATCCGCGCCACTGGCAGCGGCTTTGGGCAGCAATTCAGGGCGATGGCCAGGGGCAAATAACGGCAGGGTAAGTGGCTTTATAGTGGTCATGGCAGCAGGTCCTTGGCGGGTTAAATTGTCACTGTACCGCGCATCGTGATATTACCATCACTGCCGCGCACACAGGTTTCCAATTTGCCGTCAGCCGGGGTGGCATCAATCATGATCGGCTTGTCACACACCAGCGGCCGGACCCCCCGATAGGCCATGTGCGACGGCATTTTACCCGCCGCACTGGCGGCCAGATTCAGCATTAACGTCGCCTGCAACGGGCCATGCACAAGCAACCCGCCATGCCCTTCAACGCCGGTCGAATACGGAAGATCATAATGGATCCGGTGCCCGTTAAAGGTTAGGGCCGAATAGCGAAACAGCATCACCTCATTGCTGTCCACATGCCACCGGTGGGCGGCACTGGTCCCGGGCTGTGGGTCAAGCGCTGGCGGGGCGGTCACCGTTTCGCGATAGACAACATCATGCCGTTCGCGCAGTTTCAGCGCCCCATCGACCGAAAATTCATGGGTGACCGCGACAAAACACAGATTGCCACTATTCCCACTTTTGAAGGCGATATCATCGATCCGGCTTAGCTTTTGGACGGTGTCGCCAATGTTGAAATCGCCATGAAATTCCAACCAGCCACCGGCCCACATACGCCGTGGGTACGGAATATTTGGCAAAAACCCGCCCAGTTTTGGATGCCCGTCCGGCCCCAGTTCATCAGGGTCTACCGCATCGGGTGACAAGCACCAATGCAGGCCGACCGGCACCGCAACCCCGTCATAGCAATGGGCGCCAAGCGTGTGCCGAAAATGATCGACCATCCGTGCCGTGATCACATCCTGTTTGGTTACGCTGTTACCAGTCCAATCCGAGAAATCCATGTCCGGGTCCTTTGTCAAAGTGAATATTCCGCGCCGTCAGCGGCGCAACTGGCGGGCGATTTCGGCCGCCGACAGGTGATCCAAATTCGTGATGGTGGCCCATAGATCGGCCGCCCGTTCATCGCCTAGCAGCGCCGCAGATTTGGCCAACAGCCGCTGGCCAAGCTGGTCCGGGTCCAGCGGTGCCAGCAAATCAAACGACTGCTCTAGATGGGTGTTATCGTCACATACAATCTCTACCCGTGTTCCACTATCGGCGATTGTGTCGTCCCCAATAATCTCGACACGCGCCGCCAGCGCCTGCAACGCCGGATCATCACACGCCCTATCATCATAGCTGTCATAAGCCGCCAGATTGACCCCGCGCATCACCATAGCCGCCAAAAACACATAGCTGAATTTAATCTCAAGACCGGTCCGCGGGGTTTTGATATCGCATACATTTAGCCACCGCGGGGCGGTGTGAACCCGGATCTGGGCTATCTGATCACGATGGCAGGCTGGCATCGCCCGCAACAGCAACAGCGCCTCGATCATCGCATGCGTCCCATGACAGCAGGCATGCAGCTTGTGCCGGACATCGGCAAACACAAACTGCGTGCTGTCAAGATCTTTGATCAGCGCCGCCCCATCTGGGCGCGCATGATGCGAGACCAGAAAGCTTTGCGGCCCGTCAAACGCATCATCCGCCGCGGTAAAACCGCGCCGCGCCAAACCGGCAGCCTCGATACCATTGGCCGCCGCTGCCCCGGCATTAAAGGGTTTGCCCATCGTGCCAAATTGCGATTTCAGACCGGATGCGCGACTGCTGACCAGCCCCAGCGCGGCGCGCAACGCGGCCGCATCAAGCCCATAGAGCCGGCTTGCCGCTACCGTCGCCCCAAACGCCCCCGATGTGGCCGTTTGGTGAAACCCGGCATCATAGTGATCGCGCCCCAGCACCATGCCAATGCGGCAGGCGGCCTCGGCCCCAACCAAAAACGCATCAACAAGATCGGTGCCACTGGCCCCAACGTCTTCGGCAGCCGCCAAGGCCGCCGGATAGATCGCAACCGACGGATGGCCAATATAGGCAAAATGTGTGTCATCATAATCAAGCGCATGCGAAATTGTGCCATTCGCCAGTGCCGCCGCCCGCGCCGGCAACCGTATATCACTGCCGACAATGGTTGCTGTCGCGGTGCCACCGTCGGCGCCAACAAAATCACGGATCATGCCAGCCAACGGCTGGTCGGCCCCGGCCACTGACACGGTGATCCAGTCAAACAGCGACAAGCGCGCCATCTGCCGCGCCGCCGCCGGCAGGCGGTTTGCCGGCAATCCGGCCACCTCGATGATATGCGACAGCAGGGCTGACTGGGTCATCAAATCGTGCCTTTCCTCGCTACAGCATTTTCCAGGTCGCCGTTGTCAGCGCCGCCAATTTATCATCAGCACCCCACAACCGGCTTTCCATAAATGACAGGCTACGTCCCTTTTTGACAAAGCGCGCTTCGGCCCGCGCAAGGCCCGGTGGGGCGGCCCGTAAAAATTGGGTGTTCATTTCAACAGTTATGCCGGGGCCGATGGCCTTTCGGAGCAAATGCCCCATCGAAATATCCATCACCGTTGCCATGATACCGCCATGCAACGTGCCTTGCGGGTTCATCAACATTTCATTGACTGTAAAGGTCAGGCGCGAGACCTCCTTGTCTGCATCAGCCGCCTCTAGGGGTAAATATTCAAACTCAAGGCCGATCAATTTGGCCAGAAAAAATTTCTCGAACACCTGTTCATAGCTTCCCAGAACTGATTCGAAATGATCACGCATCTGATCGGCGTCAATCCGGCGTTGTTGTGACACGGCAAACGACTCCACAAAGTTTTTTTCCACACAGTTTTTCCACGATGGCACACCGGACCGGCACGCCGACAAGACGGGTCCCGCGCGGGCGGGGTTACGCGGCGATTGGGCTGGCGCCCTTGATTTGGGTGCGGTGCATGATACGGCGCACTGCCGGGTCAAACCCGTCGCGCCGATGCAATACCATCCGGTTTTGCCACATCAACAGATCGCCGACCTGCCATTCATTATGCCAGCTGAATTCTGGCTGGCACGCATGCGCCCACAGCGCATCCAACAACGCATCGCTATCCGCCACATCAAGCCCGATGATATAGGCATGCGGACGCCGCCCTAAAAACAGGGCCGCACGCCCGGCCTGATCCTTATAGACAAGCGGGTGTCGGGCGCCCGGTGTTTTGGTAACATCGGTTATTTCTTCATAGCCTTTACGCAACATGCCGGCGCTGTTATGCGCCGCATCATGGATCAAGGTTTTGCCATCGACTGCGGCTTTCAGATCAGCCGGCAAGGCGGCATAGGCGGCCACCATATTGGCGAAATATGTATCGCCCTGGCCAACCGGGACCTCAAGCGCATATAAAATACCGGCCTCGGGCGGGTTGTCGATATAGGTCATATCGGCATGCCAAACCGCCTCGCCGTCACCGAGATTACCAATCGGGGTGCCTTGCGCATCTTTGACGTTCGAGATCACATTGATTTCCGGATAATCCGGTAAAAATGTTACGCCATACGGATTTGGCCCGGGCGGATCAAGCTCGCCAAAATACCGGCTAAAACGCAGTAAATCGTCATCGTTCAATTGCTGGCCGCGAAACCGCAAAACAAGATGCTGATTCCACTGTTCCTGAAGGGCAGCCACCGCGTCCCGATCAAGCGGTTGACGAAGGTCAATATCATTGATATCGGCGGCGATAACACCGCCGAGGGGGGTTACGTTCATCTCACTATCTCGTCATTATTGTCAGCGTCTTTTTGTCTAAAAACCGGCATGGCCGGCCAAGCACAGATGGCATATGAACCGCGCAAAGCATTGCATCGGCCCGGTTGTTTGTCCAGAGGCAATCTGGCACCACCGGCACAAGATAGGGCTGGCCTTTCCGGTATTCGCCGCTTAGTGTGATCAGCAGGCCAATTGACGCCAAGATGCGGCAATCCACGCATCATCCAATAGACATATCATCAGGGAATATCACGCATCATGCAAGGCGACAGAAAAACAGCATTGATCACCGGGTCCGGCCAAAATATCGGGCGCGGCATCGCCAACCAGCTGGCCAAAGCCGGTTTTAATATCGTGGTCAATGGCAGCCGCAATCAGGCCGCCGCCGACGCGGTCGCCGCGGAAGTGCGGGCGCATGGGGTAGAGGCTCTGGTCGCGATGGGCAATGTCGGGATCAAGGCCGAGGCTGAAGCCGTCGCCAGCGCCGGCATCGCCCATTTTGGCCGCATCGACATTCTGGTGAACAATGCCGCCATCCGGCCGCATGCCCCGTTTCTTGAGACATCCGAAACCGATTGGCAGCGGGTGATGGATGTCGATATGAATGCGGCTGTCTGGCTGGCCCGTCAGGTGATCCCCGGCATGGTTGACAACGGGTGGGGACGCATCATCAGCTTTTCCGGCATGAATGCCCAGCGCGGCTATCCCGGTGCAGCGGCGGTATCGGTGGCCAAACATGCGGTCTGGGGCCTGACCAAATCCTTGGCGGTCGAGTTTGGACCACACGGCATTACCGCCAACATCATCTCGCCAGGCACCTTCCCGCCCGACGGCACCAATATCGATGCCGATGCCAGATTTGCCGGGCTGTTGGCGGCCAACCCGTCAGGCCGACTTGGCACGCCAGATGATATCGCCGGGATGATCACCTATCTTTGTTCAGACGTTGGTGGTTTCGTCAACGGCCAGATGCTGCAAATCAATGGTGGCGTGGTGTTGCAATATTAGCGCCCTGTCCACACCGGCTTGCGCTTTTCCATAAACGCACGACGGCCCTCGATATAATCGGCACTGTCAAAGCACGCCTTGACCATAGCATCGCATGATTCGAGGTCGCGCTGGCTTTCATCCATGCGTGTTTGGTTGGTGATAAATTTGACCGCATCGACCGTCAAGGGCGCATTGTCACAGATCATCGCCGCCATCGCCTCGGCCGCCGTGGCAACGGTGCCATCGTCAACAACACGGTTGACCAGCCCCATAATCCGCGCCTCTTCAGCGGTAAAACGCCGCGCGGTGAAGAAAATCTCTTTGGCAAAGGCCGGCCCAACCAGATTGGTCAGGCGGTTGATCCCCTGAAACCCATAGCCAAGCCCAAGACGGGCCGCCGGAATCGCAAAGTTTGAGCCATCACCGCACAGCCTGATATCACAACAGACCGCCAGCGCCACCCCGCCCCCAACGCAAAAACCGTCAATTTGGGCAATGGTCGGCTTTGGGAATGCCTCGACCTTGTCATACACCCGCTTGGTGGTGGCATTATAATGGGCCACGCCTTCAGCGCTGGCCCGCTCGCTTTCAAATTTTGAAATATCGGCTCCCGAAACAAACGCCTTGCCGCCGGCACCCGACAGGATCAGCACCCGTACCGCCGGATCAGCCGAAAACCGGTCAAGGGCTGCCTCGACCGCTTCCCACATTTCCAGCGACACCGCGTTGCGTTTTTCCGGCTGGTTAAAAATGATGTGGGCAATGGCACCAGCCTGTTCGACAATGATTTTATCAGTCATGGACCTGTTTTTTCCTCTATCTGTAGGCGTATCGCTTAGATGGCGTTGGCGTTGCGTAATGCAGCAATATCATCGGCACTATAGCCAAGTGCGGCCAAAATATCATCGGCATCTCCACCGGCAAGCGGCGGCGGGGCCGCAATATGGCTTGGCGTCCGGCTCATCATAATTGGTTGGCCGACAAGATGGGTGTCGCCGCGTTCATGGCTTTTCACCGGCTGGGCAAGCCCCAGATGTTTGACTTGCGGATTTTCAAATGCCTGCCCGATATCATTGATTTCACCAGCTGGCACCCCGGCCGCATTCAGCCGATCCACCCATGTGGCGGTGCTGTCATGGCGGGTGATATCATTGATTTCGGCGTTTAGCGCGGCGCGGTTTTTAGAGCGGTCCGGACTGGTCGCATAGGCCGGATTGGTGATCCAATCCTCGCGGCCCAACTCTTTGGCAAAGCGCACCCAGATTTCTTCGCCGGCAACCGCAATATTCATATACCCATCACTGGTCTCAAACACCCCGGTCGGGATCGAGGTGGGGTGGTTGTTGCCAGCCTGTTTGGCGACATCACCATCCATCAGGTACCGCGCTGCCTGAAAATCGAGCATAAACATTTGCGCTTGCAGCAGCGAGGTCTGAATCCATTGCCCTTTGCCGGAATGCGCCCGCTCAAGAAGGGCGATAAACACCCCTTGGGCGGCAAACAGCCCCGCACACAGATCGGCAATGGGGATACCCACCCGCATTGGCCCCTCGCCGGGGGCACCGGTGATTGACATCAAGCCGCCCATCCCTTGGGCGATCTGGTCAAAACCTGGCCGTTTGCTCAGCGGGCCGTCCTGACCAAAGCCGGAAATAGAAGCATAAACAAGCCGCGGATTGGTTGCCGACAAGGTATCATAATCAATGCCAAGGCGCTTTTTCACATCAGGCCGGAAATTTTCAACAATCACATCGGCTTTATCGGCAAGCTGACGGAAAATCTTCATGCCGTCTTCGCTTTTCAGATTTAGGGTCAGACTTCGTTTGTTGCGGTGCAAATTTTGGAAATCTGGCCCGGCGCGTGGACCACCAAGCTGCGCGCCATCGACCGGCGCTTCAATCTTGATCACGTCAGCACCCCAGTCAGCCAATTGCCGCACACAGGTTGGACCCGACCTGACCCGCGTCAAATCCAGCACCAAATAATCCTTTAAGGCCGTACTGGCGGCTGGTGTGCGGGGCCCCATTTGGCCGGCATTGCTGGCTGAACCGTTGCTCATGATCTCTCTCCATCCCTCATCATCATTTTCAAGACGTCATCAGTTTTATAGGGGCACCATGTTACGGCGCCCCTGATGATGATCTGTGCGTCTTGCATGTGATACCCTAATCGCGCGGCGGTTTTGTATTTCAAAATCCTGTTGTTGTATACTATTGGGACAAACGCGCGGCATGTCAAACCTTGTATCAGGCACTTCCTAGGATTTTGACGAACCACACGCCGCGGTCAGCCTTGGGGTGTTTTGGCGGTGTAGGGACGCTGGGTCATAAAGTTGAAATCGACCCCTTCACCCGCCTGATTGACCTGATCCATATAGAGTTTTTTATAGCCGCGGTCAGCACGGGTGGTGGCGGGCGGCGTCCACGCGGCGCGACGGCGGTCGATTTCGGCCCGGTCAACCAGCATTTCAAGTTTCCGCGCCGGCACATCAAGACGGATCATATCGCCAGTTTTCACCAACGCCAGCGGCCCGCCGATGGCGGCCTCCGGGCTCGCATGAAGCACGATCGCCCCAAAGGCGGTTCCACTCATCCGGCAATCGGAGATCCGCACCATATCCTTGACGCCTTTTGTGGCGAGCTTTTTCGGGATCGGAATATAGCCAGCCTCGGGCATACCCGGCGCGCCTTTCGGCCCGGCATTGCGAAGCACCAGCACACTGTCGGCGGTAACGTCAAGATCGGGGTCGTCAATCCGGTTGGCTAAATCTTCCAGCGAGTCAAACACCATCGCCGGACCGGTATGTTGCAGCAATTCAGGCGTACAGGCGGATTGTTTGATAATCGCCCCGTCACCGGCCAGATTACCGCGCAAAAAGGCGATGCCGCCACCGCTGTAAATCGGCTTGTCGAGTGGCCGGACCACATCTTGCGGAAAGGCCGCGGGCATATCGGCAATTTCAGCGCCAAGCGTACGGCCGGTGACGGTCAGACAATCAAGGTTCAGCAGCGGTTTCAAGGCCCGCAAAATGGGGGCCATGCCACCGGCACGATGAAGATCATCCATATAAAATTGGCCGGTTGGTTTCAAATCGACAAGCACCGGGGTGGTGTCACCAAGCCGGTCAAAGGCCGCCATGTCAATTTCAATACCAAGCCGGCCGGCCATCGCTGCCAGATGGACAATACCATTGGTTGACCCGCCAACCGCCAGCAGCACCCGCAGGGCGTTTTCAAAAGCGGCAGGGGTCATGATCTGTGACGGGCGCAAGCCCTCTTTGGCCAACGCCATCGCACGCTGCCCGGCCAATTCGGCATGCCGCAACCGATCTGCTGCGACCGCCGGAATGGTCGCCCCGCCGGGAAGCATCATACCAAGTGCCTCGGTCATGCAGGCCATCGTACTGGCGGTACCCATAACACCGCATGTGCCAGCGGTCGGCACCAGCCGGCCTTCGATCTGGTTGATCTTGTCGGCGTCAATGCGGCCGCCCCGATAGTCACCCCAAAAGCGGCGGCAATCGGTACAGGCACCAACCCGTTGATCCTCGACCGTGCCCGACAACATCGGCCCGGTGACCACTTGAATGGCCGGCACATCGGCACTGGCGGCCGCCATCAATTGCGCGGGCACGGTTTTATCACAGCCACCGATCAGCACCACCGCATCCATCGGCAAGGCACCGATCATTTCCTCGGTATCCATTGCCATCAAATTGCGGAAATACATGCTTGTCGGAAAGGCAAAAGACTCATGCAGCGAGATCGTCGGAAATTCCATTGGCAAGCCGCCAGCCAGCATCACCCCACGCTTGACCGCCTCGACCAGCTTTGGCGCGGTCGCATGGCAGGCATTATAATCGGAATAGGTGTTGGCAATACCAATCACCGGCCGCGCCAGCGCATCATCGCTATAGCCCATCGCCTTGATGAAGGCCTTGCGGAGATAGAGGGCAAAATCCTCGTCACCATAGCGGGTCAAACCACGTTTCATGCCTTTATGCCAGTCCTGCATTATCTTGTCCCTTTCTCAAACAGCATCCAGCAGCTATAGGCCAAAACAGCCGTGATGGCTCGATTTATTTTGACAAATCGCCGCCGCCCCATCGATCGGGGTCGCCTGATTTTGCTTGATAGCCCTGTGGCAATACGGCAGATTTGAGCGATATTTCCGGCCAGCCACCCCGCTGGCCATCCGGCACGCGCCACAGTCATCTTTATCCCTTGGTCACAGGTTTATCATTATGTCATCGCCATCTTCCGCCCTTATTGAAACCTTGGCCAACTACGGTGTCGAGGTCATCTTCAGCCTGTCAGGCAACCAGATCATGCCGCTTTATGACGCCTGTATCGATTCGAATATCCGGATCATCCACACCCGGCATGAAGCATCCGCCGTCTATATGGCCGAGGCCTATGCCCAAATGTCGGGCAAGATTGGCGTGGCGCTGGTTACCGCCGGACCGGGTTTGCTGAATGCGGTCTCGGCCCTCTATTCGGCCGCCCGGTCTGAAAGCCCGGTTCTGTTGATCAGCGGTGACGCTGCCCTGTCGATGGACGGCCGTGGCGGTTTTCAGGAATTGGACCAAGTCAGTGTGACCAGCCCGATCGTCAAATATGGCGTACGGCCACCCACCGCCGACGGCCTTATCAGCGGCCTTGATGCTTGTATCGCCGCCGCATGCAGCGGCACGCCGGGGCCGGTGCATCTGGCCCTTGCCTTTGATGTGCTGGCTGGTGATGCCGATGTGGCGGCCGCCCACCCGGTCCCGCCAACCGCACCTGCCGGACTGGCGGATGCCGATCTGGCAACGATCATTGACGCGCTTGCAAATGCTGAACGGCCACTGGTCATCACCGGCCCGCAGGCCAACCGTACCCGGCAACCTGACGCCAACGCCGCGCTTGAGGCCGCGCTTGGCATGCCGGTCATCTGTCTTGAGTCGGCGCGCGGCCTGTCGGACAGTTTTTACGGCGATTTCGGCACCACCTTAAAGGCCGCCGATCTGATCATCCATCTTGGCAAGCGGGCCGATTATTCAACCGG